>Ga0055526_1000914_pt1 | contig 21959 bp, 18 predicted proteins | sample AraplaCol_mMF_r2_FD_55013 | JGI IMG/M metagenome (GOLD analysis project Ga0055526, IMG submission 55013) | Arabidopsis root microbial communities from North Carolina, USA - plate scrape MF_Col_mMF_r2 | ecosystem: Host-associated > Plants > Roots > Endosphere | place: USA: North Carolina... | reverse complement strand
CCCGGGCGACTGCCGCCCGGGCCTCCATTGATCCTTCACCCCCCCCGCCGGCCCGGGGGGGGGGGACAGTCGTCGATCATCACGCCCCCTCCAGGGGGTGGACCCGAATTCGGCGGCAGACTACCACGGCTCAAAGGATGTCTGGTCAACCGCGATCCCGTTCAGGTCAACCGCCGGTACTCCGGGTTTGCACCGCCACGATCGCCGCAGGGATGATCGGACGGTTGAATATGCTGGATGGGGCACTCAGTGTCCATCCGCGCCCGGTGCTTTCGATGGCGCACCGCTGGCCACACTTACCGTGGCGTTTTGGAGGCACGTTTGGAAAGCTCACAGCGGCGCACTACCGTCGCCTATGCTCTTTGCAGAGACGCCCTTTTTTCACGAGGAGGGGATGATGGATAGAATCATAAAGAACAAGGCGGAGGTGCGAGCCATGGTCCGCGCGGCGCAGGACAAGATTGCGGTGTGCTCAAACACTTGCTTTGGAGACGTGTGTTGGCACCCTGCGGACTTGGACGGATGCAACTGGTCGATCTCGACCATGGAGGGCGACGCCAGTGCCGCCTGCCTGCAGGCGCTAAAGCCTCATATCGATGATTTGCGCGCGCGCTTCAACATTCGAGAAGAAGCGGAGCGACAGTGAATTTCCGCCTGTGAATGCTGGCTGCCAAATTGCCCGGGCGGGCATCTTCGACATGGTCACGCATAAGGATCGGCAATACGATCGATCTTCGGCCATTCACGGGTAATCCCGGTCATGCCTCTTTCTGTAATGGCTTGCGAATGGTCGGGTGATTCCCTGCCATCCATCCTTCGAGACCGCCAACCAGGTACGTCGCGGCGAAGCCCACCGCCTCGAGTAACGCCGCGCAGTCTTGACCGACTTGGTGACCGTGGACGCAATAGACTGTGACCGGACGATTTGCATCGAGCGTGGCGATCCAACTGCCCAGTTCGTCGGGATTTCGCCAGATTGCCCCGGCAATCATTTCTTCACTCGCGTCGAACGCTGGCTTGCGCCGGACGTCGATCAATTGGGGTGCGTCCACGGACCGCAGAGCTTCCGCAAGTTCCAGAGGGGAGGTGGCGTATGGCATGGGGAGTACCTGCTTCGATTAGTGTCGTACCGCAGTCGTTAATCGGCGGACGGCAGGACCCGCCCACTTATGCGACCGCCTTCGCGCCGTGGTTGGCAGCAACCAAGCGTCGCAGGGCGAGGGCGAAGAGAATTCATGCAGCCAGCTTAGTCGGCTGTATGGGTGTCTTCAATGTGGTAGCGACCTCTACAGAGTGAACGAGCCCGCCCTTACGCCCGCCGGCTGTTCAAGCCTGGCGTCCCGCAAAGCAGGGGCGGGTGGTACTGCCCGCCTCAGGTTACGGCGCTCACGAAGGCCTCAAACGCGCTGGGGTCCACCGGCGGACAGAAATAGTAGCCTTGCCCGTAGTCGCAGCCGGCAGCCAGCAGGATGTCGCGCTGCAACTCGGTCTCGACGCCCTCTGCAATCACAGAAATGCGCAGTGCATGCGCCATGCTGATGATGGCCCGACACAAGGCGACGTCGTCCGGGCCCCGCGTCAGCGAACGGATAAAGGACCGGTCGATCTTGATGTAGTCGATGTCCAGGCGCCGCAGGTACGACAAGGAGGAGTAGCCAGTACCGAAGTCATCGAGTGCAATCTCGATGCCGGCAGCCTGGAAGCGGGACAACTGATCCATGACATCGGCACTCTGCTCCATCACCGAGCCTTCGGTGATCTCAATGACGAGACTGCCGACGGGTACATTCCTGCGCTCGATCATGCCAGACCAGGACTCGGGCCCGCTCGCTGGCGCGGCGAACTCCATGGGCGATTTGTTAACCGAGATCTGAAAGTCTTTTCCCAACAGCACCTGCCACCGTACAAGCTGCTCCAACGCTTCCGCCAGGACCCAGCGACCAATATCGACGATGAGGCCGGATTCCTCCGCAACGGCAATGAAATCGGCCGGATGGATCGGACCGCGTACCGGATGGTTCCAGCGAATCAGGGCCTCTGCCTTGCACACCTTGCCCGTATGCAGGTCGACGATGGGCTGGTATTGCAGTGCAAACTGGCCAGCCGCCAGCGCCGCGCGCAGGTCCTGCGTAATGCGCAGGCGCTCTCTCTCCGCTTGGAGCAGCGCCCTGGTAAAGACCTTCGCGCGATTGCGCCCCTCCTTCTTGGCGGCAAACATCGCCTGGTCGGCGCACACCAGCAGCGCCTCGGCGTTGTCTGCGTCATTGGGGTAAATGGCCACCCCAATGCTGGCCGACACTGCCACCAGCTCGCCCGCCAGCGTGTAAGGGGCTGCAATCCGCTCCAGGATCGCCTCGGCAATGCCCTCGGCGACGTCGGCATCGCCAACGGTAGGAAGGATCACCGTGAACTCGTCGCCGGCCAGCCGTGCCACGGTATCCGAATCGCGCACCGATGCCGTGATGCGGCGCACTACCTCCAGCAGCAATAGATCGCCCTGATCGTGGCCGAGGGTATCGTTGACCTCCTTGAATCGATCCAGATCGATGAACAACAGCGCCAGCGCTTTCTGATTGCCGCTTGAGCTGTCGATCTCCTGCCCCAGCCGGTCGAAGAAAAGTCGGCGGTTGGGCAAGTCCGTGAGCGCATCGAAATTCGCCTGGTGCCGGATGACTTCCTCCGCCTGGCGCTTCTCTGTCATGTCATGGATCAGCGCGACGCGGCGGCGCTCGCCATACGCGTGGGCAAGGTAGGTATCCACCGTGAGGTAGGCGGGAAACTCGGTGCCATCCTTGCGACGGATCGAAATTTCTCCGCTCCATTTGCCTGTGGCTTCCACGCTGAGCCGAAGGCGTTCAACCGCTAGCCCGGCGGTATGGCCTGTCCCGCCGATGCTATAGCCCGAGCGGCCCTTGATCTCCGCGAGGGTATAGCCTGTGGCGGCGGAAAATGCCGGATTCACGTCGATGATAGTGCCGTCGAGAGACGTTACCACCATGGCCTCGCTGCTGGACGAATAGACCAGCGCAGCCAGCCGCATTTCTTCGATATGACGTCGGCGCTCCGCCATGGAGCGGCGCAGGCTGTAGTACAGCAAGCCCAGCAGCAGCGTGGAAGCGATGGCACTCGCCAAGGCAACGCGGCGATAGCGCTCGTAAGGCGCCAGCACCAGATCAATCGATTCGCCCACCACGAAGTTCAGCCCAAAGTCCGGCATACGGGAATAGCCGAAGATTCGCTCCACCCCTTCGGAGCCAGACACCGCCCGAAAACTACCAGCCAGCGGTGCGTCGCTGGCGAGGTATGGTCGGTTGCTGACAGCCTTTGCCAGCGAGCCCTCCAGGGATGGCACGCGCGCGAGAAGCTGGCCGGAATTCTTGATGACCGATGCCACTTCGCCATCGACAGATGTAAATGTCTGCGCAAAGCTGGCGAACTGCTCGGGGCTGACCGAGACCACGATGACGCCGTCGAAGCTGCCTGCGCGGAGGATGGGGCGTGTGAACTGGATCGACCATTTGCCCGAGACCTTGCCTTTCACTGGATCGCTGATGAACAGCATGTCTCGACCGCCGGCGTTCTGATGGACCTGAAAATGCTCGCGCTTGCTTAGATCGACCTTCTCGCCGGACTGGGGCGAACCGATGGACGAGTAGACGAGCAACCCATGCTTGTCGATCACTGCCACCTGGAACGACAGGTCTACCACCAGATTCTCGCGCTCGCGTACCAGCTCGTTGAACCCCGGCTGGCCGACCAACCAGCTGGCGCGAAGGTCGAGAAGAAATTCGGACAGTCGCAGGATGCTGGATTTCGAGTACGCACCGAAGGCCCGGGCCTCCGCCTGAGTACGCTGAGCGGCGTCGTGCAGCAGGCGGTCGCGCTCGGTCACGAGCTGAATTGTCGCGAATGACCATGTCGCGATCAGCCATGCTGCCGCCCCCAAATTCAATGGGGAAAGGACTTGGCGCAAGCTTTGCAGCGCCTTGCCATATTGAATGGTCGAGCGTTCTGGCATCAAAGGGGTATTGCTGCGCAGCAAAGAATCGGCATCGATAGCAGGCTAGTCGAGGTCAGCGAACCCGACAAGCAGCACGCTCCTTGGTCCTGTACTCGCCTGCGGCAAAAGACACGGATGCGCCTCGTGCATCACGTTTAATTTGTCGTACGCTCGACGCGTGACGAGATGGAAAATGGAAATTTTCCACAATAACGGCAATTGTGGCGCCCACTGAAGCGAGCCCCGGCGGGGTCGTTGGACCGATGTGCGATGCTGCCCGCACCATTACGTGCCGCGTCTGCAACTGATCGTGCGCAGCTATCTTTATCCGGAGACGGCCTTAGCTGCCGTGGCGGGACAAGGACAACCGATGCCTGGTCTGACGACCCTGGGTGCAGCGATTTTGTTCGAAAGTGTGCGCAGCGTAAAAGCGCGTGAGAAAAAGCGGGGCGGCGCATCACTCCACAATTGTCACGCCGCATTCCTGTGCGACACCTAGCAATGTCTGCAGGTCCACGGTGCCGGCGGGGACGGCTTCGTCGATTTGCGCAAACAGGCGTGACGCGTTGCCACCATGGCTGGTCACCGAGATCATTTCGCCGCCGCCTGGGCCAAACCGGAAGTAGTGGATGGTCTGGGCTGGCACATGGACGAATGTGCCAGGGCTCGCAGTCAGAACCTGTTTGCCGTATCCGATCTCTATTACCCCTTTGGTCACGTAAAACGATTCATCCCAATCGTGGCAATGAGGAGGGGGGCCGCTACCTTCCTGCCCTTGTTGCAGGAAGACTTCGTATCCCTGCGTGGCCGCACTGGACGCCAGGACCGTGATTTTTTCGCCTACGACATTGAAGGCACGCGGATATGCCGCAGGAGTGACAGCAAACGGTTCCGGTTTCATGCTTTGGCTCCCGTCAGGTTTCAATATCCCGGTCAGCGCGAGTCCGTGGGGGGACATGTGCTGAGTGTAGGCGACGCATATTGCCAAGGACAGACATGCTTCAAAACACCGGGTTCTGACGCGGCCATGAGGGATGCGGCGCATCAGCGACAGCGTCGGTGCAAATAGGACGTCCCGTGACTGTCGGAGCGGTGCCGGCGCGGGCCAAATTCCTCGACACGATGGCAAGTTGGCCCGGCCTGAAGCGCGGCGCATTGCGACGCGCGAGCGTTTTCCGTCGACGCCAGGTATGGCCCTCGATCGGCTGGCCCTTTCCCGTCAGCCAGGGTGTGAGGGCAGCGATTTCAAAACAGCAGGGCAAGCCATACGCACCACAGTGGTGATATATTACATATCACCACTCCAATGATGCCTCGTTTCCGTCATGTTCGATCCTTCTCTGCTAGGCCGAATGACCTTTACCCATGCCGAGCCGTCACTGCCGTCCTGGGGGCCAGGTCATCACCGGCTTGGGATTGCCGATGAGCGCGATGCTGTGCTGTACGTACCCGCAGGGCTCGGCAACGCGCCGGTGCCATTGCTGGTCATGTTTCACGGCGCAGGCGGCTTTCCGGAAAAGGTGTTGCCGTTCATTGAGCCGCACGCGGACGCGCATGGCTTTCTGGTGCTGGCGCCGCATTCGACCTTTCCCACGTGGGACATTGTCATTGGCGGCAACGGGCCCGACTTGCAGCGCCTGCAGCAGGCGCTGGCGGCTGTCTCGGCTCGGCATCGGATTCGCCATGATCGACTCGCGTTCGCAGGGTTTTCGGATGGCGCGAGCTACGCGCTTTCCATCGGCATCACCAACGGCGATATTGCCAGCCATGTCATCGCTTTCTCCGGCGGGTTCATGTCCATATTCATGCAGGAAGGGACGCCCCAGGTCTTTATCGCGCATGGGCTGGCCGACGAGCAACTGCCCGTGCAGACCAGTGGCCGCACCAATGCCGCCAAGCTAAAGGCCGCCGGCTACGACGTCGAGTATGTCGAATTCAACGGCATGCATGCGGTCCATCCGCCGGTTGTGGCCGAGGCTATTCGTTTTTTCCTAGCGTAGCGGGAATTTGCCGCTAACGGAGTGCAACCCATGAATCTCGAGATTCCGCAGTCCCTGATTCACCCCCTGCTTGCAATGGTGCAAGCCGAGTCCCCGCTGGCCCGCGAACTCAAGGAGCATGGCATCTGTCATGGCAGCATGTCAGTGTCAGTTCGCCTGTTTGACGCGCAAGCGCTGAATTCGCTCTACACGCTAAGCAAGGCGCAGAACGAACGCGAACTGCTGTTCCAGATGCTTGCGCTGGATAACATCTACAACGCGCCGCAGGCACGCACCATTCCCAGCCTGGAATTGTTGGTGGCTGGACTCGTCGCTTACCTGTCGCGCGATGTCATCGACGGCTGGCTGTATCAGCGCAGCCGCGACGGCGTATTGGTGCCCTGGTTGGTCCAGCGCATTCGCCACGTAGCGCCCGAGCAGGGCATGCCCTACGTTGCCATCGATATGCTGGCGAATACCATGCTGTCCGCCAATTCGGAATTGACCGATCCCGCACGGCGCAGGGCGGGCATGACGACTTCGATCATCGTCACGGGTGACGAGATTGTCGACCGTACCATCCCGCAACTCCTCGCCGATTTTGGATTCTTCAAGGAATGCGCGGAGTTCCGGCAGGAATACGAACGGCATGCAAAGCTCTTTGTGCGCTACCAGCGCAGCTTCGGCGCGCAGTACATCGCGACGGGGGCCGCCTTCACGGTCGAAGGCAAGGGCGCCGTTACGCTAGCGCGCCTTGGTGACGGCGTCATGGCCCGCTGCATTAATGACGAGGAACGGCTCGAGCGCCGTTTCGAAGTGAACTGCGACGCAGAGTTCTGGCGCAAGGCCGGCGTTGCCAAAGGCTTCGAAAAAATACCCCTGCACGGCTACGTGCACCTGTTCCATCTGGAATGGCACCGGAACATCTGGGTGCATGTTCAACACCTGAGCGAATACCGGTACCGACCGGAACTGCGCGACAAGCTGGTGCTGCCGGACCACCACCGCGACCTGATCGACATTCTGACCTCGCACATGGATGTCCTGGTTCAGGATTTCGTGCAGGGGAAATCGGGAGGCACGACCATCCTCTGCCAGGGTGCGCCCGGTCTTGGTAAGACATTGACTGCAGAGGTGTATGCGGAAGTTGTCGGCAGGCCGCTTTACCGCGTGCATTCCGGTCAGTTGGGTACGACCGCTGCCTCGGTCGGCGCGAGCCTCATGGAGATTCTGCGCCGGGCCATGTCCTGGAATGCGGTCCTGTTGCTCGATGAGGCCGATGTCTATATTCGCCGGCGCGGCAACGACCTGGAGCACAACGCAATCGTTGCGGAATTCCTGCGCACGCTGGAGTATTTCAGCGGACTGTTGTTCATGACCACTAATCGTACTGGCGATGTAGATGATGCCATCCTGTCGCGCTGCATTGCCACCATCCAGTACGAGACGCCGGGCAGGCAAGATGCCGCGCGGCTGTGGCGCCTGCAAGCCGACCAGTGCGGCGCGACACTGAGCGACGAAATGGTGGGCGTATTGATCGCTGCCTATCCGAAAGCGAGCGGACGCGACATCAAGGAGTTGATGAAGCTTGCCACCCGCTATGGCAAGGCGAAGCAGACCGCGTTATCCGAAGATGTATTCAGGCTCTGCGCCCAGTTCCGCGCAATTGAGCCGATAGGATGACGTCCGGGATCAGCAACGCCTATGTTCGAACGCCGCCCGTACGTGCGCGCCGTATCACGGTGAATGAGCACGAGGCTGTCGCAGCCGACACGAAACGCCGCGACACTTGCGATCACGGCAGGTTGTCGGGGCAACTGTTCGTGTCAGGCGCCGGCGCGCCGGAGGGGACCTTGAAGCGGTTGTACCCCCATAGATACTGCTGCGGGAAACGCCGGATCATCTCCTCCATCTCCGCATTGATCCATGCCGCCTGGGCTTCAGTGGTCTGCGGCAAGGGGCCTGCGAGGCGCTTTACGTGCATGCGCCAGCCACGGCCACCCGGCAAACGCTCGCCGGCGGCAATGATGAGCGGCGCGCCGGTCTGCGCCGCGAGCTTGCACGGCAGCGTCATGGTGTAAGCCGGCCGGCCAAAGAATGGCGCCCACACCCCGTCGCCCTTGGGCGCGTGATCGGGCAAGAGGCCGACGGTTTCGCCTTGACGCAACGCGCGTACGAAGCAGCGCACGCCCTGAGACGTTGCAGGAACCGCCTTCAGGTTCGAGGTCTCACGCACCATTTCAAGCAAATGGCGTAGTTGCGCCTTGCGATGCGGTCGAAACATGATGGTCAGCGCGATGCGCTCTGCGGCGTAACGGGCCGCCAGTTCGAAGCATCCAAGGTGCGGCGTCAGCATGATGAGCCCGCGACCTTCCGTCAGGGCCTGCTCGATGATCGTCCAGTCATCGCAGATGACCTGGTCCAGGCTGGCCTGGCTGCGATACCACACGCGTGCCAGCTCAGTCATCATCGCGCCGGTCTCACCTGCGGCCCGGCGGGCGAACGCCGGTTCGGAAAAGCCGGCCTGGGCGGCATTCTTCTGCAGGTGCTGCCGGTATCGCCCCGGGAGGGTATAGACAAGTCGGCCCAGGATACGCCCCGCCGCATGGGCGACGGGCAAGGGCAGCGCAGCGAAAAGCTGTATGACGGTGGGCAGCACACTTCGTGAGGAAGATCGATCGCGATGCATGGTCTCCTTGTGGAAGAGTCGGGGACTTACCGGGTTGATGCGCTGTGGTCGTACAGCGCAGAAAAAAATCATGTGTAAGGGGGCGGAATAGTCGGTTTGGCGCCCCATCTTCGCCCCAGGCTTGTCGCTTCGTCGGCTGGGCAAGCGTTGCTGGCCGCCGCGCTTCGCGTCGCGCCGGCGCGAGATCGCGTTCCAACCCAAACCGCGCAATGTGCCAAAACTGATAGGCGCTGATCGTAGCATGCACCGCTGACAAGGCCGCCGTCCGCCGAAAGATCGCGGCGATGAATGGGCCAAGTGCCGAACACGCACGGTCGCACCCCAACTCTCTTGGACAGCGACGCGACATCTCCGGGGTAACGATAGTCTCCCTGACCGCAAAAAGCGGAGTAGAGTGGGCATCGGATCTGACAAAGACCGAAGAGCGTGTCATGAATGCATACCTGCAACGGGTCGGATGGAGCAGTCACCAGTGCTTGCTCTAGCTGCCTTGCCCGTCGTATTTGGACAAACAATCGTCGGTCATTAGCGAGGAGTTCAGGCATGAACAGCGTCGCCGCATCATCCAGTTTTTTGTGCAAGCTGCCGGGCACAGGCGCCGGCATTGCTTACCATGTCGCCGTCAGCTTTATCGATGCAGGCCAACCGTCGGGCGTCAATTTCACCAGCTTTGTTGGTGAGGGCAGGAGGTCATTCGGGGTGTCGACCGAACCAGCCGCGCTCCAGGGCGCGTTTGCCTCCAACTGCGAGGCGTTGTGCCGCCTGGCGATCGGGCAGGCCATCCGGGACCATCTGTACGAGAAAACCAGAGAAGGCGAAGCTGTACTGGATCTGGAGGCCGTGCCTTGGGACGGCGAACTTCGCCCCGTTGGAGCGGGTGTTCGCAGAGGCACGCTATGACAGAGCCTCCGGTCTGGCGTGAGCGCCTGCGCCGGAGCCTAGGCGCTAGATGCTGAATTCGGGGTTGCCGTAACGCGCCAGCAACGACTCGATCAGTGCCATATCCCGGGTTTGTGGCGTCCGGTCTTCGATGGCGCGTGACGGACCGCAGTAGGTCGCGGTCACGTGGCGGCGTACCGTGAGGACGCCAGCATCTGGCGGAGCGATGTCGACCTTCGGCCATGGGGTGTGCCGGTAACTGCCGACAACCCATCCGCCCGGCGTCAGATGCAGTTCTTCCCATTCTTCGCTGTTCGACATTGCTTGCTCTCCTGTAGTCGGATCGAGGGCGTTCACCAAAGTGGCCTGTATGAGGCTTGCGAAGCGAGGTGGCAGCCGATCAGGACTTGTGGCGATAGTTGATGCGGCCCTTCGTGAGGTCGTATGGCGACATTTCGAGCGTGACGCGGTCACCGGCAAGAACACGTATGCGATTCTTCTTCAGCCGCCCCGATGAATACGCCCAGACCTCGAAGCCGTTTTCCAGAATGACGCGGAAGCGGTTGTCCGGCAAGACTTCCGAGACCTTGCCGCCAAATTCTACGAGCTCTTCTTTAGCCAAGGTCGCACCTCGCTGTGGCGGGGGTGTTACGCGGCTGCGTCATCCGATTGCGTGCATGCGCTGGCTGCTGAAGTCGCATGCGGACGGCGGCGCTTTCGCCTGCGCGGCGGGCCGCCTGCTTGGCCTTGGATTCGGAGTGGTGCGTGGTATGCCGCATCGAGACGTTGGCGACAACGCGCTCGGCACCGTTTCGGTACTCCGAGATCATGTAGTTGGCAAACCAGACGCCCGGCTCTTGTTGGATGGGGTACACCGAAACGGTGTACGGAGTGATGTTTGTATTCAAATTGGTCCTGTTCAGAGGCACTCAAGCTGGTAGCGTCACCGAACATCACGCGGTATATGCGGTGTGCGATCAGGCAACTGCCGGAGGCGAATGGAAAAAAACAGTGTCGCGCCTCGCTCTTCGGCGGAGGCGGAAAACTGGTGTGAGATGGACCGTGCCTTCGCTAGCCGACGCTTCGGAATATGCCCGGCTGTTGCGGAGCGGATGTGCCGCCGGTCAAATATGGTTGCGGGCGCCTGTCACCACTGAAAGTGTGGCGCATACGCCCGAAAGGCCGCTAATGCTCTTCTACTGATGATGTCTTGCGGCCGGCGCTCTGGCGTCGAGGAGTTTCGACGCATGGCCAGGACGTCATGATACCACCATTGGTGACTCAGGGCCGGCGCGCCATGAAGGCCGGCATCCGCGTCTCGTGTTTTCGGATGATGGAGCGGACGCGTTTCGGCATGCGTTGTGCCGAGTAAGGGAAGGGTACAGAAGTGGCATCGCTGCGTCAGTACCCTGGCACGCCAATGTGAGGTGGTCTGCCCGTGTCGGGACAGAAAGCGCGTCACTTGCGCGGACGGATTGTGGCTACGGCAAGACCCGCTCCCGCAAATGCGCACACGGCGCAAACCAGCGCGACGGCGCGCAGCGCGTCGTTGATGGCTCTGGCATCGGCCGGGGCAATGGGGGGCGACGGCGGGGATGTACGGGCGCCTTCCTTTAACGGCCCGGCCTGTGCGCCTGGTTCCAGTAACGCGGCTCCCGGGCGTGCGCCTTGAGAAAAATGTCGCGCGTCGATCCCTGCCGACACGGCGGCCTGGTGCGACCAAACGAACACGATGCCGAGCACGGCGATTGCCAACAGGCTCGCCACACGGGCAACAGCGTTGTTGATCCCAGACGCAACGCCCACGTGCTCGCCCGGCACGGACTCCAGGACAGTAGCCGTGAGCGGCGCGACAGTGATCGTCATGCCGGCGCCCAGCACGACCAATGCCGGAAAGAACCCGATCCAATAGCTTCCGTGGACAAGCGGAAGCGCAAGCATCGCGAACCCAAGACCGGCAACGCATGGGCCGGCGCTCAGCAGGATCCTCGCGCCGAAGCGGTCGGCCAGGCCACCGGTGAAACGGGAAAACAGGCCGATAATCACCGGGACCGGAAGCAGTGCTGCGCCGGCTTCGATTGCCGTATAGGCATGTGCGCGTATTAGCGTGAACGGCAGGAAGAACAGTACGCCGCCAAGGCCGAAATAGAGCAGCAGCGTAACAAGATTGGCGCCGACAAAATCGCGTGAGCGAAAGATGTCGAGCGGCATCATGGGGTGATGGCCGTCTGCTTCGATTTTCACGAAAGCGGCCAGAACGAGTACGCCAGCGCCGATTGTTCCCAGTACGGTCCAATCCGTGAAGCTGCGCGCTGACGCTTCGGTCAGGCCATAGGCCAGGGCGCCGAGCCCTAATGTCGCCGTGAACGCGCCGGACCAGTCGAGTGCCTGTGGCGCGTCGACTTTGTGGCTGTTCGGCACGGACCACACTGCCAGCGTGATCGTTGCCGCAGCAAGTGGGACATTCAAGAAAAATATCGCGCGCCACGACAAGGTATCGACAAGCCAGCCGCCCGCCACCGGCCCCACCGCCGACGTGATTGCACCGACGGCCGACCACGTGCCGATCGCCCGTCCGCGTGCCTCGCCTTCGTAGACGGCACCGATGATCGCCAGACTACTCGGCACGAAAAGCGCCGCGCCAATACCCTGCCAGACGCGCGCAGCGATCAACCACGCCGCACTGGGCGCAAGCCCACAGGCGATCGACGCCAGTGTGAAAAGCCCGATGCCAGCGATAAAGACCGTGCGACGGCCGAGCTTGTCTCCCATCGAACCGCCGACCAGTACCAGAGAACCTAGGAATAGCAGATAGGCGTTAACGATCCATTGCATGTCGGTGATGCTTGCGCCAAGTTCGCTTTGTATCGTGGGCAGCGCGACGTTGACGACGGAGCCGTCGATGAACGCCATGCTGGAGCCAAGGATCGTGGCGGCGAGCGCCAGACGCTTGCGCCGGCAAGGCCGGTCAATCGCCGTAGGCTGCGCGCGGATGACAAGATCGTCGCATGGGCTGGCCTGGGCAGCCATGAGGTGGCCAGCCTTGGCGCTTGCAAGGCGGCGGCTGTCGGGTAGGTCCGGGTTAGTCAAGTTCCATCCCGTCGGCGGTTATCTATCCAAGGTCTGACGGAAAGCTGGCCCGGCAGGCATCGACTAGCCGCCCGGACAGCTTCGCGCGTTCGCCGGGATCGGTTGCCATGGCCTCGCGCATCCCGTCGGCCAATGCCTCGATCGGGACGGCCGCGGGCAGGCCGGCAGGGCTCCAGGTCGACCAGAAGGCGGTTTGCTTCGAGGTCTGCGGCAACTCCCGTGGTCGCAGTAGTCCCAGGCACGGCAGGGCATAGGCGGCGGCTACGATGCTGCCATGCAGACTGCTCCCGATAAAGGCTCGGCTGCGGGCGATGACCGCGCAGATATCCCATAGGTTCAGTGAGGTAAACAGCGCTATCGATGGGTCGTGCCTCAACGCCACAAGCCGCCGGTAGCAGCACAGATCGTCATGCCACGGTGCTGCGCCGGCGCGGAAGAGCACCACGCCGAACCCCGTGGACTGGGTGATGCGCTGGATCTGCGAGGCCAACTGCATGAGCGTCTGGTCGTCGCCGAACTCCGCGGCGAACTGCACCGCGATATAGCCACCCGGAAATGCGGACAACAAGGCGGCCAGCTTGCTGCGGCGGCATCGCGCTTCGATTTGCGCGCCGAATAATTCGGCCACCATGACGGCCGGGTCGGGTGCCAGAGCGCTTGTGACGCCGCAAGCGGACAATATGGCCTGGGTGTGTTGATCCCGGACGCTGATGTGCGTGGCCGATTTGAGCTTCACAACAACTTCGGCGCGCATCGCCGGCGCAGTGCGGTCGAGATCGAAGCCGCCGACGGCCTGGTAGGCGACGTGCCGGGCGTTGGCGAACAGTTGCGCCGGTAGCAGATATGGCACTCGATCTGTGACCCCCAGCAGCGCCTGGGCCCAGGCCGTCCGCTCTTGCATTTTTGTGTCGAGCTGGGCGATGACGGATCGCGCTGCCGCTGTCGGCAGTAACATCACGGCCGCTTCCCAAGCACTGCAGGTCAGAATTTCACCGCCGACGTGGAGGATGTCGACAGGGCTGTCGCCCACGGCCGCGGCAAGGCGCGTGATGGCCTCGATCCGATGGCCACCGTCGCCCCGCAGGTCGCGTTGCACCAGACCGGCATATGTCAGCTGACGGCGTGCGAACCTATGCGCCACGATGTGTGGCAGCAGCAGGTCGCCAAAATTGTGACGATCAAAGGCCCCGAACAGGATCAGGGGGCAGTCGCGATGCATGAGGATGTCTTCAGCGATCGGTATGCCTATTTATAGGTGACGCGACGCCCGCGTTGTGGGGCGACAGGACAGGCGCCGCAAGCCTGCCAAACGGGCGTAGCCACTTCGCGGACCACATACCCACCGTTCAATGCAGGCTATATGTGCTTCTTAAGGCACGTTAGCGCAAAGAAAACGGCGGCCCGCTTCCTGTCCTCACACGCGCATCGGACCGCACACGCAGACGTATCAGTAAAGCTGATGGATTCCATCAATATTATTCGGTTTTCTTTTTGACCACCGTCAAGCAGAGTCTCAGCAAAAGGAATCCCACACATGAATGCCCGAGCGCCCCTCACTACGCTGGCTCTAGCCGGTGCCTGGCCACAGCCGTCTTTTGTTTGCACCGCCTCGGGCGCCTCCGTACCGTATGTAGAGGCGGGCAGCGGCGAGCCGATGGTATTCGTACACGGGTCGCTGTGCGACTACCGCTATTGGGAACCCCAGCTCGCTACGCTGTCGAAGCGATTCCATTGCTTCGCTCCCAGCCTCGGCCACTATTGGCCGCAAATCGAAGCGTTCGGTCGCGGCGACTTCAGTTGGCAGGCCCATGTTGAAGAAGTGGCGGAATTCATCGAGGCGCTGGGTCTAGGGGCGGTACATCTGGTAGGCCACTCGCGTGGTGGCTGCATTGCTTTTCATCTGGCGCGCAACTATCCACATCTGGTGAGAACGCTCACGCTCGCCGATCCAGGCGGCCCGTTGCAGGCAACGCCGAATGCATCGGTCGGCAGCTTGCCGCCTTCCGTTCATGCGCTGCGAGCGAAAGCGTCGGCGCTGATCGAGCAAGGGGAATTTGATGGCGGGTTAACGATGTTTGTCGACTCGGTAACCATGCCGGGCTTCTGGAACAAGAGTTCACAGAGCTTCCGTGGCATGGCCCTCGATAATGCGCTGACCCTGCCGAAGCAGCTGCGCGACCCGTTGCCTGCCTACACTCGCGAAGACGCCGCCGACATTGCGTGTCCAACCCTGCTGATCGATGGACAGAAAAGTCCGCGCATGTTCCGTCATACAGTCGAAAAGCTTCACGAATGGATCGGAGGCGCGGCGCGGCAGACGATTGCCAGCGCCTCTCACGGCATGAATATCGCCAACCCGAGTGCGTTCAATCGGGCAGTTGCCGCATTCGCTGGCTAGCGGCACCCTTACTCAGCCGCCAGGGCAGGCAATTGCCGACATCGGGTATTCTGCGCCGTGCATTTTGTCTTGCTTTGTGAGGAAGTTGTGTCGCGCAGCGGTTGGGTGGTGGCGATTGGGCCACTTTTAGGGTTGTTCATTGTGAGTTTGGGAAGCGGCTTCATGTCTTCCCTCACGTCTCTCCGGCTCGATGCCGCCAGTGTTTCCGCAACGATGATCGGCGCCATTTCGTCGGCGTATTTCGTTGGGCTGACCCTGGGCGCGGTGACCAGCGACCGCCTGATTTCGCGGATCGGCCATATTCGCTCGTACAGCAGCTTCGCCTCCCTTGTCGCGATTACCTATCTGCTACAGGGCTTGTTTGCCGATCCCTGGGTTTGGCTCGTCCTGCGGCTCGTGAACGGCTGGGCGATGGTGGGCATCTACCTCGTCGTGGAGAGCTGGCTGTTGCTCGTTGGGGATACGAAGTCCAGGGGGCGGTTGTTGGCGATCTATATGATCGCCCTCTACGGCTCGATCATGCTCGCGCAGATGAGTCTCGGCGCCATTGGATCCGTGTCGGAGAGCGTGCCGTTCATGGTGGCCGGCGTACTCGGATCGATGGCTGTGCTGCCCATGGCCGTGCTACCGAAGACTGCGCCAGAAGTGGTGCAGGCCGAGCCATTGATGCCGCAGGATCTCGTTCGCATGACGCCCGCGGGCGCAATCGGCAGCTTTGGATCCGGCGTGGGCATCGCGGCGGTCTACACGTTACTGCCGATCTACCTGCAACGAGAGGGCATGAGCGTTGCCCAGGTTGGTCAATTGATGGCAAGTGCCATTTGCGGCGCCATGGCACTGCAATACCCGGTAGGTCGGTGGTCCGACAGGCAGGACAGGCAGACCGTACTGCTTGCCCTGAGTGTGGGATGCGCAGCCGTCTCTCTGGCCGTGCTGATCCTGCCGAGTTATCCGCCCCTGCTCATGGTGTTGATGTTCCTCATCGGAGGCGGCATTTTCGCGATCTATCCGGTGGCGGTCAGTCACTCGGCCGATCGTGCAGAGGCGAGCGAACTCGTACGCGTCATTCAGGGCATGCTCCTGATTAACTCGGTAGGTTCGGCCATCAGTCCTCTGATTATCTCGCCGCTCATGAATCGGTTAGGTGCCAGCGGGCTGTTCTGGGCGTTTCTCGTCCTTCACGCGGGTTTGGCCTCCTTCTTCCTATGGCGCCGCAATCGCCATCCTTCGCCGACATCGTCGGCACCATTCGCGGCAACGGCGCAGATGACTCCCATTGGGGCGGAAATCCGTGTCACGGAGGCATTGGCGCAAGCCATCTCCGAGGCGGGACCGGAGGAAGCTGTCTCGTGATCTTTCCGTCGCCGCGGCTAATCCGTCAGGAACCTTTCGAGCCGGATGAACTCTCAGGCAACGTTCCCTTTACCCAAGCCACCGGCGCCCCCTGGATCGGCGCGTGTGCCTAGTGTCGTCCGCCCTTGATTGGCAAACATATGACCGAGTTAATGCTAACGGCCTTGGCTGCAGCCAGGGAAGTCCGCGCCTTCCACCGGCAAATGCCGAGCAACGTCACGGGACGGTGCCAGTTGACCCAGCGGTTTCCGACATGAACAGCAAGCAGCGCCGCAAAGCATACCGAAATAGTCCCTATCAGATCGAGTCGACATGGACGTTTCGGGGTGCACCCGTGACCGTTACCCGCATTGCAAGCCCCACTGCGGTCATTGTCGAATTCGAAGGGGCCGGGGCGCGTACCCATGTTCCGACGCGAGCGTTGGAGCCGCGGGTCCGGCGCCCGGGCACTGTGGGCCAGTGAGCGAGACGCCTGGCAACACTCAACGTATCGCTGTCGATGAGCATGCAGGGTGATTGCGGCCGACCGGCTCTTACTCCAGCTTGGCGCCCGACCGCTCCACGATGGGTTTCCACGCCTTGTATTCCGATGTCACGAGATCGGAAAACTGTTGCGCGGTCATGAGCTTGGGCTCGGCACCCTGCTCGTGGATGGCGCGGATGACGTCTGGCTTGGCGAGCACCTTGTTGACCTCGGTGCCAATGCGTTCCACGACATCCGCAGGCGTCTTGGCCGGCGCGAAGATGCCGTACCACGTACTCACGTCTACGTTCTTGTAGCCGCTTTCCGCGACAGTCGGCACGTTGGGGAGCGACGTGCTACGGGTGGCCGAGGTTACCGCCAGCGCGCGCAGCTTGCCAGCCTTGACCTGTGCCAGCGCGGAGGGCACCGAGGCCACCATCAGGTCCACGTTACCGGCCATGGCGTCCATCATCGCCGCGTTGGACCCCTTGTAGGGAACGTGCAGCAACTTGATGCCAGCCGCCTGGCTGAAGATCTCGGCAGCCAGATGGATGGTCGTCCCGTTGCCCGGCGATCCATACTTGATGGATTCCGGGTGCGCCTTCGCGGCGGCTACGACGTCGGCCAAGGTCTTGAAGCGCGAGTTGGCTGACGTGACGATGGCGATGGGCGTGTAGGCGACGTGGCTGATGGCAACGAGATCGCGACCCGGCACATAGGACACCGACTTATAGAGCCACGGTGCGACTACCAGGTTGTCTTTCTGACCCATGACAAGTTCGTAGCCGGTGGGCGCAGCTCGAACGATCTCCGCGATGCCGAGCGTGCCGCCGGCCCCCGGCTTGTTGTCGGGGACAAAGGTCCATTTCGTGTCCTGCGACACTTGATTGGCCACCAGGCGGGCGAGAATATCGGTACCGCCGCCCGGCGGGAACGGAATTACCAGCCGGATGGGCTTGGTGGGCCATTGGGCGTGAGCGGATTGAGCGTGTACGGGCGTGGTGGTGAGACCACAGGCCACCAGCATGGCGGCCAGCATTGCCTTCAGCATTGCAAGGATCCTTGTGAAACGAATCCTGAGCCGAACGTTCGCCGTCTTTTGGCGCGGGCTGATGGAGGGTAGGTGATGACGCCGCTGCTCACGCGTTCATTTCGCGCTGCGGGTGGCACAGGCGCGCAGATTCGAGACATCACTTCAGACAACAGGAATTCGGGTAAATAGATGCGGTCCGAATTATACCGGCGAAGCGGCACCGGCCACCTGAAAAACCAGGCTGGGGCAGGCCGGCTTCAGCGTTTCTCGCATATTTTCCCTGAAACATATTCAGGACGTGTTGTCCTCCCGCGACTTATGCTGGGCGGCCATCTGTTCCTGTTGGGCCGGCGGCACGGGCTCGTAGTGGCTGAATTGCATTGCGTAGTGACCGTGGCCGCCCGTAATGCTGTTCACACGCGATTGGTATTCGTTCAGTTCGGATAACGGTACCTGTCCCATAACGGTGACGTTGTTGCCAGCTGCGCTCCGCGTGCCGCGGACCTGCCCGCGTTTGGTCGACAGGTCGCTGATGATGTCGCCCATTGCCGCTTCTGGTGTTGTCACTTCGATATCCACGATCGGTTCGAGTACGCTGGGCCTTGCCTTGAGCACGGCGTCGACAAAGGCCTTGCGCCCGGCCACCGCGAAGGCCACTTCCTTTGAATCGACGGAATGGCTCTTGCCATCGAACACGGTGACGCGTACGTCCTGCATGGGAAAACCTGCCAGCGGGCCGCTGTCGAGAACCTGGCGAATGCCTTTTTCGACGGCGGGAATAAACTGACCCGGAATAGCGCCGCCCTTGACCGCGTCGACGAATTCGAACCCCGTGCCGCGCGCCAGCGGCTCGACGCGGAGGAACACCTCGCCGAACTGACCGGCGCCACCGGTTTGCTTTTTGTGGCGGTGGTGGCCCTCCGCCTTCCCGTCGATGGTTTCGCGATAGGCGATCTTCGGTGGCCGTGTTACGACATCGAGCTTGTAATGTTCGGTCAGGCGCTCCAGCGCACAGCGCAGTTGGAACTCGCCCAAGCCAAGCATGACGGTTTCATTGGTGCCGGCTGGGTGCTCGATGCGCAGGCACGGGTCGCCCGCGGTGAGCTTCTGCAACAGTTCCGACAGGCGCTGCTCGTTGCCCCGCCGTGCAGGCTCAATCGCGAGGCCATAGATCGGCGTTGGAAAATCAAGCGGAAGCAGATGGATATTGCCGTCCTCAGTGGCATCATGCAGCACGGCATCGAAAGCAATTTCGTCTACCTTCGCCACGGCGCAGATATCGCCCGGCCCCGCGTGCGCGACTTCGACGCGCTCCTTTCCCTGCAGCATCAAGAGATGTGCCACCTTGAACGGCTGGCGCCCATCACCGATATAGAGCTGACTGTCGCGCGTGACCGTGCCTTGGTGGATGCGAAATACAGCCATTTTGCCAAGGTAGGGGTCGATCGTGATCTTGAAGACATGGGCAAGCACATGTTTGTCCGGATCGGGCTCGGCCCGAACCGTTACCTTGTTCTCACCCACCGTACGGAAAAACAGCGGTGGATTCCCCTCGGTCGGATCAGGCAGCAACCGCACAAATACCTCGAGCAATTCGGCGATGCCGGTACCGTTGGTTGCCGAGGTGAAGCAGATTGGCACCAGATGCCCTTCGCGGAGTGCGCGTTCGAACGGGGCGTGCAGTTGTTCCGGTGCGATTTGCTGGCCTTGCTCGAGATACAGTTCCATCAGTTCCGGATCCATCTCGACGACTTGATCGACGAGCGCCTCATGAGCTGATGCCACGGAAAGGAAATCGGCGTCGCCCGCCGGGTTGAAGAAGCAATCCACGACCTGGGTTGCTCGCCCGGCTGGAAGATTGATGGGCAGGCATTCTTTGCCGAACGCCCCCTGAATGTCGGTCAGCAGCGCGGGAAGATCGACTTTTTCCTTATCGATGCCGTTGACAATAATCATCCGGCACAGGTTTCGCGACTGTGCCCACGCCATCATGCGACGCGTCGTCATATCCAGGCCGGTCTGCGCGTTGATGACGATGGCGGCAGTCTCGACCGCGGCCATCCCGCTCATCGACAGGCCAGAGAAGTCGGGATAACCGGGCGTATCGAGCAGGTAGATGCGGGTGTCGCGGTAGTGGAGATGGGCAATCGCGCTGGTAAGCGAATGCCGGTATTTGTGTTCGAGCGGATCGAAATCGCAGACCGTCGTGCCGCGCTCGACACTGCCGGGGTTGTGCAGTGCACCACCCTTGTGAAGCAGCGCCTCGATCAAGGAGGTCTTGCCGCCTCCGGCGTGCCCCAACAGGGCGATCGTACGAATTGCTTTGGGACTGTAAAGCATGGGTCGCCCCCGTCTGCCCGTGGCTGTTCAACCATTATTGGCGAGACAGGTCGCAAACGCCATACGCGGCGCGACTCCCGCACCCTTCGTATCCCGGGGCCAGGCGATTCGGTGGGCAAGATCTTATGCATTCACGTTCGGGCCGGCGCGGCACCGTGACAGAAGATGGATAGAGGGTTGACCGTCCGGCATCCGACGTTGGCGCTTTTTTCCCGTCGGGTTCCCGGCGAATGTTCGGTAGGTAACATAACCCGAACGGGTGGCAGCGTAGGCTCTCTTCCCTGTGGTCGCCGACGCAACATTACAGGCGCTGGCCGCTAATTCGTTTCGTTCCCGCTGTGTCTAAGGTATGGGGGGTAAATATGAGCGAGAATGTCGTTGCAGATTTTGGCTGGTCGACCGGGGAGGGGCCAGAATCATGCGGCTACCTCGCACCCTGCGTGCTGGAGATATTGAGAGGTTTGCCAGTCGGGCGCGTGCTGGACCTTGGGGCTGGAAACGGGGCACTCTGCGGCGAGTTGGCCAACGCAGGATACAAGGTCGTGGGCGTTGAGTACGATCTCCATGGCGTACGATTGGCGAAGCAAGCTCATCCTGGCATCCCGTTCTACAATTTCGGCGTGCAGGACGACCCGTCGCAATTGCTGGAACAAGAACGGAAATTCGACGCGGTGGTATCGACCGAAGTGATCGAACACCTGTTTTCCCCGCATTTGCTACCAGCCTACGCTGAACGATGCCTTAATACAGGGGGCTACCTCATTATTTCCACGCCGTACCACGGCTATTTGAAGAACCTCGCGTTAGCCCTGTTTAACAAATGGGACGCGCATCATACGACGCTCTGGCACGGGGGTCACATCAAATTCTGGAGTTCCAAAACGCTCGCGGCGCTGCTTTCGGTCAATGGCTTTAAAGTTATCCAGTTTCATGGTGTCGGCCGAATGCGGTACCTGTGGAAAAGCATGGTGCTCGTGGCCAAGAAGATCTGAGGAGCAAGGAGCACTTGTTGCAAACCGCGACGCATATCCGAGCGAGGTCTTCAGCGTTCGCCGACTGAGGCTGAATTCGAAAGCGGCATGTGCACGAACGTTCTTCCGGCGAGGAGGTGTCGTGCGCGACTCGCCACTCAGATTCCTGCTGTTCCGATGCATATGCTTGCGGACCGCCCGACTGGGAAGCTACCTCCAGGTACCGTGGGCGATGGAGGTCGGTGCGTCACTCGGCGCCCGCGCCACCGGAGGGACCGAACACGCCTTTGCCGGTACCGCATGGTTCCCGCTGTAGGTGGATTACCACTCACGCTTTCGCGTGCGCCGAGTGTTCAATGCGTTTCTTTTGAAAAAGGCTTGCAAGCGCGGCGTGGAAGCCTTAATATTCGCTCCCCGCTGCTCTGCAGGTCTGCGCCTGAAGGCGGCCGGGGGAGAATATCGGAAAGTTTTCTGCCGAGTAATAACAGGCGGCAGCAAAAAAGAAATTCTCCGAAACGCTTGACGAATTAGGAAAAACCCTTAATAATCTCGTTTCTCCGCTGCAACGAAAGACGCAGCGACAGCGAACGGCAAAGCCGGTTGCTCGAGTTCTTTAACAAACAAACAACCGATAAGTGTGGGCGCTTGATGGCGAACGCCGCGGAGCTTCGGCTTCGTGATGCTTCAAAAGTTATCAGTGCTCGCACAGTAAAACATGTTGGTTTGCGTCGCGAGACGCGAACCAGTCAGTTTTCTGAGAGTGA
>Ga0055526_1000909_pt1 | contig 21991 bp, 20 predicted proteins | sample AraplaCol_mMF_r2_FD_55013 | JGI IMG/M metagenome (GOLD analysis project Ga0055526, IMG submission 55013) | Arabidopsis root microbial communities from North Carolina, USA - plate scrape MF_Col_mMF_r2 | ecosystem: Host-associated > Plants > Roots > Endosphere | place: USA: North Carolina... | reverse complement strand
GCGCCAACTTCATCATGGATTTCCTGAAGACCTCAGCGCCTTTCTGGAAGAAGGAACACCTCGGCGACGGCACCACCGGCGGCTGGGTCAGCGCCAAGGATGCCGACGACACGGCGCGGGACCGCTGGTCGACGAAATAGCGCTACATGCGGGGACTTCCCCTCCCGTTTGACTAGGGAATGACTTTCTCCCGGCGCGTCACGACCAGCACGATCACCAGGAAACCGAAGATCACGAAATCGCGCCAGAGGATGGGGCCATAGGCACTCCAGAGCGTTTCGAGGAAACCGACCCCGGCGGCGCCAAGGGCTGCAAAAAGCGGCGAAGCCTGGCCGCCGATTGCGGCGATGAACAGCACCTTGACGCCGAAGGTGAGCCCCGTGCCGAAATCCATGTTGCCGTAGTAGGAGGCTGCGAGAATGCCGCAGACGGCGGCGATCAAAGATGCCGCGCCATAGGCGGCGATGTAAACGGTCGCGGCGTCGACACCGCAGAGCGCTGCAGCCCCCCTGTCCTCCGATACGGCGCGCCAGAACCGCCCTGCCCGGGAATGCGTGAGATACCAGTGCCCGGCCGCCACGAGCGCAGCCATGAGCACGGTGTTGCCGAGCTGGATGACCGTCAAGGTCACCGGAAAGCGAGGATCGTCCCAGAAGACGATATTCCCGTTCAGGAACGGCGGCAGCCACAGGCTGCGTGTTTCAGAGGCGAGCCGCGCCGCTTCCATCAGCACCAACAGGCAGCCGAGCGAAGCGACGACGACGGTGTTGGCTGACGAAAAGGCGAGCGGCCGCATGACATAACGCCCGGCGACGAGCCCGGCGCCAACGCTGAAGCTCAGGGCCGCAGCCGCGCCGAGGCCAAGGGCGGCCGGCAACACCAGCCACAGCCGGTTCCAGCCGAAATCAGCAAACAGCACGAACATCTGGCCCGAGAAGGCAAAGAGCGCGCCATAGGTGAGATCCGCCCGGCGCGTCACCGCGAAGGCGATGGCATAGCCAAAGGCGAGCGCCGCATAGAGGGCAGCGACAGGGACGGCATTGGCGAGCTGCTGCAGAAAATAGAGCATGGCGCATCCGGAGCGTGACAAGATCAATATAACTGGTAAAATCATTTTTGCCAGTTAGGATTTTCGCATGACCTTCACCTGGACCGCCCATCGATTTGCCGGCGGCGCGCTGGCGCTGGACGTGGCCAATTCCATCATCCTGCGCGCCGATCCGGAGCGCCGGATCGACCGTTTCGCCGATGTTGCGGCAATTGATACCTTTGCGGAAGCGGCCAACCGTTTCGGAGCAGAGAGTGCCCGCTTCGGTGCGCTGGCGCCCGTCGCAGCGGAGAATCGCGGCCGGCTGCTGCAGCTGCGCGAAGCGACTGACCGGCACTTTCGCGCGGAGATATCGGCCGATGGACGGCCGGAGTTCTTGGCCGATTTGCTCGAGGCGATCGCCGCGGTTCTCCGCCGTTCCCTGCCTCACGGCGGCGCACTTTCGCTCGACACCGCAACCGCGCAATCCGCCCTCAGCCTTGCCGCCAGCACCGAGCCCGACCGGCTGAAGATCTGTCCGAACTGCGGATGGCTGTTTCTCGACCGCAGCCGCAACCGCAGCCGGACCTGGTGCGACATGGCCGTCTGCGGCAATCGCACCAAGGCCAAACGCCACTACCATCGCAACAGGGAGGAAACCGGCTTATGACGAGGATGATCGCTACGCTTGCGGCGGCCGCCATCACACTGCTCGCCGCCGGGTGCCAGCGTGAGACCGGTCCGGATCCGCTGAAGCTGACGGGCAAGATGTTCATCTTCAACTACCGCCTCGCCTATGCGGTCTACACGATCACGCTTCAGAAAACGGAGCCGGTGCCCGAAGGAAGCGTCGTCATCGCAACCTTCGAGAACCCGGTGGGCGGCGCGTCGCTCACGGTGACGCGCAAGCTCTTTCCAAAACTCGACAGAGTGGTGCTGGAAAGCCCCGATCTGACGTGCGTCAAAAAGGATAGGCCCTATGCGGTGACGATCGAGGTGAAAGGGCCTGCCGGCGAAACGCTGCAAAAGCTGGAAACGACGGTCACCTCTGACGTCGACCAGGATATCCTGCCGGCCAAGCCGCTGGTCGAAGGCCCCGCTTACGACAAGAACCCCGAGGTCTTCAGGGACGGCAAGGCGCCCGAACGTTTCGAGACGGCGACTTGCCCGATATGAAAAAGCCTGAGCGTTTCCGCTCCGGCTCAAATCCTGAAACAATTCAAGCCTTTGCGGCTCGAACCGAAGATTATGAATCAGCCGACGATCTCGGTGCCCGAGAACCAGTAGGCGATTTCTTCAGCAGCGGTTTCCGGAGCATCCGAACCGTGAACCGAGTTTTCGCCGATCGACAGGGCGTGAACCTTGCGGATGGTGCCTTCGTCGGCGTTTGCCGGGTTGGTGGCGCCCATGACTTCGCGGTTCTTGGCGATTGCGTTTTCGCCTTCGAGAACCTGAACGATCGTCGGGCCGGAGGACATGAACTCGACCAGTTCGCCGAAGAACGGACGCTCCTTGTGAACGGCGTAGAAGCCTTCGGCTTCGCGGCGGCTCATCCAGACGCGCTTGGAAGCGACGACGCGCAGGCCGGCATCTTCGAGCATCTTGGTGATGGCGCCGGTCAGGTTGCGCTTGGTAGCGTCCGGCTTGATCATCGAGAAGGTACGTTCAATAGCCATTGGCTCAAATCCCTTGTTTCTTGAGAAGTGGCGGTTCATTAGCCGCCAATCCCGCGCAAAACAAGGGGGTTCACCGATGATTCGGCTCGGGCCAAGCGGGTTTCACGCAGCCGTCACACTACGTCCGAGCCCACCGTGCAGATCGAGGCACCGCTCGAACCAATCGGTGACGGGATCGCCTGGCTGAAGCAGGCGCTGCGGCGAGACGATGCGCGCCCACTGAAACGCGCCGAAGACGATGTAGTCGGCGAAAAGCGGCGAGGCGCCGCCCAGGAATTCCTGAAACTTCAGCATATGGCGCAAAGGTTCGAGCTTTTCAGCGAAGGATTCGAGCGCGGCGCCGCCGCTTTCGGCTACCGCTTCAAGCGACGTGCCAAAACGCTTCTCGCGGCTCTGCCGGAAGTAGGCCTGATCGACCGGATCGAGGCGATCGTGAATATCCCTGATGATGATGCGGGTGATGGCGGGATGCAGCGTCGTCTGCGACCAGCCCTCGACGAAGCGGGAGATCGCCATCGCCCCCTCACCGGCGAAGAGCAGCGCGCGATCCGGATAGGTTTGTTCGAGATAAAGCGCGATCTCGAAGCTGTCCTTCACCAGACGTTCTCCGTCCCGCAGCAGCGGCACCAGGCTCGTCGCCCCATCCTCGACCGCGTGGATCTCGGTGAAGGCGATCGGCACGACGTCGAAATCGAGCCCCTTGTGCGCGAGCGACATCTTCGTCTTCCACACATGCGGCGAGAACGGACGCGTCCTGTCGGCCCCGCAAAGCGAATAGAGTTTTCTCGACATATGAACTCCCGGTCGGTTGGCGTCCCTTTGAACGACAAATCGGCCACGTCATCAAATCAGTAAATTTCATGAGTGATATCAGCCACAGAAATGCGGTTTCGAGTTAGCGTCGCCGCCCCTTCAAAGGAGATACCCGATGCTCGATCACTTTCGCATGTTCGCCGACTATAACCGCTGGGCGAACCGCCTGGTCTATGCCGCTGCGGCAGAACTGACCGATGCCGAATTGCGGGAAAGCCGCGGCGCCTTCTTCGGCTCGCTGCTTTCGACCCTCAACCATATCCTCGTGGCCGATCGGGTCTGGATGAAGCGCTTTACGCACGAGGGCGACACCCCGGCCTCGCTCGACACGATCCTCCACGACGACCTCTCGGCGCTCGCCGCCGCGCGAACTGCTGAGGACGAACGCATCATTGCCTGGATCGACGGCCTGAGTGATGCACGCCTCAGCGCCGACCTCACCTATACACCGCTCACCAACCCCACGGTCATCACGCAGAAGCTGGCGCCGACGCTCGGGCATTTCTTCAACCATCAGACCCATCATCGCGGCCAGGCGCATGCAACGCTGACCGCACTCGGCCGCCCATCCATAACGCTGGATCTCGCGTATTTCCTGAGAACCGAAGGGTCAAAGTGGGCGTAGCGGAGACCGGAGCGCCCCCAACCCAGGCGACCGCAGTGGCCGGAGCTCACACTCCCGCCACTCCGCAAGCTTCTTGAGCACCTGACGCTGGCCGAGCCAGGCGACCAGGCCGAGAACCACACCGCCGACGATCGACAGGACCGAAAACGCCACGGTTGGCAATGCCGGTTGCAGCGGCGCCAACAGAAGTTCGGGAACGAAGCGGTGCAGGATGTAGATGTGGAAGCCCGCCGCCGACAAAGGCAGGATGAGCTGTGCCGCAGAGCGCGGCACGCTGATGCGCGGGAGATAAAGCAGCGCCGCGAGGACGGCGATTTGCAGGAGGTACTTGACCTTCGTCCCGATCCAGACCCCCTCGTATAGACCGAAGAACAGGAACGCCCCTGTGCCGGCCATCATCAGCAGCAGCCGTTGTTTGCCCGTTTCGGCGACAGCGGCGCACCAGCCGATGACCGCGAGATAGAAGATCCACGGCAGGGTAAAAATCTGGCGATTGCCGATCGGCCACAGGAGCGGCAGCGCCAGCCTGGCGGCGAGCGCCGCCAGGAGCAGGCTCATACCGGCGGCGAAAGGCCTTGCCGACACGAACCGCCGGAACTGTGGGATGGCGAAGAGCCCGACGAAGACGAGCATCATCTGGCAATAGGCTTCGATGAACCAGTAGAGATACGGCACCATGCCGTGCGTCTCCGGCAGGGCCACACCGAAATTGCCGACGAGGAAGACCGAGGCCCAGGGCACCTCGCCCCAGGCGACCGCATAGGCGGCGACGATCAGATAGTATGGCACGAGCACCTGGGCGAGCGGGCGCAGGATGGCCAGGCCGTCTCCCGCCAGAAGTGGGCCCATCTGGAAGCGGGCGAGGCTGAAGCCCGCGAGAACGACCATGGCTGCCGATCCGCCGGGGATGGGCCAAAGTAGTTCGTGGTGCAGCACGACCAGCAGAATGGCCAGTGCGCGAATCAGCAGATCCATCCCGATCCGCCGCGTGGCGGTCTCGCGACGCTCCTCGGCCGATAACTTGGCGATAGACAAGGTCTCCCAGGCGTCCGGAACTTGCCCCAGCGCCTTTTCCAGACCGATCGAGAGCTGAACGAAGCGCAGGGAATCGCCGCCCAGCGACACAAAACTGTCGGAGCGCTTTACCCTTTTCGGATAGAAGACCTGCGCAAAAAGCTCTTCGATGCCGCCGTTGTCGTCGTCAACGTTCGCCGCAGCTTGGCGGGCCGCCATGTTCAGCGCGTTGTAGTCGACCTTGCCGCTGGCAAGCCGCGGCATTTCGGCAAGGGGGGTGGCCTTGAGATGCGAAAGCGTCAGCCCGCTTGCCTGTGCGAGGAACCGTCTGATCTCTTCCGCATCGCGGCTGCCGGCATAAAAGGCGTGAAGGCCGGCATCGTCACCGACGACAGAAGCAGTGATGCCGCGCCTTTCGAGCGCCGCTTCCAACACATCGTGAGCGATCCTGAGGCCGGCGATCTTGGAAATCCGCTTCATGCGGCCGACGATCTGGAACAGGCCGTCGGCATGGCGCATCGCGAGGTCGCCGGTGCGCAATTCGGCGAGTTCGGCGCCGCGGCAAAGATCGTCGCGCGATGTGGCATAGCCCATCATGACGTTCGGGCCGTGATAGACGAGTTCGCCGGCCACACCATCGTTTTCGATCGGCGCTCCGCTCTCGTTCTCGATCAGAAGGCGCCCGCCGGGGATCGCGACGCCGATCCTGTCTTCGTTACCGGCAAGCAGGGTGGGCGGCACATAGGCGATCCGAGCGGTGGCCTCGGTCTGGCCGTACATGGCGAAAAAGGCCGCGCCTTGGGCTTTGAGGTGGTCGTTGTAGAGACGGATGACGTCCGGGCTCAACCGACCGCCCGCCACGGTCATGAAGCGCAAGCGCGGGAACCGCCGATCGCGGAAGCCCACCTTCTCCAACAATTCGTAGGAATAGGGCACGCCCGCAAGGTTGGTACTGTCGCTTGCAGCGAGACCTTCGAGAAAATCGGTATCGAGGATCGATCCACCGGGAATATAGAGGCTGGCGCCGACTGCCAGGTGAGAATTCAGTACCGACAGGCCGTAGGAATAATGGAGCGGCAAAATGAGGCAACCGCGGTCATCCGCCGTCAGGCCGAGATAGTCGGCGATGGACGCGGCGTTTGCGGAGATGTTTTGCCGGGACAAGCGGACGGCCTTGCCGCAACCGGTGCTGCCCGATGTCGAGAGCATCACCGCCAGCTCGGAATGCGGCGCACTGTCACTTTGCCGCAGCGGCTGTTCCGTGCGCCAGCGGCCGTCGATCCGGCGAAAGGCATAATCGGGATCGAAGGCATCGACCCAGGATCCGGCAGCCGCGTTCTTCGGGGCTTGCATCGCCACGGCATGGCCAGCTGTCAGCGCTGCCAGATAAGCGACGATCGCATGTTCGGAAAGCTCGGCCTCGATCGCCACCAGCCCGCGTGGGCTTCGGAAAGCAAGTGCCTGGCGGGCGACCCGCTCGCCGAGTTCCCGATAAGTGACGACCCGCTGCCCGGAAAAGACCAGCGCCGGCCGGTCGCCCCATTTCGCCAGATCCGCAATGAACGAGAGGGACATCCTTGACCGTCGCTGTTTGCCTCGGGCCCCCATGCCCGATTTAGCAGCGCCGAATATAATTGGTGACTAAAGGCGTCAAGTATAAAGATTGCCGGGACTGACGGCTGTCAGTTGGCATGCGATTCCCGGTTGCGTCCGACCCCGAGCAGAGGGAATTCAGCAACCATACCGGGCGCGAATGGGCGGCCGGCCGAAATCTTCAGACTCCCTTAAATGCAGGCTTCCATAGTGCCGTTGGATCCGGACACCACGATCCGGCACACATTGGGGACCACGACAGAATGACCAGGCAAGTTCCAGCGGACGCCAGCCGATCGCAGGCGAGGCAGGCGGCGATCATTCTGAAGGTGGCGCACGCAATGTCCGCGCACGGGGTCGCTGCCCTGCCCCGCAACTACGAGCTTTTCTACGAGGCGCTGTCCGGTCGCCTGCCCCAGCTTTCCCGGGAGCTTCCCGAGCTCGGGCACAATCCGCAACAGGACTTGCTGGACGCCTTGGGCCTCAAGCATCACCTCGTCTCCCACGCGGCCCTCGCCGCGGACCGGGCGAGAGCCGCAGCCCAGGAAGCCCTCGCCGACATGGCCAGCACGCTCAAGCTTGCGCTGGCGCAGAAGCAGTCATTCAAGACCGAACTCGATCATTTCGCCGGTCGGTTGGCAGCTGACCCTGTCGTCGGCCTGTCGGAGTTCGCGGACGACGCCGCGCGGCTGCGCGAAGCGGCAGGCCGTTTGATGAACGAAGAGAATGCTCTGCAGCACGCCTTGGAAACCAGTGCGCAGCGCATGGCCGAACTCGAGGGAGATCTCGCCGAAAGCCGCCGGTCGCTCACCCGCGACCCCGCTACCGGCTTGCCGAACCGTCTGGCGCTGACAGCGAAGCTCGACTCCATTCTCGAAACGGAGCGAACCGACCGGCCGGTCGCCCTGCTTCTCGTCTCTGTCGAAGGGCTTCGCGAGATGGCCGAGCACCACGGTGGCACGGTTGCGAGCAAGGCGCTTACCAAGCTGTCGGCGCTGTTTCGCAAGTCGATCAAGAAGAACGACTTCGTCGCCCGCGTGGGTCAGCAGGACTTTGCCGTCGTCTGCCGGGACGTCAGCGTCGAAAACGCCGAAGCCATTGGTCGGCGCCTGTGCCAATCCGTGGAGGAACTGAAGGTCACCCTTCCCGGGCGCGCGTACACCGCCGAGACGCTCTCGCTTGTGGCCGGCATCACCATAGCCCAGCCGGCAACGACGAGCGCCGATCTCCTGACCCAGGCCGAATTGGCACTGGCCGGCGCGCGCGATGGCGCCGGCATCCTTAGCTATTCGGCGGCACTCGGCCGCGACCGCGGCAGGACCTACGGTCAGAACGCCGCCTGAGTGTCGCGTGTCAGGCAGCGACCGGCTGGCGGTTTTCGTCGATCTCCGTCGCCTTCTCTCGGAGACAGCCAAGCAAGCGAAAGAGTTCGGTACGCTCACAATCATCGAGCGCCGAGAACAATTCGTCGATCGTGCGATGACGTGGCTGTAGCGCCGCTTCCAGTGCCAACCGGCCGCGATCGGTGATCGAAATGATCTTCGCGCGGCGATCCTCCGGGTCCGCGTCACGGACGACCATGCCGTCCCGCTCCAACCCGTCGATCGCTTCGGTGACGGTTCTCGCCGCAAAGCCGAGCGCTGAGGCGATATCCGCGCAACGACAAGGGCCCAGCGTGTTGAGATAGAACAGGAATTTGCTGCGCGCGAGCGAAACGCCTTCCTCCGACATCGATGTGTTCACCAGGCGATGAACGCACTGATAGAGATCGAAGAGCCGCTCGGCGACTTCGATTTTTTCTGTCATGGCAATGTACCTCATTTGGCAACGCCAAAACGAAACAACCCGGCCCCGCGTGGCGGGACCGGGCTGTTCGGTCAACCGTTTGGCGTGACTTACTGCTTGTTTTCGTCGGCCTGGCCGAGACCCTTGGCGCCGCTGTCGGCGATCGCGCCGGTTGCCGTCGTGTCGACGGATCTGTCTTCGACGCCCGCATAATAGTCGCCGCGGCTGGTCGTGCTCGCGGAGACACCGGTGCCGGCGGACGCTTCGGCGCGGCCGGTGAAGAGCGGCGTGGAGCTCACACCCTCATAGTAGCTGCCGCCGGCCACAGCGGCCGACGCGCCGCCAAGCATGGCGGCCGCAACGAGGATCGCGGCAATGGACTTCTTCATAGATCGGTTCCTTGGTGGAGATAGACGGTGGGGGCTAAGCCCCGCCTGGGCGCTTGGGAGGTCGCCTCATAGGATCATGGCAATGATCAATCAAATCCCTTGAAAGAGGGTGCGGGGAGAAACCCGCACCCCTTCTTCGTCGCGGTTAGCGCGAAATACCCTGATAGTATTCACCTTCGCCGCCGATCACGCTCTTCGGCGCAACGCCGTAGTTGACGACCGAGCCGGTCCGGGTGCTGTCAACATAGCCAGCTTCCGAATTGCCGATGGTGAAGGAGGTCTTGCCCGTCACCGCAGGCGTGCGCTCGGTGTAGAGCGGCGTCGGGCTGACGCCTTCGTAGTAGCTGCCGCCGGCGAAGGCAGCGGAGGCGCCACCGAGGATAGCGGTTGCAACGAGAGCGGCGGAAAGAGCGGTCTGGATTGCAGTTTTCATGGTCTTCACTCCTGGGAGGCTCGTTCACATGAACGAGGTTTCATCTAAATTGTCCGTGGCCGGATCGGTCGTCTCTCCAAACGCGGGGCCCTTGCCGATGGCGTTCAGTCGATCGAGGCGGTCAGAAGAGCGTTCCCCGCCCTTCCGTTATTGAGATGGTCCCTCACGATGAGGATGTGTAGTATCGATTGTCGGAACGCCTTGTTCAAAAATCGATAACAATGACCCCTTGAAATCGAGAACGGGCACCGAGCGGTCACTCAGGCGAACGCGGCCAGGATTGTGCCTCTTGCCTTCCCGGACGAGTCCGGGCAAAAGGCCGCAATGATCCAGATTTCCGGCCTTTCCGCCCGTATTGCGGGCCGTCTCCTCATCGAAAACGCATCCGTGACGCTTCCGGCGGGCACGAAGGCCGGGCTCGTGGGGCGCAATGGTGCCGGCAAGTCGACGCTGTTTCGCATCATCACCGGTGAATTTGCCTCCGAGGCCGGCAGCGTCTCCTTGCCGAAGAACGCCCGTATCGGCCAGGTGGCGCAGGAAGCGCCCGGCACCGAGGAGCCACTGATCGAGATCGTGCTGAAGGCTGACAAGGAGCGTTCGGCGCTGATCGCCGAGGCCGAGACCGCAACGGATCCGCACCGCATCGCCGAAATCCAGACCCGGCTTGCCGATATCGGCGCCCACTCGGCCGAAGCGCGGGCCGCGAGCATTCTCGCCGGCCTCGGCTTCGATCACGAAGCGCAATTGCGCCCGGCCTCCTCCTTCTCCGGCGGCTGGCGCATGCGGGTGGCGCTCGCCGGCGTGCTCTTTTCCGAACCGGACCTGCTGCTGCTCGACGAGCCGACCAACTATCTCGACCTTGAAGGCACGCTCTGGCTCGAAGACTATATTCGCCGCTATCCGCACACCGTCATCATCATCAGTCACGATCGCGACCTGTTGAACACGGCGGTCAACGCCATCGTGCATCTCGACCAGAAGAAGCTCACCTTCTATCGCGGGCCCTACGACCAGTTCGAGCGGCAGAAGGCCGAGGCCGACGAACTGCAGATGAAGGCGAAAGCCAAGAACGATGCGGCGCGCAAGCACCTCCAGAGCTTCATCGACCGCTTCAAGGCCAAGGCCACCAAGGCACGCCAGGCGCAAAGCCGTGTCAAGGCGCTCGAGCGCATGGGTACGATTGCTGCCGTGATCGAGGATCACGTCCAGGGCTTCTCCTTCCCTGACCCGGAGAAGGAAGCTGCCTCGCCGATCATTGCCGTCACCGGCGGTACCGTTGGCTACGAGCCCAGCAAGCCGATCCTCAAGCGGCTGAACCTCAGGATCGATACCGACGACCGCATCGCGCTGCTCGGTTCGAACGGCAACGGCAAGTCGACCTTCGCCAAATTCATCTCCGGCCGACTGGCGCCGGAGGCGGGCGAACTGAAGATCGCGCCGAACCTCAAGGTCGGTTTCTTCGCCCAGCACCAGCTCGACGACCTCATCCCCACGCAGAGCGCCGTCGAGCATGTGCGCCGGCGCATGCCGGATGCCCCCGAAGCCAAGGTGCGTTCGCGCGTGGCGCAGATGGGGCTGGCGACGGAAAAAATGGAAACGCCTGCCAAGGATCTCTCGGGTGGCGAGAAAGCACGGCTGCTGATGGGCCTTGCCGCCTTCGACGCACCGAACCTCCTGATCCTCGACGAGCCGACCAACCACCTCGACATCGACAGCCGCAACGCGCTGATCACCGCCCTCAACGACTATTCCGGCGCTGTCATCCTGATCTCGCACGATCGCCATCTGATCGAGGCAACTGCCGACCGGCTGTGGCTGGTGCGCGACGGAACGGTGACGAGCTACGACGGCGACCTTGAGGATTATCGCAGCCTGATCGTCGGCGGACCCAAGCCCAAGGACGACAAGGCCAAGCCGAACGGAGCCGATGACAGCCTCTCGAAGGCGGACCAGCGCAAGGTGAACGCCGACAAGCGCGCCTCGCTGGCGCCGCTTCGCAAGAAGATCAATGAAATCGAATCCTTGACCGGAAAACTGGAGAAACTGATTCAGGCACTTGATGTGGAACTGGCCAATCCGGTGCTCTACGAAAAGTCGCCTGCGAAAGCCGCCCAGAAGGCCAAGGAACGCTCCGACGCGGCAGTGAAACTCGCTCACGCCGAAGAGCAATGGCTCGAGCTTTCCGCCGAGTATGAAGAGGCAATGGCCGGCTGACAGTAGCCTGCCCGACCGGTCAGCCCAGTTCGAACGTGGTGATGCCGTAGATCCGGGTGAGCGGCAGCCCGGGGTCGGGCCCGCGATACATGCGCGCGGTCTCGAACACCAGCCGTAGATTGTAGCGATCGCAAAGCGCCTTGGCCGAGGCGTTCGGTTCGGGGATGTCGAGGTAAATTTCGCTACCATTGACACCGGCGGCGAGCTTGCGGAAGACCAGATCGGCGCCGGTCTCGGTGTCGGAGAAGAGCGGTCCAATCTTGAACCCGTTTCGGCAAGCCCGGATCGTTCCATAGGCCGCCACCGCGCCGTCGCGCAGCAGCAGGATACTGCGCCGTCCATCGCTCGACTTCAGCCATTCGCGAAGGAACGCCTCGCGACGCGCCGGGACGAAGCGGCGGTCGTACTCGGTGAGCAGCGACATATGGATCGGCGCGACCTCCAAAAGATCGGCGCCGGGCGGCTCGATTACGTCGATGACACCGCCGTAGCGGATGTTCGCATGGGCATAGGTGAAGCCGGACCGCCGATAATTCTCCTGCTGTGCGACCACGCCGTCGAGGCCGACGATGCGGTTCCCGGCGACGGCCATCGCCTGTTGCCACAGTTGCCGACCGATCCCCTTGCCGCGGTATTCCGGTCGCGTGATGTAGAATCCGAGAAAGGCGTAGTTTTCGTTGTATCGCACCAGCGAGATGGCGCCGACCGGCCCGTCCTCTCCATCGGCTATCCAGTAACCGTCCGGATCGGCCGCCCAGAAGGCGCCGACATCACCGAGCCCGGGATTCCACCCCTCCTCGGCCGCCCACTCGATCATGACGTCGAGTTCGGCGCGGCTGGCACGACGGATTTGCTGCTGCATGGTTCACTCCTCTTGGGCGGTCCCTATCGTCAGCCCGGTTGACGGGACGAATCGGCACGTCCAGTGGTAGAGCTAGCGCGGTGGCGTTCAGAGGGAATGATAATCTGTCGATTTCCCCGACATTGATGGCATATGCTGGCGACGGACCGGCGGCGCTTGTCCGCCCTGCGCAATCTGCTACAAGAGCCGACAATAAGTCATACAAATCGAGCGGAACACCATGGCCCCCATCAAAATTGCCCTTGTCGGCGTCGGCAAAATCGTTCGCGACCAGCACCTGCCGGCGATCGCCAAGAACAGCGACTATCACCTGATCGCCGCCGCAAGCCGGCATGGCACGGTCGACGGCATCGACAACTTCAAATCGATCGAGACGATGCTCGAAGCCGTGCCTGCGATCGAGGCCGTATCGCTCTGCATGCCACCGCAGTATCGCTACGAGGCCGCCCGCGCAGCACTCGACGCCGGCAAGCATGTGTTCCTGGAAAAGCCTCCGGGCGCCACCCTCAGCGAGGTCGCAGACCTCGAGGCGCTGGCGGCATCGAAGGGGCTGTCGCTGTTTGCGAGCTGGCACTCCCGCTACGCGCCGGCCGTGGAAGCGGCAAAATCCTTCCTGGCGGCAACGACGATCAATGATGTCCAGGTCATCTGGAAGGAAGACGTGCGCCACTGGCACCCGAACCAGGAATGGATCTGGGCGGCGGGTGGCCTCGGCGTCTTCGATCCCGGCATCAACGCGCTTTCGATCGTCACCCACATACTGCCGCGCCCGCTGTTCGTGACCTCGGCCGTGCTCGAATTCCCCGAGAATCGCGACGCGCCGATTGCTGCCACCATCACCTTCACGGATGGGAAGAAACTGCCGGTTTCCGCCGAATTCGACTGGCGCCAGACCGGCAAGCAAAGCTGGGATATCGTCGCCCGGACGGCGGCGGGCGAGATGGTGCTGTCCGAAGGCGGCGCCAAGCTCGCCGTCGACGGCAAGCTCGTGCATCAGGAGCCGGAACAGGAATACCCGATGCTCTATCGGCGTTTCGCCGAGATCGTCAAAGCCGGGCGGTCGGACGTCGATCTGGCGCCGCTGCGTCACGTCGCCGACGCCTTCATGCTCGGCAAGCGCAAGTTCGTCGAAGCGTTCCACGACTGATTTTCCAGACAGGCAGAAACGCAAAGCCCGCGGTATCGGCTGCGGGCTTTGTTCGTCGCAATGCGTTGTAAACTCAGGCCTTCTTTTCCCAACGGCCGTCGCGGTTCTGCTGCCAATAGGTGAGGTTGTGCCCCTCCCCCTTCAGCCGCTTCCAATGGGCGCGCGCGCCTTCAAGCTGATCCTGATTGTAGCCGTCGAACATGAAGACGATGCGCTCATAGGCCGAAACATCAGGCGGGCTGGCGCCATCGATGACGAAACGGACCGTCGCTGCATTCGCATTGTCTTCGTCGGCCACCAGCAACACCGGCTGATCGGCAGCGAAATCACCGGCATCCGTGCCATGCGGCAGGAAGCTCTCGTCGCGATAGACCCAGAGATGCGTGTCCAGCGCGTCACGCCGCTCGGCATCGATCGTCTGCACGGCCACCCGCCAGCCGCGCTCGACACTCTTGTCGAGCAACGGCGGCAGCGCGTCTTCGAGCTTCGATTCCGTCAGGTGATAGAACAGGATTTCGGTCATGCCGATTGCTTCCCGCCTTTCGTCACGTCCAGCACGGCGGGTCAGGATTCGTAGCTCGCCCGCACCAGCTCGTCGAGCAGCCGGACGCCGAAGCCCGAGCCCCAGGACTGGTTGACCTCATCCGTCGGCGCGCCCATGGCGGTGCCGGCGATATCGAGATGCGCCCAGGGCGTGTCCTTGACGAAACGCTTCAGGAACTGCGCCGCCGTCACCGCACCACCGTGACGGCCGCCGGTGTTCTTCATGTCGGCGAACTTGCTGTCGATCATCTTGTCGTATTCCTTGCCGAGCGGCATGCGCCACAGGCGTTCCTGCGTCGCCATGCCGGCGGCAAGGAGCTGCCCGGCCAGACGGTCGTCGTTGGAGAACAGGCCGGCGTGATGGGTCGCAAGGGCAACCATGATGGCGCCGGTCAGCGTCGCAAGGTCGATGATTGCCTGCGGCTTGAAGCGGTCGTTGCAATACCAGAGCGCATCGCAGAGCACGAGACGGCCTTCGGCGTCCGTGTTGATCACTTCGATCGTCTGGCCGGACATCGAGGTTACGATGTCGCCGGGGCGCTGGGCGCTGCCGTCGGGCATGTTTTCCACAAGGCCGATGATGCCGATGGCGTTGACCTTCGCTTCACGCGCGGCCAGCACATGCATGAGGCCGGTGACGGCGGCCGCACCGCCCATGTCGCCCTTCATTTCCTCCATGCCGGCGGCCGGCTTGATCGAGATGCCGCCGCTGTCGAAGACGACGCCCTTGCCGACGAAGGCAAGCGGCCGCTCCTTGGCCTTGCCGCCCTTCCACTGCATGATCACGAGGCGCGGCGGTCGGGTAGACCCCTGGGCGACGCCGAGCAGCGCGCCCATGCCGAGCTTTTTCATTTCCTTTTCCGTGAGAATCTCGACCTCGACGCCGAGCTTCTCCAGTTCCTTCGCCTTGGCGGCAAACTCGACCGGCCCCAGTACGTTCGCCGGCTCGTTCACCAGGTCGCGCGCCAGGAACACGCCTTCAGCCACCGCCTCTGCTGTGCCGAAAGCCTTCTTCGCGGCAATGACGGTACCGGTGACGATCGTGACCTTGGTCGGCTTGCCGGAGGACTTGGCGTCGTCATCGGCCTTCTTGGTCTTGTAGCCGTCGAAGCTATAGGCGTTCATCTCCATGCCGAGCGCGAAATCTGCTGCCGCCCTGCCGGTCACGTCGACCCCAGGCGCATCGACGAATACGGTCACCTTGTCGACTGAGCCGAGTTTCGCCGCAACGGCGCCGCCGGCCTTCAGCCAATCGTGATCCGAAAGCGCATCCGCCTCTCCGAGCCCAAACACGATGATTCGGTCAGCCGGCGAGCCATGCGGCGCAACGATATCGAGGCTGGAGAACGCCTTTCCGGTGAACTTCTTCACCTTGGCTGCCTTTGTCACGACGTCTTCCGGATCGGCGACATCCGCGCCGGCCGCGGCTCCGCCACCCGACGTCTTGAGGAGCACGGCAACGCCGCCGCTCGGCCGGTGGGACTTGGCAAAGGTGAACTCGAACTTCATCGGCATTGAAAAACTCCGGGATATTTTCCTGTTTCCGTGCGCAGCCAGAGAATCGAAAGTAGCTTCCGAGAGCCGGGCGCCAGGGCAAGGTGATCTGGCCGCGACGCATCTGGATGACACGGCGAGGCTTGTGGCGATCCGCCCTGTTACCGGGCGGTTACAGTGGAAAATATTCGCAACATTCGCCACCGTCAAAGCTGTGGCCGGCACCCTTCTCGCTTTTCAACCGCTTGGCAAGATGCCCCCGGATGTTTACATGCGGTTAACCGAGGTTCTTCGCCTTAAATTATCCCTGTTGCTTCACAGTTTGAGCGACACGAAATAGCGGGTAAGAACCGGGCTTCGGTTTGGACCCGGGCAATGCCCGGTCCGACGCCGCCGCCGGACAGAAACATGAGCAGGATTTTGGACCGGACACGGGCATGAAGCTGATCGAACGCTACATCTTCCGGCGTGCCTTGGTCATGTTCCTCGCGACACTCCTGCCATTGCTCGGCATTGTGTGGACGACGCAGGCGCTTGCCAACGTCAACCTGGTTACCGACAGCGGCCAGTCGGTTCTGGCCTTCGCCAAACTGGCAACCCTCATCCTGCCTTCGGTCATCCCGATCATCCTGCCCTTCGCACTGGTCATCGGCGTCACCCAGACCCTGACCACGATGAACACCGATTCGGAACTGACCGTGCTCAACGCCGCCGGCAGTTCGCGCATGGCCATCATCCGGCCGGTCATCTATCTGGCCGCGGCCCTGAGCGTCCTGTCCTTCGCGGTCGATAACTTCGTCGAGCCCTATTCGCGCGTTTCGGTACGCAAAATGCTGGCGACCGCCAACGCCGACCTTCTGTCGTCGGTCGTTCAGGAGAATTCGTTCCGCAAGGTTGCCGACGGGCTCTACGTTCAGGTCGGAGCACGGCGCAGCGGCGGCGTATTGCAGGGCATCTTCGTTGCCGATTCGCGCAATCCCGCCTTCGAGCTCGTCTATTACGCCCGCGAAGGCGCGGTGGATGAAAAGAGCTCCGCGCTGGTGATGAAGGACGGCGAGGTGCAACGCAAACTGCCTGACGGCAGCGTCTCGATCATCAAGTTCGATTCCTATGCCTTCGACCTCGCCGACATGACCAAGACCACGCGCGAGGCGACGATCCGGGCGAAGGACCGCGACCTGGCCGGCCTTCTCAATCCCGATCCGAACGATCAGGTCTACAAGAACAATCCGCTTGCCTTCACAGCCGAGATCAACCGCCGCCTGACGGAGTGGACCTTTCCGCTGCTCTTCGGCCTGATCGCACTGGTGTTCAGCAGCGATGCGCGCTCTCACCGGGAAGCACGCGTCCATCCAATGGTGAGCGCGCTCGGAACAGCGCTGCTCATCCGCTGGATGACCTTCTATGCCGGCAACAGCGCCGAGGATTCCATCTGGTTCGTGCCGCTGATGTATATCGTGCCGCTCGCAGCCGGCGGACTCTGCATTCACCAGCTGGTGAGCAACAAACGTCTGGATATCCCGATGACCGGGCAGGAAAAGCTGCAGGATCTCCTGGTTCGCCTGCGCCTGGTTCGGCGTGACGCCGAGGGAGGGCAGCCATCATGATGGGCCCGCTCGGACGCTATTTCTTCATCCGCTATGTGATCACCACTTTCTGGTTCCTCGTCGGCATCTTCTCGCTGATCTTCATCATCGACTTCAGCGAGCAGGCGAGCCGCCTGGCGAACCTGCCGCACTATTCGATCACCGGCGCTCTGCTGATGACCGCCCTCCGTATCCCGCTGATCCTCCAGCAGACGATACCGTTTGTGGCGCTGTTTTCGGCAATGGCGGCGCTCATCTCCCTCAACCGGCGCTACGAACTGGTCGTGACCCGCGCCGCAGGTATTTCCGTCTGGCAGTTCCTGCGTCCCTTCGTCCTTGGCGCCTTCCTCTTCGGCGTGCTCGCTGTCGTTGCGCTCAACCCGCTGGCGGCCTGGGGAACGAAGCGTGGGGAGGCACTGCTGGCGGAATGGGGCGCCTCGCGATCCTCGGATTCCGGATCGATTCCGTGGCTGCGACAGATCTACAACGGTACCGATACAATCATCGGCGCGCGCTCGGTCCAGGACAATGGCACGACGCTCCTCAACGTCACCGTTATCCACTTCGATCCACAGGGAACGATCATTCTGAGACAGGATGCGACGTCCGCGAAACTCGAAGATGGTTACTGGCTTCTTAACGAAGTAACTGAAACGCGAAACGGGCAGCTGCCGCGGCGTTTGAAAACAGCACAACTCAGCACCAATCTGAAAGCCGAGTTTGTTCAGGAACGTCTTGCAAAGGCTGATTCCATTCAGTTTTTTGACCTTCCGGCAAAGATCGAGGTGGCTCGCTCCTTTGGTTTTTCAACCAATGGCATGGAAACCCAATTTCACTCGATGCTCTCGCTGCCACTGCTTCTCGTCGCCATGACGCTGATAGCCGCCTGCGTGTCGCTCAAGTTTAGCCGGTTTAACCAATCTAGCTCCGTAATTCTCGGTGGCATCCTTTCAGGCTTCGTGCTTTATGTCGTCACCGTGCTTGTCAAAGCATTCGGGAGCAGCGGCATTGTGCCTCCTTTCGTTGCAGCCTGGTTGCCAGTTGTTGTAGCGATGGCGCTGGGCTCGACGATTCTTTTAAATCAGGAGGATGGCTAGTGGCGGTAGTGAACCGCAAACGCATGACGCTGATCAACGCTACCCTGCTTGCAGGCGTGGCGCTGCAGACACTTGCCATGGGAATGAGTGCGCCTGCGATGGCGCAGCAGACTTCGGACCGCCTCGATTCGCTGCGCCCGAACATGCCAGAAGACGCCAAGCTGCTTCTGTCCGCCAATGAGCTCGTTTACAACAAGGACGCCGAGAAGGTGATCGTGCGCGGCAACGTGCAGATCGACTACGGCGGCTATAAGATGGTGGCCCGTCAGGTCGAATACGACCAGAAGAATGGCCGCATCTATGCATCCGGGGAAATCCAGTTCATCGAGCCGGGCGGCAATGTCGTCTACGCCGACAAGATGGACGTCACCGACGATTTCGGCGACGGCTTCCTTGAGCAGATGCGAATCGAAACCACCGATCTGACCCGTCTTGCCGCCACGAGCGGCGAGCGTCGGAACGGTGAGGAGTTCATCTTGAACGAGGCCGTCTACACGGCCTGCACGCCCTGCTCGACCAAGCCGGAGCATCGCTCGCTGTGGCATATCAAGGCGCAACGCGTCGTTCAGAACGGTCGCACGCGGACGATTCGGCTTGAGAATGCCCGCTTCGAACTCTTCGGCAAGCCGATCGCCTATATCCCGGTGATGGAGCTGCCCGACCATACGGTCAAGCGCAAGAGCGGCTTCCTGTTCCCGACGTTCCGCTCGGCCCAGAAGCTCGGCGTCGGCGTCGGCGTCCCCTACTATTGGGCGATCTCGCCCTATATGGATGCAACGGCAACCGTGACGGGCCTGACCCGGCAGGGCTTCCTGCTGGAGGGCGAGTTCCGTCAGCGGTTCCACAACGGCTTCCATACGCTGAACGTTGCCGGCATCAGCCAGCTCGACAAGAGCAAGTTCACGCCGGGCACGGTCGACGCGATGAAGACCAATCGCGGCATGATCGCGTCGCGGGCTGAATTCGAGATCAACCCGCGCTGGACGTTCGGCTGGAACGTCCTCGTCCAGTCGGATGCCAACTTCGCCAAGACCTACGAACTGTCGAACTTCGATAACACGACCTATGTCAACCAGGCCTATCTGACCGGCCTCGGCAAGCGAAACTTCTTCGATCTGCGCGCCTTCTACTTCGACATTCAGGACGCGGACCCGAATAGCATCAATGAAAACCAGCAACCCGTTACGCAGGTCCTTGACTACTCCTACAAGGCGCCAAAGCCCGTGCTGGGCGGCGAGCTTTCGGCAACCGTCAACTTCACGAACGTCAAACGAAACCGGCTGGACCTCGAAACCGTCCCCGGTGTCGTCAATCGTTTCCGCGGCCTTGAGGGCACGACCCACCGCCTGACCGGCGAGCTTGAATGGAAGCGCATGTTCATCGCTCCCGGCGGTCTCGTCGTCACGCCGCTCCTTGCGGCGCGCGGCGATGCCCTCGGCCTCAACATGGACGCGCCGGGACCGCTCTACACCGGCGACTACGACACCAGCGACGCGGCGACGCGGCACATGTTGACCGCCGGTCTCGAAGCCCGTTACCCGATCCTGTTCGTCGGCGAAAACAGCAGCCACGTGCTTGAGCCGATCGCTCAGCTCTACGCACGCCCTGACGAACAGGACGCCGGTGGCCTGCCGAACGAAGACGCCCAGAGCTTTGTGTTCGATGCGACCAACCTTTTCGACCGCGACAAGTTCTCTGGCTTCGACCGGGTCGAAGGTGGTACGCGCGCCAATGTCGGCTTCCGCTATACCGGTACCTTCGACAGTGGCTACGGCCTGCGCAGCATCGTCGGCCAATCCTTCCATCTCGGAGGCCTGAACTCCTTCGCAACCGACGACCTGGTGAAGGCCGGCGCGAATTCCGGTCTGGAAACCAAGCGCTCGGACTATGTCGCGATGTTCGGCATCGACGCACCGTCCGGCCTGATGGCGAGCCTCTCGGGCCGCCTCGACGAAAAGGATCTGGCACTGCGCCGTGCCGATGCGACCGTCGGGTATCTCGGCACGACGTGGCAGGCGGCGATGACCTATACACGCATCGAAGCGCAGCCGCTTTATGGCTCGCAGGTGAACCAGGACGAAATCCAGACGGCGGCCGCCTACAAGTTCCATGACTACTGGTCGGTCTTTGGTGCCATCACTTACGACATCAACCAGGACGTCATCACGCGCAACGGCTTCGGCATCACCTACGACGATCAGGACACCCTGTTCTCGCTTGTCTACAAGCAGGAACGCGATACCGGCAGCACGCTGGCGAACGATTGGTCGATCGGCGCCAGAATCAGCTTCCGTACGCTCGGTGACGTGAATGTCGGCGACACCAAGTTCGAAGAGCTGGATTACTATTAAGATCATTGAAACGAGGGGGCGGAACGCGAAGTTCGCCCCCTCGCGCAATTTTGGGCTGCTCAAACGGTCTTGTCATCGTTTGGCCGCATGTATTATGCATTTCCTCCGACAAGATAAGGCAACGGCGCAAAGCCGGTAGGCGGACAAGGCCCGACGGCGGTGATCGTCCGGCAAACAGGAAAAGGTAATGGGCGGGAAAATGTCGATCTTGAGGACGCTTTCGGTATTGGCTGTGGCCGGAGCCCTGAGCATCGCGGCATGTGCCGGTGCGCAGGCTGCAAGCCAGGTCAAGGTAACGGTCAACAACACCGTGATCACCTCGGGCGATATTGCCAAGCGGGTTGCATTCCTGCGTCTTCAGCGCCAGAAGGGCGGCCCCGAGGAAGCGAAGAAGCAACTGGTGGACGAGGTCCTGAAGCGCGCCGAAATCGTTCGCATCGGACAATCCGTCAGCACGCAGGACGTCGATGCCGCCTATGCCCGTTTTGCTGCGGGCAACAAGCTTTCGGCGGAACAGCTCGGCAAGATCCTCGACCAGGCCGGTGTCGGCGCCGATCACTTCAAGCAATTCATCGCCGTACAGATGAGCTGGCCCCGCGCGGTCAACTTCCGCTATGGCAATTCGAGCCGCCTCCAGGGCGCCGATCTCGTCAAACGGATGATGGAAGGCGGCGGCAACAAGCCGGTGACCACCGAATACTTCCTGCAGCAGGTGATCTTCGTCATTCCCGAGAAGAAGCGCGGCGCCATCACGGCAAAGCGGCAGGCCGAGGCGAACGCCTCCCGTTCACAGTTCCCGGGCTGCGAGACGTCGAAGACCTTTGCAGCCAACTATCGCGACGTTTCGATCCGCAGTCTCGGCCGGATGCTTGCCCAGCAGCTGCCGGACGAGTGGAAGCCGTTGGTCGAGAAGGCCGGGGAGAACGGCACGACCGGAACCCGCGTGACCGAAAAGGGCGTCGAGTACCTGGCAATCTGCAAGAAGCGTGAAGTCAACGACGACACGGCCGCAGAAATCGTCTTCCGTGCCGAGGACATCGGCAAGAAGAAGGCCGGCGGGGAAGATCCGAACAGCGAAAAATACCTCGAGGAACTGCGCAAGAAAGCGCAGATCGTCAACAAGTAAGCACAGCGGCAACATGCGCGAACCAACCGGCGGACCACTCGCCCTGACCATGGGCGACCCGGCCGGTATCGGGCCGGACATCAGCCTTTCGGCCTGGCTTGGCCGCCGCGAACACGCGACGGCACCCTTCCTGTTCATCGGGGATCCTTCGGTGCTTGCCGCGCGTGCGGCGACGCTTGGCTATTTGGTTCCCCTTCGGGAGACGGATTGTGCCGG
>Ga0055526_1000840_pt1 | contig 22974 bp, 23 predicted proteins | sample AraplaCol_mMF_r2_FD_55013 | JGI IMG/M metagenome (GOLD analysis project Ga0055526, IMG submission 55013) | Arabidopsis root microbial communities from North Carolina, USA - plate scrape MF_Col_mMF_r2 | ecosystem: Host-associated > Plants > Roots > Endosphere | place: USA: North Carolina... | reverse complement strand
TAATGCTCAATGGAGCCGCCCCCGTGATTCCCGCAACAGAAATTGCCAACCGCCCGGCGCCGCCCGTGGGCGGAGAGACGCTGCTTGGGTTGTTCATGGAACACCGACGCGCGCTGGTCGGCGCCGCCGCGCGCATCGTGGGTTCGCGCGACCTGGCCGAGGACGTGGTGCAAGACGCCTTTCTGCGACTGCGCGACACCTCCGACGATGGCGCCATCCGCTGTCGGCTGAGCTACCTGTTTCAGACGGTACGCAACCTGGCCATCGACACCTACCGCCGCCAGACGCTGGAACAGAAATGGATGGCACCCGAGGACGAAGGCATGGATGTGGCGTCGCTGGCGACGTCGCCTGACCTGATCGTGATTGGCCGGCAGGCCCTGTGCGCGCTGGCCGGGGCGCTGGCGGAGTTGCCCGAGCGCACGCAGCGTGCGTTCGAGATGTGCCGCGTGCAGGGCATGGCGCAGAAGGACATCGCGTCACAGCTTGGCGTTTCGCCGACGCTGGTGAACTTCATGGTGCGCGACGCGTGCATCCATTGCCGCGCGCGGCTGACACGTCAGCAGGCCCTCTGACCGCCAGGGCCAGGGGAGCCTTGATACACGACGTGGATAACGCCTGGCAGGCATGCCGTTTGTACGACCGGAAATCGTGCGAGGGCTGCCCTGTCGAGAAGGCATTACAGGTCTTGAAACACCCCGGTTCTGCTTCGCCAGGAGACGACATCCCCATTCCAAAGTAGACCGAGGGTTATATGGCTACGGGGCGGTCAATTTGCCTTGCGAACTCGCCTATGCCATATTTGCGGCCCATGCACGTGAGCACATTCTTGCACGACCGTTTTCTGGAATTCGGGAGAGACCTCAACGTCGATCCTAACAAGCCATTGTTGCGTGCTGGCGAGGTCGCCAAATATGTATACCTCATACAGTCCGGGGCCGTGCGTCTATGCGTGCGCAATGCCGAAGGCGGGGAAACCAACGTTCAGTTCTTCTTTGAAGGTGACATGGTCAGCTCGCTGGAAAGCTTGGTGGGCGGTTCCCCCAGCGACTTCGACCTGATCACCATGGAAGCGTGCCAGTTACGCGTGCTGGGTCGGGATGCTGTGCTTGCCATGGTTCAGTCCGATGCCGCCTTGCTGTCCCAACTGCTGGCAATCACACAACAGCGCCTCGTCGACTACATCAGCCTTTATGCCAGCGCCATTGGCCAAACGCCGGCTCAGCGCTACCAGACCATGCTGGCAACACAACCAGACGAGCTCGCACGCATTCCGTTACACATACTGGCGAGCTATCTGGGCGTGACGCCGGTGCATTTGAGCCGCATACGGCGAAAGATGAGGGCCGGCCCTGAACAGCAGGAGCGCTGAACATTTGAAAATGACAGCAGTCCATCGACCCCGCAACATCGGGCTATTCTCACTTTCGCCGGGCCGCATCGAGCGCATCCCCGTAACGGAAGTTGAGTGACACATAGCGGCTCGCCCATGTTCCGGAGGACCTTCAATGGCGATTGATGCATATGTTGTACTGCAAATTGGCGGTGCGGTACTCTTGATCTGGGCGCTGGCCAAGCTGGCCCGCTGGCTTTGGCTCTATCTTTGGCTACCGCGGCGTTTGACCGGAGCGCGCCTCACCGAGCGTTACGGCCGCGGGGGCTGGGCGTTAATCACTGGCGCCAGCGACGGATTGGGTAAAGCCTTCGCACAGGATCTCGCGCGCTACGGCTTCAACCTGATTCTGGTAGCACGCACTCAGTCCAAACTTGACCGACTACAGGATGAGCTGCAGGCGCTGAACGTACAGGTTCGCACCGTCGCGGCAGACCTGGCAGACACCGCCCCACAAACCTACGAATCCCTGGCCGCGGCGGCACGGGATGTGGACTTGTCCGTGCTCGTCAATTGCGTCGGCGTCACGGTGCATCGGCGCTATGCCGATGTACCGGCCAATAGCCTGCGCGATCTGCTGGCCGTGAACGTCAGTACCACAGCCATCGTGACACACACGCTTCTTCCGTTTTTGCTGCGCCACGCAGAATCTACGGGGCATCGTGCGGCGCTGCTGAATGTAGGGTCCATCGTCGGCCGCTTTTATTGGCCCGGGACCCAGGTCTATGGCGCATGCAAGGCGTTTGTCGACCACCTGAGCATTCCATTGGCCTACGAGTATCGTGATCAGTTGGATGTGCTGTCCTTCCAACCCACCGTCATGGCCACGGCCATGGCTGCGGGCACTGAGCCGGCGGCCATTACCATCCCTCCACAACGTGCCGCACACGCTGCGTTGTCCCACCTCGGGCACACGCTGACGTCGCACGGCCATTGGCGCCATGGCCTACTGGCAGCGTTCCTGGCTCTCTTGCCACAGAGTGTGCGTAATGCGCTTCTTCTAAAGGAGGCCCTGGCAATGGGCAAGGTGGAGCTGGAGAACGGCAAATAGCGGCTCGCCATGCAACCAATTGATATATGCATCTGCGCAATTCGACAATACGGCTATCCCAATAGCCTTCATAATTTTCGGCTGTCCTTTGCCAACTCGTCACCATGCAATCGCTTTCCCTTGCAGCAGCAAATGAGTTTTCGAAAGTCCGATTCGTCCTCACGGACATGGACGAGACGTTGACCTATCAAGGTCGCCTGCCTGCCGAAACGTACACTGCCCTTGCACAACTGCAAGCCAGCGGCGTTCATGTGGTACCGGTTACCGCGGCCCCCGCCGGATGGTGCGACCAGATGGCCCGCATGTGGCCCGTCGACGGCGTCATTGCCGAAAACGGCGGGTTATTCTTGCGGCGGAGTTCAGACGGGCACCGTGTCGAACGGCATTACTGGCATGCGCCCGACAAAATTGAGCACGTACGCGAACAACTAAGGACAATGGCACGGGAGGTAGAAAAATCGGTGCCTGAGGCACAACAGGCTGATGATCAAGTGTTCCGGTTGACGAGCCTTGCATATCTCCGCACAGGAACAGACGTCGATCAACGCATCGTCGATGCTCTCCGACGAGCAGGAGCATCTGCGACGATAAATAACCTTTGGGTTCTCGGCTGGGTAGGCGGATACGATAAGTTGACCATGTCGTTGCGCGTACTAGCCAGCACGTACGGCATTGACACTGAAGCAGCCCGCGAGTTGGTCGCCTATTCCGGTGACTCCACCAACGACGGGCCAATGTTCGAGTTTTTCAAGCACACGGCTGGCGTGAGCACGGTGATCGATTACCTTCCGCAATTGCCGATTCCTCCTCGATGGGTCACACGCGGCCCAGGCGGAGCTGGCTTTGTGGAATTCGCGAACGCAATTCTCCAGTCAGGATCCACAAACGCTCGCAACGCGCGCGCTCTTTAGGCATTGAACGACTGCTTTGAGATTCGCAGCCGACCTTTCGTATGAGCCCACCGATGGACTGCTTCGGGTTCGATCAGAGACGGTTCGAGTCTGGCTGCGTGACCTGCCGGAGCAGGCCCTTGGGGGTCCCGCTGCCTTACACCAGTGGTAGTTGCCGAACAGGCTTGCCTGTGAGCTGAGCGACGGCATGTGCCACGGCGGGTGCGATCGGCGGCACGGCGACTTCACCGACGCCGCTGGGTTCTGCCGTGCCCGGCACGATGTAGGTCTCGATGAGGGGTGTCTCCGCCATCTTCATCACGGGATAGTCGGGGAAGTTGGCCTGAACGATCTGCCCGTCCTTGATCTCGATCTGGCTGTACAGCGCTGCCGTCAGCCCGAAGATGATCCCGCTCTCCATCTGCTGCGCAACGATGCCCGGGTTGACCACCGTGCCGCAGTCCACGGCGCAGACAACGCGATGCACACGCGGTTTGCCGTCCTTGAGCGATACCTCCGCCACCTGTGCCACCACGGAACCAAATGCGTTGTGCAGCGCGAGGCCGCGTTCACGCGGGGATCCGTCTGCGGCGGGTGCCAGTGGCTGCCCCCAGCCCGCCGCCTGTGCGGCCGTGTCGAGCACCTTCAGTTCGCGTGGGTGCGACTTGAGCAAGTCGCGCCGCATCGCCAGCGGGTCGAGCCCGGCGGCAGCGGCCACGTCATTCAGGAAGCCCTCCAGGAAAAAGCCGGTGTAGGAGTGGCCGACGCTGCGCCAGAAGCCGATCGGCACGGGCAAATCCACCGTCACATGCGCGATATGCTCATGCGCGATCTCATACGGGAGGTCGAACAACCCCTCGACCGTATAGCGATCGATGCCGGCCGACGGCGCGCCGAACAAGCGCGCCAGCTCCCCGGCCAGGATCGACTGCCCGGCGCTGCGCGAGGCGATGGCCGTCACCTTGCCATGCTCGACGCGAGCCTTCAGCCTTGCGATGGCCTGTGGACGATAGAAGTCGTGCCGGATGTCGTCCTCACGCGACCAGATCACCTGTACCGGACGGCCCTCGGTCTTGCATGCAATCGATACGGCCTGCCCGATGAAGTCTGATTCCAGGCGCCGTCCGAAGCCGCCACCAATGAGCGGAATGTCGATATGCACCTGGTGCCGGCTCACGCCGGCTGCCCGGGCGGCGATGAGCTGTGCCAGCGTGGCCACCTGGGTTGGCGCCCAGAGCTGAACGCAGTCTTTGGTCACCTGGGCCGTGCAGTTGATCGGCTCCATGGCGGCATGCGCCAGGTAAGGCGCGCTGTACTCGGCTTCGACGACCATTGCGCCGTCCGTGCTGGCGAAGGCTTTCAGGCTGTCACCCGTCGAACGGTAGGTAAAGCCACCCTTGTCGCTGTCGAGCGCACCCACGAGCTGTCGCCGGATGCCGGCGGAATCGAGCGTGGCGTAGGGCCCCTTATCCCATACGGGTTCGAGCGTTGCCAGCGCCTGACGTGCCTGCCAGTAGTGATCGGCCACCACCGCCACGCCGGGCGCCCCGCCCGTCGAGCCGTCAAACGGCACGACATACTGTACGCCGGGCATCGCAAGCGCCGCTTCCGACTCGAACTTCCTGAGCTTGCCACCCAATACCGGGCACATGACGACTGCCGCGTACAACATCCCGGGTGGCCGCGCATCGATGGCAAAGCGCGCGCTGCCATCCGTCTTGCCGGCGATGTCGTTTCGCGGCGCCGGCTTGCCAATCAGTTGATACTGCGCAGCCGGCTTGAGCCTGACGTTTGATGGTGGCCCCATATCGCGCGCCTTTTGCGCGACAGCGGAGAAAGGCATCTGCCTGCCGCCGGGGCCGATGAGCTGGCCTTCCCGCACGGTGACCTGTGCCACCTGCACACCCCATTCGCGCGCTGCCGCTTCCACCAGCGTGGCGCGTGCAGTGGCGGCGGCCTCGCGCACCGGCTGCCAGCCGTCGGCCACGCTGCTGCTGCCGCCGGTGATAATCAGGCCGATCTCGCGCGCGCTCTTGGCCATGACCCAATGCAGCGCGCGCGCCCAGGCCTTGTCCGCGTCGTCGGGATGGAGCGGCAGCGAACTGACGCCCATCACCTCGACATTCCCATAGATGCGCTCGATGGGAGACGACTCGATGCTCACCCGCGCCAGCGGAATATCGAGCTCCTCGGCGGCCAGCATCGCCAGCGCAGTGTGGATACCTTGCCCCATCTCCACGCGCGGCATGGCGAGGATGACGTTGCCTTCCTGTGTGATCTTGATCCAGCCGTTCAGCGCAATCTGGCCGGACGTCTCGGGGAATACCGCGGCGTCGCCGAGCCGGCTGCGCGGCGGCATCACGCCCCAGCCGACCACCAGCGCGCCGCCCAAGCCGAGCGCCCCAAGCAGGAAGCGACGCCGGCCGCGGCGTGGGATAGTTGTGCCGGCGCTCATGCGCTCCCCTCTCGCAACGCCTTCGCAGCGCGCTTGATGGCAGTGCGCACGCGCGGATACGTGCCGCAGCGGCAGATGTTGGTGATGGCCGCGTCGATGTCGGCATCGTCTGGATCCGGCTGCCGGGCGAGCAGGTCCGCCGCCGCCATCAGCATCCCCGACTGGCAGTAGCCGCATTGCGGCACCTGCTCGTCAATCCACGCTTGCTGGAGCACGTGGCGCTTGCCCGGCGCCCCGGCCAGCCCTTCGATCGTGGTGACGCGCTTTCCCGCGACGGCTGCCACGGGCAGAACGCAGGAGCGCACTGCGTTCCCATCCAGATGCACGGTACATGCGCCGCAGGCCGCCACTCCGCAGCCGAATTTGGTGCCCGTAAGGTTCAGATGGTCGCGGAGCACCCAGAGCAAGGGGGTGGCCGCGTCGCATTCGACACTGACGGGCCGGTTGTTGACGTCCAGATTCATGTGTTGCTTCCTTGCCCTGATCCGTGGTTCTTATGACGTTTCGCCATTAAGCGGGCGACGCATGGACGTGTGAGGACGATGGTTGTCGCCTGTCCGTCAAGCTGGTCTTTCTCGCCGGCGCGCCTTTCGAAATGTGGCGACGTCGTCGGGCGCCAGGCTCGAGCCTTCCATTTCCCCGGACCGTATGCGCGACAGAACCCGCTGCGCGTTGGCTGCGCAGTCGATTCCCACCGGCTTGTCCTCGATGTCAGCCAGAAGTGCATTAATGTGCGCCTTGCTCTGCGCGAGCCGCGCCTCCATTGCCTCGATGTCACGCACCTTGTTGCGAAGCATCTCGACCAGCGAACCATGTTTCCATTCCGTCAGATCGGGAGGGAGCAGCGCGCGGATCTCGTCGAGCGTGAAGCCTGCCTGCTGCGCGGTAGCGATCAGGTTGAGAAGCAGCACGGCCTGCGTTGGATAGCTCCGGTAACCGTTCGCCTGACGCTCGACCTTCAGGAGTCCAATGCCCTCATAGAAGCGGATTCGCGATGGGGCGAGGCCGGTACGCTTCGCCAGTTCTCCGATCTTCATGTCTTCCACACCCTTCGCTCAGAATTGGCGGCATCAAACCGGCTTCGCATGTCGCGGCCCTTTCCCGATGCTTAAACGCACTTGCACTACCTTAAGTCCAGAACTCTAACGTTCAACTTAACATGAAGGTCAAGCATCCGGTTATGGGGATGAGGCATCGGCTCCATTGCGGCGGCTCGCGCGCCTCTGGCGTCGCTCACAATGCGGATTTTGAGTCGTCGCTGAGCGGGGCACATATCGGGAAACGGATAGGCGAGCCGTTCCAGCGGATCGCCGGCACCTTCCAGATCAGGTCCCTGCGGGGCGGCGGGCCTTTGCCTTGACTGGCACGATGTCGTCTTCACGAAGGGGTCCAGTACCCACTTCGTCCGGTCGGTGCAGGTCATGTCCAAGGGTCGGCTTTCGATGCTCCTTATGACAGCAAGCAGATGTGCCTTGTTCTGCTCAAGGCGCTTTTGCATGTCATCGACCTCGGCGACCTTCCGTCTAAGGGTTTCCAGCAACTCCTCATGCTGCCAGCCTCCCGAGCCGACCGGAAGTGTCCCCTGTCAGCCCAAAAATGATGTTGACATTAAAGCTGACTTTAACCTTAGAGTCGACGCACGATCAATGAGGTGACCCCATGAACGTGTTCGACAAACTCGCACTCCCCAACGGTTCGACTATTCCGAACCGCATCGCAAAAGCTGCTATGGAAGAGAACATGGCAGACGAAGACCACGCGCCTTCCGAGGAGCTGGTGCGCCTGTACAGAGCCTGGGCAGGAGGGGGCGCAGGTCTGTTGATCACTGGCAACGTAATGGTAGACAGCCGTGCAATGACCGGGCCGGGCGGCGTGGTCCTGGAGGACGCCCGCCATCTGGACCGGTTCAAGCGCTGGGCACAGGTCGGCCGGGCGAACGGGGCGGAGTTCTGGGTGCAGATCAATCATCCGGGCCGACAGATGCCTGCAAATCTCGGGCAGCCCACCTGGGCGCCCTCTGCGGTGCCATTGAAGCTGGGCAACATGTCGAGACACTTTAACGCGCCAAGGGCGATGACGCACCGAGTCATCGAGGACGTAGTCCGTCGCTTTGCCCGTACTGCCCAACTGGCGGAGCAGGCCGGCTTCACGGGCGTTGAAATTCACGCGGCACACGGCTATTTACTGAGCCAATTCCTTTCACCGTTGAGCAACCAACGGACGGATGAGTGGGGTGGCTCGCTTGAGAACCGCGCCCGCCTGCTCATTGAAATCGTAAAGGCCGTACGCGCTGTGGTTTCGCCTCGATTCGCGGTTGCCGTGAAGCTGAACTCGGCCGACTTTCAGCGCGGTGGATTCAGCGCGGAAGACGCTCGCCAGGTTGTGAAGTTGCTTAATGAGTTGGCCGTTGATCTGGTCGAACTGTCGGGCGGGAGTTACGAAGCACCGGCCATGCAGGGCGACGCCCGCGACGGCAGCACGCTCGCCCGGGAGGCCTACTTTGCCCAGTTCGCCCGCGACATTCGCACGGTGGCAAAGATGCCGGTGATGGTCACGGGAGGTATCCGCCGTTGGCCGGTGGCCAGGGAGGTGATCAAGAGCGGCGTGGACATGGTTGGCATTGGCACCGCCCTGGCGATCGATCCCAATCTGCCACGCGATTGGCTTGATGGTAAGGACAGCGCGCCAGTGCTACGCCCGATCAACTGGAAGAACAAGCCCTTGGCCTCGCTGGCCAACATGGCGGCAGTCAAGTTTCAACTGCGCAAGCTCAGCCATGGTAAGCCGACTAATCCGAAGGTGTCACCGCTGCGTGCCCTGATCCTGCAGCAGGTTTCCAACGCTCGGCGCGTTCGTCAGTATCGGCGCTGGATAACCCAGCGCGCCCATTTCTGACCATCCAGATCGCCACCATCTTTCTCAACTCAAGTGTATTAATCGTCAACAACATGAAGATCAAAAGACTAGCGGCGGCTACCGGCGTACTTCTGAGCGCCAACCTGAGCCCTGTTTGGGCCGATGGCGGATCGGATATCCAGCACGCTGAGAGCACAACGATCGATATCGCCGGCCATGAGGTACCTGTGGTAAAAGGCGGACTTTATGACCGCTATCGCTCCAACCCTCCCCTTTCCGTCATTGAAGCGGAAGCCCCGGACGTTGACCTGAGCTGGTTCAAGGAACTCAAGAAGGAGAAGGTGGATATTGGCTTCGAATCCTATTCGCCAAATTTCTACTACAGGAACAGCAGGGTGACGGCCGTATTCACCGCCGACCTGAACAGGTTGCGGGAATTGATGCCAGTGAACGTACTCGAGAAGGTGCAACCGCTTCAGGTCTGGCCGGGCCGGGGCCTTGTCGCTCTCACCGCGTACGCCTACCACTTTTGCGATAACGACGCTTACAACGAGATTGGTCTCTCGGTCATCACGACTCGGCCGGGCAGTTCCAGCTTCGGGCCACTTACCTTGATCAGTCAGGCGATGTCCGGGGACTTCTGGGGCTACGTACTGAAACTTCCAGTCAACACAGAGCTGGCGCGGGTGCGGGGCGTTGTAGGCTATAACCTGCCCAAGTGGCTGACAGGCATCAACTTCCGCGAGACGGAGAAGTCAGTCATTGTCCAGATCCTCGACAGCGAAACCGGCAAAGTCGATGTCACCATCGACGCGGAAAAACTGGGTGATCTCTCGAGCAAGATCTCGATGGTGACCAACAGCTTTACTAACGTGGATCAGCAAGGGAAATTAACCACTGGCTTTGCAACTTCACGCCAGCTCAGCCATGCCTCGAGCACGCGTGCGGACGCGGTGAGCCTCGGCTTGACTGAAGGAAGCCTATCGACGTTTATCAAGTCCTTGAATCTCGGCAAGATGCTCAAGTACGAGTACGTGCCGGAATTCCAAAGCGCGCTGTACTCTCCCAAGCCGCTTTGATAGTTTTAGTGTCGATTTGACACCGGTGGCACCTCACAGGCAGCTCTTTGGGCCACCGTTTTATGGTGTAGATTCAACCGGACATTCGATATCTATGTCCATTCCGGGCGGTGCAAGCTCTGCTCTGACATTCAAGCCGAATAGTGCGGACTCCCCGTGGGCCTGCCCCGCCTAAGTCGCAAATGAGCGGCACCGGCCTCGCTGACTTTGACTTCAGCGACGCCACCGGGCGAATGGATGCGTGTCAGATAGCCTCGGGCGTTGGCTTCCTCCCAAACCGGCAGGCGAGGACATGAGGTGCGCCAAGCTTCGATGACCTCGATGTAAGGTCGTGCATCAGGCCCTATCCATTCCAGAAGATCAAGGATCAGAGGCTCGACGGGATCGCGTGCGTCGGTTTCGGCGTGACAGAATGAAAGATTGGCCATGGCGGGGCTCCGGTTCCAACTCAGGCGCTACCAGTATAGGTTTTTAGGAAACCGACATGCTGATGGCCCTAACACTCCATTGTTCAGGGGCGTTCTCGGATGTCGGGGCATCCACCAGATTGAATTGTCGGCAGTGGAGCCTGGGGGACGACGAGGTTACTCTTCCCGGGGACAGGATCAAACGCGGAGACAGTGATCGCCATCTCGGGCTTCCACCTGGGTCACTGCATGCCGCCCGACGCGTGAGGTTCATCCGGTCCAAGTCTGGGATCATGAAGAAGCACGGATCAGCGTTCATCGTTGGATCCGCGCTGGCGGGTTTACGCTCAAACACAACGTTCAGCGCACCTCACTGCACCTGCCGGTCGCCTCCTAACTCCTCTTCCAGGAATTGCATTACCGCTTGCACACGGGCCGTACGTCCGCGACGGGTCGGCACCAGCAATGTCACCGGCGCGCTGTCAAACTCCCAGTCGGCCAGCACCCGCACCAGTCTGCCGCGCGCGACAGCGTCGGCCACGTCCCATTCCGAACGGAGCACCAGTCCCAGGCCCTGCTCTGCCCACTGACGCGCAATACTGCCGTCATTGCTGGTATAGGCAGCCACGACACGCACGGTCTCTCGTGCCAGGGATCGCCGCCCTCCGCTGGCGCCTGGCCTACACAAGCGCCACAGCGTCACGTCCTCGTCGTTCTCCCGGATGCAGATGCAGGCGTGCGAGAGCAAGTCGCGGGGCTGCGCAGGCGTGCCGTGCTGGCTCAAGTAGGCCGGGCTGGCGCACAGCCAGCGTGCATTGGGGGCAAGTGTGCGGGCGATCCAGGATGAATCGCGCACCGCGCCGATGTGGACCACGGCATCCGAGTCGTGCCGGTCTGGCCAGGGGGTCTCATGCAAATCGAGCTGCAGGCGCAAACCCGGATGAGCCAGTGCAAAGCGCCCCAGCAGTGGGGCGATATGGTGCCGTCCGTAGCCAAAGGGGGCGGCAATACGGAGCGTTCCCGTGAGCTGGCTGTCCTCCCGCCTGAAAGACTCGGGAAGCGCATTGAGCTGAGCCAGCAGCGCCGCGCTCTCACGCGCGAAGCGTTCGCCTTCGGGCGTCAGGCTCAACCGCCGGGCAGTGCGGGTGGCAAGCGCAAGGCCCAGCATGGACTCCAGCTTGCGCAGGCGCGCAGACAATGCCGGGGGCGTCACATTAAGCGCTCGCGCCGCTGCGCTAAGCGAGGGCGACTGTGCCAGCGCCTCGACCAGCCGCAAGTCCTCGATCTGGATCATTCACTTCAGCTTAACGATTGATGTTCCGAGATTTAACCACGAGCCACACTATCGTTTCTACACTGGGAACCTCTGACGACAGTGCGCCGCTGCGCAGACCTCTCGCAAAAAGGATCTCATGGACATACCTGCTTCCCGCCCATCGCCCGCCTGGCCGAGTGCCGTGCTTTTCGACCTGCTCACCGCCTTGCTGGACTCCTGGACCCTCTGGAACTCGGTCGCCGGGTCCGAGGCGGCGGGCCGCGCGTGGCGGGCCGAGTACCTGCGGAGGACCTACGGCTGCGGCGCCTACGTGAGTTATGAACAATTGGTGCGGGAAGCAGCGGAACATGTGGGCCTGCCTTCGACGGCACCGGCGGCACTCGAAGCGCACTGGGTCGAATTGCCGCCGTGGGACGGCGCCCGCGAGTTGCTTCAGGCACTGCGGCCGCATTGCAAACTGGCCGTCGTGACTAACTGTTCCGAGCGCCTGGGCCAGCGCGCTGCCGGCCTGCTGGGAATCGACTGGGATGTAGTGGTCACTTCCGAGGCAGCCGGCTACTACAAACCGGACCCGCGCCCGTACCAGCTTGCCCTGCAGGAACTCCGCGTGCAGGCACCCGACGCGGCCTTCGTCGCCGGTTCCGGCTATGACATGTTCGGTACCTCAGTGGTGGGATTGCGCACGTATTGGCATAACCGCGTCGGCCTCGCGTTGCCCGTCGGCGCGCCGGCGCCGGAAGTCGAATATTCGACCCTGCCCCCGGCACTGCCGTGGTTGCGGTCCTTTCGTGCTGCCAGCCACTAAGAGGATTCGCTATGGCCCGCATGTCTTTCGGGATGAAACGCTTTGGGCAAACGATCGCTGTGCCCGTGTTCGCGATGGCGGCCCAGGCGATGGCGCAGAGCCCCGCTTTCCCAACACGCCCCATCACACTGGTTGTGCCGTTCCCCGCCGGAGGGCCCAGCGACGCGTTGGGCCGCGGCAGCCGATCCGCAATTTCGCCGGCAAATGCAGGCAGTAGGGGTTGACCTGCCTGCCGCCGGAGATATCTCGTCCGGCGCGGTGTCGCGCCTCATCTCGCGTGGCCTGCGCGAAGACGTACCGGCACTGAAGGCCAAGAGCCAATACCTGGACTGACAAGATCATGGATGACATGAACATTTCCCCCGCGTCGCTTATGAAGGTGGAAACTCCCGCAGCAGTCGTCGACACCTCGCGCATGCATCGGAACATACGACGGATGCAGGCGCGCATGGACGCTCTTGGCGTGCGCTTCCGCCCGCACGCCAAAACCAGCAAGTGCTCCCAGGTCGTAGGTGCGCAGATTTCAGCGGGAGCCAGCGGCATTACCGTCTCCACACTGAAGGAGGCGGCTCATTTTTTTGAGGACGGCATCACCGACATCCTCTACGGTGTGGGCATGGTGGCCAACAAGCTGCCCCAAGCTTTGGCGCTCCGCCGCCGGGGCTGCGACCTGAAGATCGTGACCGACAGCGTGGACTCTGCTCGCGCCATCGTTGCCTTCGGCGCTGAAAACGATGAGGTCTTCGAAGTCTGGATCGAGATCGATACCGACGGCCACCGCTCCGGCATCCGCCCGGATGAGCCAGCACTGATCGATGTCGCGACCGTGCTGCACGAAGGCGGTGCGCGTCTTGGTGGTGTGATGACGCACGCCGGTTCCAGCTATGAACTCGATACACCGGAGGCACTCGTCGCGATGGCCGAGCAGGAGCGGGCGGGCTGTGTTTACGCCGCCGATCGACTGCGCGAAGCCGGCCTGCCCTGCCCGGTGGTCAGCGTTGGCTCCACGCCGACGGCGCTCTCCGCGAACCACCTGCAAGGCGTGACAGAAGTACGCGCCGGCGTTTACGTCTTCTTCGACCTCGTAATGCACAACGTGGGCGTTTGTTCGACCGAAGACATCGCACTGAGCGTGATAACCACAGTGATCGGACACCAAGCCGAAAAAGGCTGGGCCATTGTGGACGCCGGGTGGATGGCCATGAGCCGCGACCGAGGCACACAGAACCAGAAACGCGACTTCGGCTATGGACAAGTGTGCGGAGTAGAAGGCGCAGTCATTCCGGGCTACATCCTCCGTGGCGCAAATCAGGAGCACGGCATCCTGTCGCGCGCGGATGCTACGGACACTGACATCGCCAAGCGCTTCCCGATCGGCACTCGGCTGCGTATCCTGCCCAACCACGCTTGTTCCACGGGCGCGCAGTTTCCCTCCTACCAGGCTGTCGCTGAGGATGGCGAGATCACCGAATGGAGCCGGTTGCATGGCTGGTAATCAAAACAAGTGCGATGGCGCGCTACGCATCGTACGCGTCGGCGCCCCGGCTGCACCCGGTTGCCACTACAGCTACGCCACCGTCTTCAACGCCATGGTTTTCGGCCCAAGCGTGTAGAGCTTCGTATGAAGCAGTAGGTCCTCCACCTGCCGAAAGCAGGTTGGAAGTCGCCGGCTCGACCGGGCCTTGATGGACAAAGGAATACGGCTACGGATTACCAGATCCGACGGGAAAGATCGTCTTCTTTAGCGCAGCCGGATCGATTGGTTTGACAATGTGGCCATTGAATCCCGCCTCAGCGACACGGTCCCGTACGGCTGCCTCACTGAATCCGGTTAATGCGTAGAAGCGCGTATGGTCCAATTTTGCAAACTCGCGGAGCTCTTCGATCAACTCGTATCCATCCATATCGGGCATTGCCAGATCGATCAGCGCGACATCGGGAACAAAGGCGGCAACCTTGTGGATGGCAGACACACCATCGTAGGCAACTTCTATAGCGTGCCCGTCCATTTGGAGAAGCATGCCAAGACTGTCTGCAGCATCCTGGTTGTCGTCGACAATGAGGATTCTCATTCCGGCTACGGGAGGCTCGGTCATATAGGGTTCTTCTGGTGCGGACACTTGCGTCGCAATAGGCAACTGTATCGTGAATGTGCTGCCTTTTCCCGGCCCAGCGCTGGTGGCGCTAATAGAACCCGCATGCTTTTCGATGATCGATTTGCACAGCGAAAGGCCGATACCCAGGCCGCCCGTTGCGCTATAGCCGGGTTCATCGACTTGAACAAACAGATTAAAGATGTCCGAAAGCATATCGTGCGGGATGCCGCGGCCCTGATCGGTAATGGAAATCGTGCCAATCTTGTCCCAGGATTTACACTCTACGGCTATCGTCGTGCCTTCGGCAGAAAATTTTGACGCGTTGTTCAGTACGTTTTGCAGGACCTGACTAAGACGCGTCAGGTCGCCGAAAACATGGAAGTTCTCGTCGCATAGTTGCAAATCGATTCGCTGTTGCTTTGCGGCCAAGAGCGGCAAGCAAGCCTCCAACCCTGTCTCAAGCACCGCTTGAATCGGGATGACTGTGCTTCGCAACTCCAGCTTCCCGACAGCCATCCGGCCCACATCCAATAGGTCGTCGACCAGCCGGCTGAGGTGACGCAGTTGCCGAAGGACAACGCTTAGATTGGCTTTGACAAGGCCGCTGTCGTCCGGATGTTTTTCAATGATCGCGGTTGCGTTGAACATCGGGGCGAGAGGGTTCCTGAGCTCGTGAGCTAACGTAGCCAAGAACTCATTCATTCTCCGCGCAGACGATTCAACTTCTTCCAGGTGTCTGCGTTCACTCATGTCGCGTGTTATCTTCGCGATGCCTACCAACTGATGATGCTCGTCATAAACGGCGGTGAGCGTAACGCTCGCCCAAAACTGAGTGCCGTCCTTTCGCACACGCCAGCCTTCATCCTCCACACGGCCCTGATCCCTCGCGATGGAAAGAAGGCGTTCCGGCTTCCCCGTCATCCGATCCTCGGGCGGGTAGAAAACTGAGAAATGCTGGCCGACAATTTCCCGGCTCGCGTAGCCCTTTATGCGGTTGGCTCCAACGTTCCAACTGGCGACGCGGCCTTCCGTGTCGAGCATGAAGATTGCATAGTCGTACACGTTCTGCACAAGCAGCCGGAAAGTCGACTCGCTTTCCCGTAATCGCTCGGAGGACTCCATCTGTTGTGTGACGTCCCGAATGACCATTCCCATGCCAATCAGCACATCGTCACTGTTGTGCACCGCCGTGATACTGTTGCTGCACCAGAAGCGGCTGCCGTCCTTACGCATCAGCCAGCCGCCATCTTCAAGCTTGCGATGACGTTGAGTCAGAAGGAGTGCCTTCTGCGGCCAACCTCGCGCGACCGCGTCTTCCGTGTATAGCCGCGAGAAGTGCAAGCCAATGGCCTCAGATGCGTCGTATCCAAGCATGCGTCGCGCCCCCCGATTCCAGCTCGTAATGACGCCATTTGTATCGAGGAGAACGATTGCATAGTCGGCCACCGTATCCACGAAGGCAAGGAACAGATCCCGTTGATCTGGGGGAATATTTGACGCGCGGCTGTGGGCGGGGGGAAACATAGAGACTCTTTGATTGGTCTTCTATAGTCCCCCATTGCGTCGGCATCTGATGTCCGGCTTCGTCCTACGCCCAGGACCCATCTCCCAATATCATGGTGCTAGGGACGGTCGGTAGCCGTTGTGTTTTATATCGGGCGAGATCCGGCGTAGACTGCGTCGTAACAAGCATATCGGCCGGGGGCACCATGAGCGTACAGCTTAATCACACGATCGTCTGGTGCGGCGACAAACAGAAGTCGGCGCAGTTTCTGGTGGACATTCTGGGTCTGCCAGCCCCTGTAGAGTTTGGGCATATGCTGGTGGTCAAACTCGACAACGGTGTTTCGCTGGACTTCTTCGAACGCGAAGGTGCGATTTCCATGCAGCATTACGCGTTTCTGATCAGTGATGGCGAGTTCGATCAGGTCTTCTCTCGCATTCGAGACCGAGGGCTTCGCTATTGGGCCGATCCGGGGAAGCAACGTGCCAGCGAAACCTATCTACACAACGGTGGCCGCGGAGTGTATTTCGATGATCCTGACGGCCATTTGCTGGAAGTCATGACTCGCCCTTACGCGCTCGGCGCATAGGCGTGTGTCAGTAACTGTTGAGCCGATATATGCGGCTTCCGTGCGCACCATGACACGACCCGCCGGGCAAGTCGAAACGGCGACTTGGCTTCGGATAGCAGGAACAATGCAACGCCAATGATTTGTGGCGTCATCCAGGTTCGCCCTGGAGCGGTCAGCAGATATTGCGCTGTCAAGATGGCAAGACCGGTACATAACCGCCAAATGCTGTGGGCGCGAGAACAGGAGCCCCGCGCCCCTGCTGTTGTAGCCCGACTAAGGGGTGGCGATATCCGATTCAGGGTCGAATTTCTCAAGATAGCCATCGGACCACAGGATGCGGCTATTCGATATTGATGATGAATATCGTCGCCGCCGCTGTCTCAGGCTTGAGATCTCCCGACAAAAGTACACTCCGCGACGACGCTTTGTAAGCACTGCTACCGAATTTGGGTGCCCCGGAAAGTGTGAGGGACCGTGTACTGCCGTCGCCTTTCACGTCCCCATGGGCCAGTAAGGGTTGGAATTCGTCCCTGAGCCGGGGGCCAAGCAGATAGCCCGAAGGCCTCAGTCCGGCCATAAGGCGACACTGCCAGTGCCGGCGCTCGTTCGCAATGTGTTCGCAATGTTCCAAAAAAGAACCGGCGAAGGCTCTATCCTTGGGAAAGGAGACGCCAGGCAAGACCCCATGCTCTTTGGATCTTCGTCAGGCAATGACATCGAGGCTCGACAACATGAAGCTCATTCACGCGCTGACCGCGCTGTCCTTTATGTTGGCCGGGTGTGTTTCAACTGGCGTCGACATACGGCCGGAGCAGTTGTCGAACTTCCTCCTTGGCTTTTCCACTATCGACGATGTGACCAACCAGCTCGGAACGCCGTCATCCCGGGTCACGCTGAAGACAGGGTCAACCATCCTGATTTATTCCTTCGCAACATCCCGTCCCCACCCTGAGAGTTTTATCCCGTTCATTGGCCCGCTCTTTTCCGGAGGCGAGATCAGGTCGTCGACCGTCGTGCTCGAATTTGACGAGAACGGCATTCTCAGAAGTGAACGCCGCACCACGTCGAGCGGGGCTTCAGGCCTGACTGTATTGCCCGCCAACGCAATGTAGTTTGGACGGGCTGCACGCGATCTACCTCGGGCTGGCCGTTCGAACGGGCATTCTCCATCATCGCGCTCTTCGCCCGTCACGCGGCCGTGTGAACCACGGCGAGCATTGCTCAGCGGGGATTGCAGTTGCCAAAACGCGCCAGACAGTGCCACACCTGTTTGAGGGTCTGCGGATCGTGCTGGCCGGCGCGCACGGCCTCCCCAATTCGCGCCGGCGTTAGCAGTTGTGTGCCTGCCAGGGTCGCCGCAAGTTCCGCCGCTGCTGGACCGCGGTACTCGTGCTGTCGGCGCAGCAAATCAGCTCCCGCGCGAAAGCCAGCGTGCCATTCGACACGACATGGCAATGCATGGGCAAGCGCTTCGACGTCCGTATCCCGGAATGATGGGTCGAGTACGATGGCCTCCACATCGCGTGCGATTAGCACCCCTCCGTGAACATGAGCCTCGATGTAATGGTCAAGGGGATCGACCTGCCCCGCCGCGGCAGCCAGTCGTTCGGCAAGGGCAAAACGGTCAAACACGCCGAAGTGACCAGGCTCGTAGACGCTGTCCGGGTAGCAAAACGTCGTGCGACTCATCACGCCAGAATCAAGCCGCAGATGCGCCGACCCGAAGCGAGGCGCTGCGCCGGCTGCTGCATGACCCAGATTCAGCGCGCCATAGCGTGGCCGCTCGGATGGTGGTGCTGCGTCATAGGCCCGCCCGAAGATCCGGCTTTCCCAGTGCCACCGGTCGCCACGGGCGTAGGCGGTCAGCCCGCCATTACTGGTGCCAGTTTCGAACTGGGATCGATAAACGCCATCTTCAGCCATCACCGCCAGCAGCGGCCGCCCGCGAAACATCCGATCAGGGTGGAAGTTCAGGGTTACGCGCCAGCCTGGATCGACTGGTTGGCCCGCAGATCTCGCGGCAATGTAAGCCCACGCACGGGCCGCGGAGGTTCGGTCAGATGACATGTGACGTGGAAGCTTCACGGAAGCAATTGGCCAATTCTACCGGCAGCGCGTCCCCGGCAAAGCGTGGCCGGTAATCATCGGAACTCACGCGAATGGCGGGTCATAGCAATATCGCATTCGTGAACGAATCAATTTCCGACGACGGCGGACGCTATGGTCGAGGTTCGATTTTGAGCCGGGGGCGATACTTTTAGCCTCCGCCAGAAAATGAGATACAACGGGTACATGAGGAAGGCTGGCCGTAGGCCGTCGCGTTGCGGTCGCCGATGCACCTTGACTGAGAAGCCCATGGTCGTTCGGGTTGTCCGGAAAGGCGAAGACCGTCGCCAGGTGCAATCTCAAGGCCTCGTTCACGGAGGTGTTGCGTAGCGGCGGGCGTGGCCCACATCATGGCCGTGCAAAAAACCTCCCCGGCTCCGTGGCGACTTGACACCCCCACCAACCAACTAGTAGGATGGTTATCATATCAACGATGCAGCTCAGGCATGCCGGGACAAACAACCGCCTCGCATGCGGACGAAGAACCTTCATTCATGATCGCGGAACTTTCACCCCGAGCCATCGAAATCGCCGAGCATGCCCGGCAATTACTCGCAGCAGGCGGCTATAACGGCTTCAGCTATGCGGACCTGTCCGAGCGGGTAGGTATCGGCAAAGCCAGCATTCATCATCACTTCCCGAGCAAGACCGATCTGGTCCTTACGGTCGTCATGCGCCACCGTCAGCAATCAAAGGAGGGGCTCGCGGCACTGCAGCGCCACATCGGCGATGATCCATTGGCGCAGTTAAAGGCCTACGCAGATTACTGGGCCCGATGCATACGCGACGGTTCCTCGACGATGTGCATTTGCGCGATGCTGGCGGCGGAATGCCCGATGATTCCGCCTGAAATTGCCGTTGAGGTGCAAGGCTATTTCCAGGATCTGACGGCGTGGATCGCAGGGGTTCTGAAACAGGGCGCAAGCAAGGGGCAGTTGCGCGTGCAGGGCAACGCGCTCGTTGAAGCCCAGACTTTCATGTCCACGGTGCATGGCGCCATGCTGACAGCTCGCGCCCTCGGCGACCCCAAGTCCTTTCAAAACATCGCGCAGGCAGCCATCGGCCGTCTGAGTCTCTGAAACGGATCGTTTAGCCCCTGCTCAGCGGGCTAAACGATTTTTTTTCACCTCATCAACCGACCAACTAGTTGGTTTGTTCTTTGAACAGGAATTCCCCATGCCACATCCCCTTTCCACGCTTGGCGCTGTTCATACCGCTATTAGTCTGGTGCCGTTCGCAGCGGGCCTGTACAGCTTTGTCCGCTACGGCTCGATCGGTCCAACCCGGCGTTCGGGCCGGGTCTATCTGGGCGGATTGGCATTGTCCGTGCTCACGTCCTTCGGCTTGTCCAGCACCGGCGGCTTCAATGCCGGCCACGCCTTGGGCCTGCTTGCGTTGTTGACAGCGACTGGCGCGTTGCTCGTTCCACGACTGTCCCTGTTCGGCCGGGCAGGTAGATACCTGGCTCAGTTCGGCTTTTCGTTCACCTTCTTTCTATTGCTGGTTCCGGGGATCAACGAAACGTTGACCCGTTTGCCTGTCGCGCATCCGCTGGCCACCGGCCCTGATTCTCCCATCGTGCGTGGGGCCCTCGCGGCATGGCTAGGAATCTTTATTGTGGGGGCTTCGCTGCAGTTGTGGTGGATGCTGCGTTCCCTGCGCCGGATCTAGATTGGGAAGCATCCATGACTAGCGTCCCCGCCCTGCCGCCGGCTTGCTACGTGTGCCTGAATGCCGTGAGTGGCCCACGCGGCCATCACAGCACGCACGCACTGGCCTCAAGCCAGGAATTTCAGGCCCTCCTGAAGGCACAGGTCAAGCCATCCCGGGCACCGCTTGACCCACCAAACCCGCTAACTCAAGCAGAACAGGCCGACGACCGGCCTCGCGGGCCGAACATCGAGGCGATGCTTCGACTGTTGCACGCATGCCGAACAATGCGGTCACATGGCGAGCGCGAAGCCGCTTGCGATCCGGTCGAATGCGACCCGCAACTTCCGACAACGGCCCCGACTCTGCCGGCGAACATCGTCATATGGATACCGGTAGACATCCGGACGACGAGGCAGTTTAGCGGCGCCCGGCATCGGCACCGACGCCGGCGTCGCTCGCCTGACGGCTATCGCTATCGCGGCTAGCGTCCAGGCTTCAATGCGCAGACGAATAGGTAAGATCGGGTGGGTGGACGAAGCCCTGGCCCGTACCAGCTACCGGTACGCATGATCGTCTACGACCCTTGCTACGGTCCGCAGCGCCTTCCGGAGCGTGTCAAGACTGACGGACCCGAGTGCCAGGCGGATCGCGTGCGGCACATGTTTCGAGACGACGTAGGGATGCGCGGTAGATACCGAGATATGCTGGTCGAGCAAGGTCTTCGCGATGGCATCGGCTCGCGCATCTTCTGGCAACGGCAGCCAGACGAAGTAGGACGCGGGATGTCGAATGAGATCGAGGTGCCCAAGCACTTCGGTCACGATGCCCTGGCGTATCGCGGCATCACTTCGCTTTTCAGCCTCCAGCCGTGCGACCGTCCCGTCTTCGATCCAGCCACAGGCAATCGCAGTCATCGTGGGTGGCGTATGCCAGGTGGTTGCGCGGATCGTGCGCTCGAATTTCGGAATCCACGCCTGCGGGGCGCACAGTGATCCGACACGCAGGCCGGTTGCCACACTCTTGGAGAGGCTCGACACATATACGGTCAATTCGGGCGCCAATGCAGCCAATGGCTGCGGAGCGCCGGCTTCCAGGAACGCATATGCGGCATCCTCGATCAGGATAAGCCCATGCTGGCGCGCAATGGCAGCCAGATCGCGCCGCCGGCGCGCACTCATGACCCAGCCAAGCGGATTGTGCAGCGTCGGCATCGTGTACACGGCCCGCACCCGGCGTTGCCGGCACATGCCGGCCAATGCGTCCAGGTCCGGGCCCTTGGTGCCCGCTGGAATCGCTACCAATTCCAGCCGGCAGGCTTCGGCGGTGAGCTTGAATCCTGGGTAAGTCAGCGCGTCGACTGCGACCACGTCTCCGGGCTCCAGCAACGCCAACGCCGTGACTGTCAAGCCATGCTGCCCGCCGCTTACGAGCACCGTGTTCTCCGCGGTCGCGGGTAATCCGCGTCCGACAAGATGCCGGGCCATCGTCTCGCGATCATGCATTCGGCCGCCATGCGGATGGTATTTGAGCAACGCCTCAAGGTTGCCGGCGCCGGCCAGGTCACGCAGTGCCGCTCTCAGAAGATCGCCCTGCCCGGGGATCGACGGATTGTTGAAGCTGAGGTCGACCGTGTCGTCGCTCCACGGTTGGAGGTCGATGCCATGTCCACGCGGAAGCGCTTCTTTCACGAACGTGCCCCGTCCGGTCTCGCCGCTGACCAGCCCCATGGCCCGCAGTTCCGCATAGACGCGGGTCGCCGTGACCAGAGCCAGCCCTTCGCGCGCGGCAAGTTCACGGTGGGTCGGCAACCGGCTGCCCGGACGCATGCGGCCTTCCTGGATGTCTGCGGCGAACTGGTCGACCAGTTGCTTGTAGCGGTATCGAGGCATGGTGAACGAATACGCGACAATTTTCGGAATGTGCTGATTATGAGCGTCGATCCGCTCAACGCACAAAATCCGGGTTCTCACCCATGCCCCGGGCATGTTTACTTCGCACGCGAATCATCGATATACTTCGCACACGAACTTAAACCAACGGAGACGCGCATGACCCCGGAAATTCAAGTTGACCTGACGGATGGCATCCTGACCATCACGCTTTCCCGGCCAGACAAGAAAAATGCCCTCACCAACGGCATGTACGGAACCCTTGCCGACACCATCGAGGGCGCCGAGCACGACGGCAATGTCCGCGTGGTGCTGGTACAAGGAGATGGCGACATGTTCACTGCGGGGAACGATGTGGGCGAATTCGCGGCGATTGCCGTGGGAAAGGGGCCCAGCGAACGGCATGTTCACCGCTTTCTGCATGCACTGGCGAAGTCGACGGTGCCCATCGTTGCTGCGGTCCATGGCAAGGCGGTGGGCGTGGGCACCACGATGCTGCTGCATTGCGATTACGTGCTGCTGGCCCAGGATGCGCAACTCATCACGCCGTTCGTGAACCTGGCGCTGGTGCCAGAAGCGGCCTCGAGTTATCTGCTGCCGTTGCGCATCGGGCACGCGAGGGCCTTCGAGATGTTTGCCATGGGCGATCCGCTCGACGCGCAGACCGCGCTGGCCTGGGGCATCACCAACAGGGTATGCGCCAATGACCAGCTCCGCACCGAGGCACGCCGGATGGCCGAGCGCATCGCAGCCAAGCCTGCCGGCTCGCTAAGCGCCATGAAAGCGCTGATGCGCCAGGCCGAGATGCTGGTGACGCAAATGGACACCGAGAGCGCGAAATTCCAGGAGCGGCTGACGAGCGCGGAAGCCCGCGAGGCATTCGCGGCCTTTGCCGAAAAACGCAAGCCGGACTTCTCGAAAGTCAGCCAACACTAGGCGGCAT
>Ga0055526_1000776_pt1 | contig 23811 bp, 26 predicted proteins | sample AraplaCol_mMF_r2_FD_55013 | JGI IMG/M metagenome (GOLD analysis project Ga0055526, IMG submission 55013) | Arabidopsis root microbial communities from North Carolina, USA - plate scrape MF_Col_mMF_r2 | ecosystem: Host-associated > Plants > Roots > Endosphere | place: USA: North Carolina... | reverse complement strand
CGGCCGGCTTCGGTGACGATCATTCCCCGGGCGGTGCGCTCGAAGATCACCTGGCCGAGCTGGGCTTCGGCCTTGATGACCTGCTGGCTGACGGCGCCGACCGAGACGCCGAGTTCCTCGGCGGCGGCCTGGAGCGAGCCAAGACGGCCGACGGTTTCCAGCGCCCGCAGTCCGTTGAGATGGACGGTATTCAGGTTCTTCATATAGTTTTTCTATAACGGCTCCGCTTTAATCTCAATTGAAATTCTGCCTGGAGAGGCCGACATTGCAAGCATAGGCAATCCATTCGAACGCAGTGTGTGAGGCGGATAAGATAGTTCAGCAGGCGGAAGCCACTTTGCGATCATCCTTCTACGCCACCGAAGAAAGCGAGGCCTGCCATGTCATTGCTGAAGTTTTTCTTGAGACCTGCCCTTGCCGTCGGAAGGGCAGACATTGTCCCGGCCTGGAAGGACGATCCGTTGCGGCATCCCGAGGTCGAACGCATGTCGATGCGCGAAATCGCCGATCTCCCGCTCGGGATACAGGCGGGCTTTCCCAAAGAGGCCAAGCCGCCGCTGGCGAAATGCGCATGAAAACGTGGTAGGTTCGCCCCGGCAGAAAGGGCGGAACCATGGCCGGTGATGTCGATGCGATCTTCGAACGGCTGAAGCGGCTGACGGCGGAAGCCGGGCTGCCTGATGTCGAGGAGAGCACCTCCTATGGCAATCCGGCGCTGAAGGTCGGCGGCAAGAGTTTTGTGGCGGTGAAGAACGCCGAGACGATCGTCATCTCGATTTCGCTCGACGACAAGGACCACTTGTTGGAGATGGCGCCCGACGTCTATTTTCAAACCGATCATTATGTCGGCTGGCCGCATCTGCCGGTGCGCGCCGCCATGATCGGCGACGCGGAATTGCGGTTGCGGCTGATCGGCGCCTGGCTGTTCCGGGCGCCGAAGAAGCTTGCTGCCCGCTATCAGGCCCGATCGTAGGCCAGCGCCCGCTGCACGGCGGGGCGCTGCAGCATGCGGGCGTGATGGTCGCTCGCCTTTTCGAAGCGGGTGGGATCGACGCCGTCGGACGGCAGCCAGTCGGTCATGACGAAAAGATAGGGATCGGCGATCGAATAGGCCTCGCCCATCACCCATGGGCCTTTAAACATCGTCTGCTCGATCAGTGTGAAGCAATCGGCCATGTTTTGCGGCACTTTCGCTTTCATCGCTTCGATGGCGGCCGGCTCGTCGGCCCAGCGGGAGCCGCGCGGGCGATGGGCATGGTTCACATGCACGGTCGAGCAGATATAGCTGTTGAAGGACTGGAGCCTGGCCAATTCGAAGACATCGTCAAGCGGCGCCAGCTTGGCGGCCGGGGCGCTCTGGGCGATATAAGCCAGGATCGCCGGCGTTTCCGTCAGCACGCCGCGATCGGTGACAAGTGCCGGCACACGGCCCTTCGGGTTGATCTTCAAATAGTCCGGCGAACGCTGCTCGCCATCGCGCAGGCTGATCTTCTTTACGTCGAAGGCCAGGCCGGATTCTTCCAGGGCAATAAGGCTTGCGAGCGCACAGGTTCCCGGCGCGTAATACAGTGTCAGCATGTTCGACTCCCTTTCGGCGAGGGTTATAGCGTAGCGGTGGGTGCGCCGGAACTGGGGGATTGGGTTTTGATCCTCCATCGGGACAAGGGTGGGTGCGAGTGTGAGGGCATGATCGGTGTGCCGTGCCGCGCCCCTCATCCGGCTGCCGCCACCTTCTCCCCGCGGGCGGGGCGAAGGGGGATAGCCGCAACCTCGCGGTTCCTCACTCACCTCTCGCAGGGCACGTCCCCTCGCCCCGTTTTTACGGGGGTCCGAAGGATGGGGCGAGACGAGTGGCTCGACCCCGGTAAGGTTAGGGTGAGGGGCAGATTTTGCACGTCAACTCGCCTTGTCAGCTAACGCAGCCAGGCCCACCCTCACCCGCAGCCCGGCACATCCTCCAGCCGGTGCCAGACGGGGATGCCGCGCTCCCTGGCGATGCGCACGTCGTTATCAGCCCCCTTGGAATCGCCGGGCAGGCGCAGCACGCCCTCGCAGAGCTGCAGCAGCCGGCCGGCGACCGGGTGGAAGATTTCTTCGTAGAGCGCGTCGCCGACCGATCGGCCGCCGGCAGCGTGCCAGATCGGCAGGGCCACCCATTCGCCGATCATCGGCACGTGGCCGGCTGCAAACAGTGCGTGCGAGGGCTCTTCCAGCCGCTTCAGGTTGGCGGCCATCTTCTCCGGGTCGTCGCCCGTTCCGGACCGGTAAGGCCCGGCAATCAAAATCAACATGATCCACTCCATTCGCCCCGCTTCTGCGGGAGCACTCCCGGCCTCATGCACGGGATGTCGTGAAAATGCACGATATTTCTTGAATGTCGAGTCACTTCGTGCAATATCGGGTGATTATGTTTAACTTCGTGCAGAGAGCCNATGCTGACGACGCAACGCAAGACCCTCATTCTCGATATCCTGCGCCGTGACGGACAGGTGATCGCCAAGCGTGTNGCCGAGGATTTCGCGCTTTCGGAGGACACGATCCGCCGCGATCTCCGGGAAATGGCGGCGGAGGGGCTGTTGAAACGGGTGCACGGCGGGGCGATGCCGCTGGCGCCCGACCTGCCTGATTTCACCGCCCGGCGCAGCGTCTCGTCGCAGATCAAGGCGCGGCTGGGGGCCGCGGCGGCAGCGATGGTCAGGCCGGGACAGATGATCTTCCTCGACGGCGGCACGACGACGGCGGAGATCGCCAGGCACTTGCCGCGCGACATGCCGCTGACGGTGGCGACCCACAGCCCGACCATCGCCGCCGAACTGGAGCACCACGCCACAGCCGAGGTGATCCTCACCGGCGGACGGCTCTACAAACATTCGATGGTGGCGACCGGCGCGGCGGCGATGGCGGCAATCTCGCAGCTGCGCCCCGATCTGTTCTTCCTCGGCGTCACCGCCGCCCATCCCGTGCACGGGCTTTCCACCGGCGATTTCGAGGAAGCGGCGATCAAGCGGCATATCGCCCACTGCGCGGCCGAAACCCATGTGCTGCTGACCGAGGAGAAGTTCGACCTCGTCTCGCCCTGCCCGGTGCTCGGCATTTCCGAGGTGGCAGGGCTGATCGTGCCGATGGAGATGACGGCAGAGCGGCTGAAACCCTATCGCGATCTCAACGGCGCGATCGCCGCAGCATGATGGCCCTGCGCGAGGGTTGTTGCCGCGCCGTGGCGTGCGGCAGCAGGCTGGCGGCAAGAGCCGCGATGAAGGCCGCCAGCACGGCATAGGCCGGCGTCATGCTGCCGGTTCCAAGGGTGAGCACCATCTGCAGATATGGCTGCGCCAGCGCGATGACGACGGCAAGCGCCGGCATGTCGAGCAGTGTCCCGGCGATCCGCGACAGCTCCGACATGAAGGCTGCGCCAGCAAGCGCGCCGTAGACCGCCGTCAGGCGGATTGTGCGGCGCAACGGCACCGAGGCGGCAAGCGGCAGCGTGTCACCATCCTCGAGCACAAGCGTGAGATAGGCGACGAAAGCCGCCAGGAACAGGAAGGCGACGGGCAGTGCGGCGAGGGTGGCGGGTTGCGTCAGAGCCGCCGCATCCGCGGCCAGGAAGAGAAGGATCGGCGTGGAGGCGACGAACCAGACGGTGACAACAGGCCCCCAGAACCAGAGGAGCGAGAGCCTGTGAAGACGCAGCAGCGTGGCGACGAAGAGAATGCCGATCGCGGTCCAGATGCAGGCGGGTTTGAGCAAGCCCGATATCAGCCGGAGGGTCGGCTGGCAGGCGCCGGCCATTTCTCCGCAGCCGGACAGCTGGATGGTGAGCCAGGTGATATAATCGAGGCTCAGCGCGGCGAATAGGAAGATGCCGATCCCCATCAGCATCCACCAGAGATAGCGGCCTGCAAACATGCCCTGCCCTCATGGCTTCCAGGACTGTGCTCACGCCACCGCGAAGGGGTGCATCCGCGATCGCGGGACGTACCCTTTTATATTAGGTAATTCTTATTTTTCTAATAACTTATATATGCAGAGCCACGCTCATCCGGCCAAGGCGGAGGTGACCCTGACATCGCCGACATGGATGCCGTTCCAATTGCGCATCGGCAATGCGGCATGGGCCATCAGGCCCGCATGCACCTCGCCCTCCGTCTCGAAGAAACGGGCAAGCGTCGCCGCCACCATGGCTTCGGCAGCACGGGTCGTGCCGTCCTCGCATTTGAGCGCGATGGCGATGCCCTTTTCCGGGATCGCCGCACAGAAGACACCCTCGGCGCCGGTTTTGACGAAGATGCGGCCGGGGGCGATCTGCATCAATTCCGTGCAGGCGCGGCCGGAACCGGCGACATAGAAGGGCTCGGCCATGCAGGCTTCGATCAGCCGGCGGGACGCCTTGGCGCGTAGAGGTTCCAGGCCGGTGCCGGTCGCCATTTTGGCAAAACCGTGGGCGAGACTGCGAAGCGGCACGGCATAGGTCGGAATGGAGCAGCCATCGGTGCCGCAGCTTTCCGCTCCGAGCACGGCGCCGGTCAGGCTTTCCATCGCCGCGCGGATTTCGACCTGTAGCGGGTGCTGGTAGCCGACATAGCCCTTCGGATCGATATCCTGATGGCAGCAGGCGCAGATAAAGCCCGCATGTTTTCCCGAGCAATTGTTGTGCAGCGCGGTCGGCGCATCGAGCGTGCGGGCCTGATGGATCAGGACCTTCTGACTCATCGACCAATGGGCGCCGCATTCCAGCGCCTCGGCATCGCGACCGGCCCGCAACAGCATCGAAGCGGCCAGCGCCACATGCGCGTCCTCGCCATTATGCGAGGCGCAGGCCAGCGCCAATTCCTTGTCGCCGAAGCCATAGGCATCGGCAGCACCACTCTCGACCAGCGGCAGCGCCTGCATCGCCTTGCAGGACGAACGCGGGAAGATGGCGGCCTCGATGTCGCCCAGCGAAAGGACAAGCTTGCCGTCACCATCAACGACCGCCACCGCGCCGCGATGGCGGCTTTCAACGAGCAGGCCGCGGGTGACTTCGACGGTGACGGGATTGGACATAGGCTCTCATCCGGATGCTGGCGGGGTTGCGCAGTCCATAACGCGTCACGCGGCGAAAGCCAACGGGGTTGACGTTTTGCCCGGGTTTAGGTGGCTAGGCGGGTGCCTGCTGATTAGTGCCAGCTCTATATGTGGCTGGACGTCACCCCACCCTCCGTCATCCTCGGGCTTGACCCGAGGATCTACGCTGGCCTCGACCGGTAGCGGGCATGGATCCTCGGCTCAAGGCCGAGGATGACGGAGGGTGGGGTGAGCTTTGTGGCCAGTACAGCAACGCTAGAGGGAATCGGAGCGGAAGTGCGCCCCTCCCAGGCCTCGAATTTGGACGCCTCGGGACATTTGGTCGCGAAATTCTGAGGTAGGCGTTCAGCCCTGTTGCGGGCTTGGACGCGATCACATCGTGCGGACATCCATCACAAAAGTTGACGGAGACGATCTAAAACTATCGTTTCTCTGATAGGTCCGATGCAGCTAAGAGTGGTGCATCAGGAACCGCGCCATGCCCTCTACTTTTTCCTTGATCCTTCGTGACAACAGGATCCGCATCCCGACGGTGACGCTCGTCGCGCTCGCCTTCACCTATGCCTCGACCGTGCCCTACCAGTCGATCATCGGGATCAATGAACTGGGCTTGAGCAACGGCGCCTATTCGGCGCTGGTGTTCTTCTCGGCGATCGTCAACGTCACGACGAGCCTGACGCTCGGCATCTGGTCGGACAGGCTGAAAGAGCGGCGGCCGCTGGTGCTGGGGCTTTCCGTCGCCGGCATGCTCGGCTTCGGGTCGATCGCGATCATCCACAGTCCCGCAGTCTTCATCTTCTCCACGCTGTTGCTGGTGCCGATGAGCAACTCCACCTATTCGCTGCTGTTTGCCAGCCTGCGCGCCAGGACCAACCAGATGGAGCGCGGCCAGGGTGCGGCGATCACCGCGACGGTGCGGGCACTCTATTCCGGCTCATGGGCGCTGGCGCCGGGGATGATCGGCCTTGCTCTCGTCAGTTCGCCGTCGATGACGCCGGCCTATGGGATCGCGGCGCTGGCAAGCTGCACCTGCTTCTGCCTGTATTTCTTCTTCGCGCCCGGAAATGGTGCCGCCGGCCCTGCCCCCGATCATGTCGGCTTCCTTGCGTCGCTGAAGCGGATCTTTGAGCCTTATGTGCTGTCGCGGGTCATCGTCATGTCGATGCTGTTCGGGCTGCAGCGGCTGAACGGCATGCTCTCGCCGCTGATCATCACCCATGCGGCCGGCGGCACCGTGGTCGATGTCGGCTTCATGGCCGGGCTGACGGCCTTTCTCGAAATGCCGTTCATGGTGATGTGGGGTTTGGCGCAGCGCCGCTTCCGGACCGTGCACGTGCTCGCCTTCGGCGCGCTGATCTACTGCGTCTATCTCTCGCTGCTCGGCTTTGCGTCCGCGCGCTGGCACATCTATGCGCTGCTGCTGGTCAATGCCTGCGGGGTGGCAGCGATCCTCAGCGTGCCGATCACCTATCTGCAGGACCTGATCGCCGATCGGCCGGGGCTCGGAAGCTCGCTGATCTCGCTGAACACCTTCATCGGGGTTGGCATCAGCGCCGGCCTCTTCGCCTTCGGCACCGCGATCACCGATTATTCCGGCACCGCTTTCGTCGGTGCGGTCGCGGGTCTGGCGTCGATCGGCGCCCTGCTCTATCTCGAAAGCAGCAAGCGTCAGGCGCGGCAGCCGGCATGAAGTGCGACGTTCCGAACAATCCGCCTCAACGCGGCGTGATGCGATAGGCGCAGCGGCGGGCGCCGAGGAGGATGTGTTCGCTGCGCTCGACATCGGCGCCAAGGACGGTGCGGAAGGTTTCGAGTTCGGAGCGGCAGAAGCCGGCGCAGGCGGTGGCGGCGGCGCAGATCGGGCAATGGTTTTCGACCAGNATNTAGGCGCCGTCCGCCTCCTGCCAATGATCGGCCATATAGCCTTCGCGGGTGCGGATGCCGGCAAGCCCCTCGACGCGGGCAGCAAGGTCGCCGGCAGTCTCCAGCTCTTTCCGATAGCGCTGCAGCGTCTCGGCCTCGCGGGCGGAGATGACGGTATCGAGGGCTGCGGGTCCGAGCTGTTCGACCAGCGTGCCGAGCAGGTTTGCCGTCAATTCGGCGTGGCCATCGGGAAACTGGCGGTTGCCGGCGGCTGTGAGCTGCCAGAGCTGGCGCGGCCGGCCCCTGCCGGTGGCGGCTGTTGTGACCGGTTCCACCAGCCCCTCCTCCGCCATCTTCGAAAGCTGCTGGCGGGCGGCCTCGCCTGAGATGCCGAGCGCATCGCCGATCGCGGCGGCGAGCTGCGGGCCGTCGGTTTTGATCAGGATCAGAATGCGGTTGGCAGGGGACTGGCGCATATTTTTCCAAGTCAAGTCTTGTTTAATTCGAGACAGCATGCAATTTTCCAATTTATAACTTGGAAAATAATCCTTCGCCAGTCAAAATCTCGGGGATTCTCCCATGTCGAATATCGACCAGACCGCAGCCCTCCCGAATCCCGGCTCCGTCTTTCGCCTGTTCCTGCCCGAGCACCTGCCGGCAACGCTGATGCTGGCCGGCGGCGTGATGCTTTATGCCGTCGAGAGTTACATCATGGCGACGATCGCGCCTTCGATCGTGCGCGATATCGGCGGGCTCGCGCTGTTTTCCTGGGTCACCAGCCTGTTCGTGGCGGCTGCCGTGCTTGGCTCGATCTTCGTCGCCATGCGGCCGCGAGGGATCGGGCTTCGCACCGTCTATGTGATCGCAGCACTGGTCTTCGGCGTCGGCAGCCTGATTGCCGCAGCCGCCCCCTCGATGCCGGTGGTGCTGATCGGACGCGCCGTCCAGGGTCTGGGAACCGGGGCACTGGCCGCGCTCGGCTATGCCTTCATCCGCTTCGTCTATCCCGAGCCGCTCTGGCCGAAGGCCTCGACGCTCTATGCGGCGATCTGGGGTGTGGCGACCGTCATCGGGCCGACGCTCGGCGGTTTCTTTTCGTCCGGCAGCCACTGGCGCTACGCCTTCATCGTGCTCGTGCCGCTCGGCCTGCTGATGGCGGCGCTGGCGCCGCGGCTGTTGCCCGAAGTCGAGGACGATCGCGAGCAGACGAAAACGCCGGTTGCGCAGATCGGGCTGCTGCTGGCGGCCGTGCTGATGGTCAGCGCCGCCGGCGCGATCGAGACGACGGGCGCAAAAGCGACGCTGATTGCCGCCGCGGTCGCCGCCGTCGCCGGCATGTTTCTCATCGAGAGGCGAAGCGCGAACCGGTTGCTGCCCTCCGGCGCCGTCAGCCTGTCCCGGCCGATTGCACGGGTCTATCTGACGATGTTCGCCCTGACGGTCGTGCTGGTCAGCGACGTCTTCATTCCCTATTTCCTGCAGACGCTGCATGGGGTGACGCCACTCCTATCGGGCTATCTGGTGGCGCTGGTCGCCCTCGGCTGGACATTCGCGGCCTTCCTCAGCGGCTCGCTGACCGGCGGCCGAGCCCATGCGGCGATCGTCATCGGCGCTCTCATCGAGGCGGCGGCGACCGCGTTGCTCGCCGTCTTCCTCGGCAGCGACAATCCGGAAGGGCACCTGCTCCTCATCGTGCCGGCGGCAATCGGCATGTTCATGATGGGCCTCGGCATCGGTCTCGGCTGGGCGCATCTCGTCGCCATGGTCCTGAGGCTCGTTGCCGACAATGAGCAGGACAAGGCCTCGTCGGCGATCCCGACGATGAGTTCGCTCGGCGGCGCTTTCGGCGCGGCCTTCTCAGGGGTCATTGCCAATGGCGCCGGCCTCGTCGATCCGGGCGGTATTGCCGGCAGCATCTCGGCGGCCCACTGGCTCTATCTGCTGATGGCGCTGCCCGGCATCGTCGCGATTGCGGCGGCGATGACGCTGAGAGACCGCCGGAATTGAAAGAGGCGCCTCGGGTTCGGGGCGCCTTTTCACAATTGAACGCTGTGCCTTGTCCACTAACCTCGGACGGTGAGCACGATCTTGCCGATATGGTTGCCGTCCTCCATCAGGCGGTGCGCCTCCACGACCTCTTCGAAGGCGAAGACCTTGTGGATGACCGGGGCGACGGTGCCGGCTTCGAGCAGCGGCCAGACCTCCGAGAGCAGATCGTCGCGGATGGCGCGTTTTTCCTCCGCCGTGCGCGGGCGCATGGTGGAACCGGTGACCGTCAGGCGCTTGACCATGATCGGCGAGAGATTGACCTTTTCGGCGATCGCGCCGCCGAGGAAGGCGATGATCGACAGGCAGCCGTCCCTGGCGAGCGAGGCGAGGTTGCGCTCGAAATAGGCTGCACCGATCATGTCGAGGATGATGTCGACGCCCTCACCGGTCTCGGCCTTGATGACCGCGGCGAAATCCTCGGTCCGGTAGTTGATCGCGCGCTTGGCGCCCAGCCTTTCGCAGGCCTCGCATTTCTCCTTCGAACCTGCCGTCGCGTAGACTTCGGCGCCGAAGGCGCGGGCAAGCTGGATCGCCGTGGTGCCGATGCCGCTCGTGCCGCCATGGATCAGCACGCTCTCGCCTTCCGTCAGCCCGGCCATCTGGAAGAGATTGGCCCAGACGGTGAAGAAGGTCTCGGGAAGAGCCGCCGCCTTGACCGCGTCATAGCCTTTGGGAAAGGGCAGGATCTGGCCTGCCGGCAGCAGGCAATATTCGGCGTAGGCGCCGCCGTTGGCAAGGCCGCAGACCTTGTCGCCCACGGCGTAGCCGGTGACGCCTGGGCCGATCGCGACGATTTCGCCGGCAAGTTCCAGGCCGAGGATCGGGCTCGCACCCTTGGGCGGGGGATAGCTGCCCTGGCGCTGGGCGATATCCGGACGGTTTACGCCGATGGCCTCGGCGCGCACGAGAATCTCACCTTCACCAGGCACCGGCAGCGGGCGTTTGCCGATCACCATCACCTCCGGCCCGCCGAAGGACGGCAGATCGACGAAGTGCATTTCCTGAGGCAGTGACATGTCGCGGCCCTCCTGATCCCGAATGTTCGGAATAGATCAGCCCCGGAGGCTTGGGAAGGCTGGAAGTGGCAAGGGCGTCAATTCGCCTCGCCCACTGCATCAGTGCTACAGCGTCCTTTGCGCGTCTAGAAAGACGCGCGGCGCTGTAGGAGGTGGAAGACGAGCCCTTCCTCGCTTTCCTTGGCGGCCGACTTGATGACGGCGATCTCGGCGCTGACGCGGTTGATATCGTCGATGACGAGGCCTTCCGGCAGTTCGATGACGCCGATCGAGCAGCGCATCAGCGGAAAAAAGGCTTCGGCGCCGGTGCGGTCGTGACCGAGGATGCGGCCGGCGGCCCGGTTCTCGTCGGAATAGAGATCGCGCACATCGTCATGGAAATCGCTGATCAGCCCGGGCTACGACTGTGTCTTTCGAGACGGGCGCAAGTATTTCGAAACTCCGGACGCAAAATGTCGCAGTCTGCACCACGGCCCGGCTGGCATTTCCACACGATCGGCGAGGCAATGGACGCAAGCGAAAAGTCGCGCGTGACGTAAACCTATAGCCCCTTGGTGGCGAGCTTGCAAAGAGCTGCTAGGTTTCCTCGATAATAGCCCTTGCGACAGCTGCGGCGCACACGCTCGCATATGTCTGCCAGTCGTCATTCTTATTGTTGTCGCCGTAATCGCAGACGCCCCTGACGTTGAGATACGAGAGACCCGTCGTAGCTGCGGCGATAGCCACACCAGCCCCTTCCATCTCATACGCCATGGTACCGTATCGTGCGTTCAAATCATCTCGAAAGGTTGCATCCTTAAGAAGCGTGTTGGCGGAGCCGACAGTGCCAACGTGCAGGAATGGGCGGTCGTCAGGCCGTTCGTAGGTCAGACCCTTCGTGTATTTTCTGGCGTTGGAATGCGGATCTCGCGATCTGTCCGGCCGCATGGCGCTGCGTACCTCTCCGCATCCAAGTTCGATGTATCTGTCCCATGGCTTCTGGGTCACCTTCGGCCCCTTGCGCTCCTGGAGAGACCTAAGTCGGTCCACCACACCTAGCAGTTCTCGATCGCCAGGCGCGATATTGTCGCCTCGCAGTTCCATCTTTCCGTCGCTGCGCTTGACGTGGTCGTACTGTATCAGCTTGTCACCGATAACGACGTCGCCCAATCTGACGTCCTTTTCCTTGTCCGAGAGGTTGGGCTGTCCTGCTGCGATGCCAATGAGAACGACTTTCTTCAGGTTATGGCATTTCGCTGCCAGATGTGCGGTGGCTGCAGCAGCCTGTGCAATGCCCTGACCAGTCGTTCCAGCCAGCGCGACATAGATCTCGTTTCCGACCTTGTCCTTGAGCGTGACATAGCGAATCTTCAGGTCGAACCTGAACGGGGTCGGCATTACCTCTTCCTCGCCGAATACAACGCTCGTCGACGCATATTCATGAGGAATCGCATTGATGACTGCGTACTGCAGTCTCATATAGACCGCCTTCCGCTTCGCGACGAGATCGTCAAAAACCTTCTTTGCCTGGGACTGCTCGTCCTGTGTCGGCGCGGCGTCGACTTTCACTTCGGTATGATACGCCATCGTCTAGGCCTGGACCATTGCCAATGCCTGCTCGGCAGCGCGAAACTCGCCGAAGTGGACGAAAGCCTCCGCCGCTTCCAGCGCATACATGTCCCGGCTCATCGCCTTTCCAAGCTGATCGAAAAGCTTCGCCTGCGCGATCAGGACGTTACCGACATACTTCTCCTGATCGGTTTCCAGCAGAAGTTCGTGAAGACGGTCACAGTAGTCGATTGCGCATCGTTCACCTTCCAGGCGCGCGATATAGAAGCAGAAGTCAACATGGAGATTCATCTCGTCGGGCGTGAGGGACGACAGGCCGATAGTGTCGGAAACCTTTCCCGTCCCCTTGTACCGCGTGTACAGCGAGGAAAAGAAAGCGTTGATGTTCAATCCTAACTGTTGCTGATTTTCGTACATAGACTTCACCAAATTTAAACGACAAACCACGCAAGGTCCGCGTCTTCATGGAAGTATATAAATCGAGTTCCATCAGGTAAAAGCGGCCGGCACCACATTCTTACTCAGTGAAAACCTCAAGGTTGCGTCGTCCGACATTACACCTTGGATGGTTAACATTTGGCAAAGTTCGGGATTTTCGTATTTCGTTATCGACGGCTGTATAACTATCGCCAACTTCAACAGCCGAAGCTTCGTGTTGCGCACGCGCGGCGAGGCAGACAAACCGATACAGTGGCAGGCTTCGTCCGTAAGAGACGAGATCTGACGGATGGTTGCCCGCCACCGGAAGTGGCGAGGACGTCAATTCGCCTCGCCCAGCAAATGGAAGACGAGCCCTTCCTCACTTTCCTTGGCGGCAGACTTGATGATGGCGATCTCGGCGCTGACGCGGTTGATATCGTCGATGACGAGGCCTTCCGGCAGTTCGATGACGCCGATCGAGCAGCGCATCAGCGGAAACAGGGCTTCGGCGCCGGTGCGATCGTGACCGAGGATGCGGCCGGCGGCCCGGTCCTCGTCGGAATAGAGATCGCGCACATCGTCATGGAAATCGCTGATCAGCCGGTCGAGGATCTCCTTCAGCTCTTCCTCGGTCCAGCCGACGACGCCGATAAAGAAATCGTCGCCGCCGACATGGCCGAGGAAATGGCGCTCGGCGAAGAAATAGCGGCGCATCAGCGCGGCAAACAGCGAGATCGCGTGGTCGCCGAGATGGAAGCCGTAGGCATCGTTGAACGGCTTGAAATTGTCGAAGTCGCAATAGCAGAAGTGGCGGACCTCATCGCCGTCGCGGCCGGACTGNCGCATGAAATCGCGGATGGCGCGATTGCCCGGCAGGCCGGTCAGCGGGTTCTGGTCCTGGGCGGTCTTCANCTGCTTCTCGTTGATGACCTTGATCAGCGAGGCNGCGGAGACGACGCCGGCATAACGCATATTNTCNGTCAGGATCAGGCAGTTGCTGCCCTCCATATTGGCGAAGATCGCCATCANCTGCTCGGCATCGCTNTCGAGGCCGACGATCGGCGCCATCTCGACGAAATGCGAGATGGAGCGCTCATACATCTTGTTCTTCAGGAGATCGCGGCCGAAGGGCTGGTAGATATATTCCTTGAGGTGATGCTCGTGGATGATGCCGCGCGGCTCGTCATTGGCATTCAGAACCGGAAAGAAGGCCTGGCGCGGATTGCGGCGGAAGAGTTCGAAGACGCTGTCAATGCTGTCGTTCTCATANACCGTCGGCAACAGTTCGATCTGCTTGCGGATGAGGATTTCGTCGAGCGATTGGCTGCCCCGCTTGCTCTTGCCGAGCTCCTGCAGATGCGGGAATGACGGCGTCAGCTCCGATATATGCGTCGTCGGGCGGGAGATGAACCAGCCCTGGACGAGGTCGACGCCGTATTCGCGGCAGGCGATGAATTCGGCCTCGGTCTCGATGCCTTCGGCGATGACACGGGTACCGAGCACATGGGCGATGTTGACGATGCTCTTCAACAGATGGCGCTTGCGCGGGCTGCGGTCGATCTCGGCGACGAAATGTCGATCGATCTTCAGGTAATCGACGGCATAATCGCAGAGCAGCTTCATCTCGCCGTGACCGACGCCGAAATCGTCGATNGCCAGCTTGAAACCGGCCTTGCGCAGCCTGGACACCAGGGCGGAAAATTCCGGCACGCTGGTATTGTCGAAACGNTCGGAGAATTCGAAGCAGACTGAGGATGGCGGAATATTGGCCTTGCGCAGATGCTGCAGCAGGTTCTCGACCAGGCGTTCGCCATGCGGGATCAGCCGGACGTCGAGATTAAGGAACAGCGTGGAGGTCGCAAAATTCGACAGCGTGGCGAATTTGGCGAGCGCCCGGCTGGCGAGCATCTGTTCGAGCTGCAGCAGTTGGCCGAGCTGATGGGCCTCGTCGAGGAGTTCGACCGGCGTGTCGTAGCCGATGCGTTCCTGGCCTCGCATCAGGGATTCATAACCGAAGACCGTGCCGGTGCCGGCCTCGACGATCGGCTGGAAGGCGTTCTCGACCACGAGCTTGGCAAGCGTGATGATTTGATCGCTGGCGTAGCGGCGCAGAACACCCGGCTCGACGGTAGCAACCAAAGACATGTCGGTCTTCACGTGGCCGGTCTTCATTGTGGCGGATCTCCACTGTGACTTGTTCTTTTCGTCCGGAACATGCCGCAGAAGGATCAACGAACTCTTTCGCCAGTGTGAAGGTTTTATGAAACGCGCAGAGACTCGCCGCGCGTTCCGCGTTTATTCAATTTTCAAATGCAATCAAATGCTTGCTCAGGCGGAACGACGGCGCTCCGCCTCGTGATCGGCGAACATGTCGGCGACGCATCTGCCGCCGGATGGAGCGCCCTCATCGTCGAGGACATCGTCCCGGAATTCGTTGAGCTTGCGGGCGGTATCCCACAGGCGCAGCGCTTCGCGGACGACCTCGCTGCTCGAGGCATAGCCGCCATTGTCGACGGCGGCGCGGATACCCGCTGCCTGTTGCGGAGAGATGGATACGGTGACCATCGGCATGAACTTCCTCCCTTTTCTGATCAGGCAGAACCCTGCCTCTGGGGGACGCATGACCATTTTCAGCATTCTCGGCGATACCAGCCGGTGCCTTGGTGCATTCGCACGTAGCCGATCCTCTGTCTTTGGACCGGCATTAACCCTTAAAGTCTAATCCCCTGTCATCCCCTTGTCAAAAAGAACGGTCGGAAAGCGACGCCGGAGCATCACTTTCCACAGCCCCACTGCGGATGCCGATGCCGAAGGCAATCATCGTCCAACCCTGGATAATGAGGTCGGCGGCCAGGAACAGGCCGAGAATCCAGAGACTGTTCACCGGCCAGCCAAGCGCAATGACGAAACCGGCAAGGGCGGTGATGACGCCGCTTGCGACGATCCAGCGCCAGCCCTTGGTGGGCTTCATGCGCATGCCGACCCAGGTGCGGAAGACGCCGGCGATGACGAGGGTTAAAGAGAGAAACAGCGTCAGCGCCACCGAGGTGAGGATCGGATTGATGAAGGCGCAGATGCCGGCAAGCAGGTAGAGTAGGCCGCTCAGCACCCAGAACAGCGCGTGATCCCAGCCGCGCACCTGGAAGGCATGGACGAGATAGATCACGCCGCCGAACAGCATGAGCATGCCGACATAGTAGACCGAGACGACGGTGGCGAGCATCAGATTGCCGAGCGCGATCACACCGCAGACGAGCAACACCACGCCGAGGCCGACGAACCAGATCCATTTCGACTGCAGTGAAGATGTCGGTGTTCCCTCAAAGACATCGGCCATGATGCACCTCCTGAGATTTGGAATATGTTGCAGCAATTTTTCACGGAAAGATCTGCGCCAGATCAAATCGAGAAAGATTTTTATTGATTGATCAGTCAATCAAAAATAACCTGCTTCAAATTTTTACAGGAGCTGGCAGCTTGCCAAAGGTCGGAATGGAGCCGGTGCGCCGCAAGGCGCTTGTCGATGCGGCGCTGCGGGTGATCGGCGATCACGGCTCGCTTGCCGTCACCATGTCCGACATTGCCCGGCAGGCCGGCGTGTCGCCAGCCCTGGCNCATCATTATTTCGGCAGCAAGGAGCAATTGCTGATCGAGACGATCCGCTCGCTTCTCCGACAGCTGCGCAGNGATACGGTGGCAGCACTCAAGGCGGTCAGAACGCCGCGGGCGCGGCTTTCGGCCGTCATCCGCGTCAGCTTCCACGCCGACCAGTTCGCGCCGGAGACGATTGCCGCCTGGCTCGCGTTCTACGCCGAGGCGCAGCGCTCGGAAGAGACCCGCCGTTTCCTGGTGATCTATGCCCGGCGGCTGCGTTCCAATCTCTTGGCCGATCTGAAAGCACTCCTGCCGGCTGACGCCGCAGAACGCATCGCCGAAGGCGCTGCGGCGATGATCGACGGGCTCTATATCAGGCAAAGTCTGAAATCAGCGCCGATCGGCATCGAAGCCTCGATCGCGCTGACCGAGGATTACCTGAATGCGCTCCTGGCCACCGCCTCCCCTTCCTCCCGAGGGGAGAAGGGACGACCCCATCGAACCACCCAAGGACAAATGACATGAAAGCCCAGCCGAAAGCCTCGCACTTCATCGACGGCGAATATGTCGAGGATACCGACGGCACCGTCATCGAGAGCCTCTATCCCGCGACCGGCGAAGTGATCGCCCGGCTGCATGCCGCAACGCCTGCGATCGTCGAGCGGGCGATCNCGGCGGCCAAACGCGCCCAACCGGANTGGGCGGCGATGAGCCCGATGGCGCGCGGGCGCATCCTGAAGCGGGCGGCCGACATCATGCGCGAGAGAAACCAGGCNCTCTCCGAACTGGAAACGCTCGATACCGGCAAGCCGATCCAGGAGACAATNGTCGCCGACCCGACCTCGGGTGCCGATGCCTTCGAATTCTTCGGCGGTATTGCGCCGGCCGGTCTCAACGGTTCGCAGATCCCGCTCGGCCAGGACTTTGCCTATACCAAGCGAGTGCCGCTCGGCGTCTGCGTTGGCATCGGCGCCTGGAACTATCCGCAGCAGATCGCCTGCTGGAAGGCTGCACCAGCGCTTGTCTGCGGCAATGCCATGGTGTTCAAACCGTCCGAGAACACGCCGCTCGGCGCATTGAAGATCGCCGAGATCCTTTATGAGGCGGGACTGCCGAAGGGGCTCTTCAATGTGATCCAGGGCGACCGCGACACCGGGCCGCTGCTCGTCAACCATCCCGACGTCGCCAAGGTATCGCTGACCGGATCGGTGCCGACGGGCCGCAGGGTCGCGGCGGCGGCGGCCGGCAACCTCAAGCATGTGACGATGGAACTCGGCGGCAAGTCGCCGCTCATCGTCTTCGACGATGCCGATCTCGATTCGGCGGTCGGAGGCGCGATGCTCGGCAATTTCTATTCGACCGGCCAGGTCTGCTCGAACGGCACGCGCGTCTTCGTACAGAAGACGATCAAAGCCGAGTTCCTGAAGCGGCTGAAGGCCCGCACCGAGGCGATGCTGATCGGCGATCCGATGGACGAGGCGACGCAGATCGGCCCGATGGTCTCCTGGGCACAGCGCGAGAAGGTGATCTCCTACATCGAGAAGGGCAAGGCCGAGGGCGCAACGCTGATTGCCGGCGGCGGCATTCCGAACAACGTCTCCGGCGAAGGCTATTACGTGCAGCCGACGGTGTTTGCCGATGTCACCGACGACATGAGCATCGCCCGCGAGGAGATCTTCGGGCCTGTCATGTCAGTGCTCGATTTCGACGCGGAGGACGAGGTGATCGCGCGGGCCAATGCCAGCGAATTCGGCCTTTCCGGCGGCGTCTTCACCGCCGACCTCACCCGCGCCCACCGCGTCGTCGACCGGCTGGAGGCGGGCACGCTCTGGATCAACACCTACAATCTCTGCCCGGTGGAAATCCCCTTCGGCGGCTCGAAACAATCCGGCTTCGGCCGCGAGAATTCTCTTGCGGCGCTGGAGCATTATTCCGAGCTGAAGACGGTCTATGTCGGCATGGGCCCGGTGGTGGCGCCTTATTGAAGGAGTGAAGACCCCTCCCCACAAGAGGGAGGGGCCAATCCGGGGCACCGGTTCTGCCCTCCTTCCATCGCATCGCTTACGGCGCTGATTTTGAGGTGAGGCAGTGCCGCAAGTTAAGCCCCTCCCCTTGTGGGGAGGGGTTTGGGGCGGGGTCTTAATGTCCGGGGTCTTCGGAACCGTTGCAAAGAATCTAAGGGAACGTCATGCAACAAGCAGATTTCGTCATCATCGGCTCGGGGTCGGCCGGTTCCGCCCTCGCCTATCGCCTGTCGGAAGACGGCAAGAACAGCGTCCTCGTCATCGAGGCGGGCGGCAGCGATTTCGGGCCGTTCATCCAGATGCCGGCAGCCCTTGCCTGGCCGATGAGCATGAAGCGGTATAACTGGGGTTATCTCTCCGAGCCGGAGGCAAACCTCAACAACCGGCGCATCACCGCGCCGCGCGGCAAGGTAATCGGCGGCTCCTCCTCGATCAACGGCATGGTCTATGTGCGCGGCCATGCCGAAGACTTCAACCGCTGGGAGGAACTCGGCGCCAGCGGCTGGGCCTATGCCGACGTGCTTCCCTATTTCAAGCGGATGGAGCATTCGCATGGCGGCGAAGAGGGCTGGCGCGGCACGGACGGGCCGCTGCACGTGCAGCGCGGCGGCTTCACCAATCCGCTGTTCCGCGCCTTCATCGAGGCCGGCAAACAGGCGGGCTTCGAGACGACGGAGGATTATAACGGCAGCAAGCAGGAAGGCTTCGGGCTGATGGAGCAGACCATCTTCGGCGGTCGCCGCTGGTCTGCCGCCAATGCCTATCTGAAACCGGCGCTGAAGCGCGATAATGTCGGGATCGTCTACGGCCTGGCGCGGAAGATCGTGATCGAGGACGGACGCGCCACCGGCGTCGAGATCGAACGCAAGGGCAAGATCGAGGTGGTGAAGGCGAACCGCGAGGTGATCGTCTCGGCCTCCTCCTTCAATTCGCCGAAGCTCCTGATGCTGTCGGGCATCGGTCCCGGCGGCCATCTGCAGGACATGGGCATTGAAGTCAAAGCCGACCGGCCGGGCGTCGGCGCCAACCTGCAGGACCATATGGAATTCTACTTCCAGCAGGTGAGCACCAAGCCGGTGTCGCTCTATTCGTGGCTACCATGGTTCTGGCAGGGCGTGGCCGGCGCGCAATGGCTGCTCTCGCGTGGCGGTCTCGGCGCCTCCAACCAGTTCGAAGCCTGCGCCTTCCTGCGCTCGGCACCGGGGCTGAAGCAGCCCGACATCCAATACCATTTCCTGCCGGTGGCGATCAGCTATGACGGCAAGGCGGCGGCGAAAAGTCACGGCTTCCAGGTCCATGTCGGCTACAACCTGTCGAAATCGCGCGGCAGCGTGAGCTTGCGCTCCGCAGACCCCAAGGCCGATCCGGTGCTGCGCTTCAACTATATGAGCCATGCCGAGGATTGGGAAAAATTCCGCCACTGCGTGCGCCTCACCCGCGAGATCTTCGGCCAGAGCGCCTTCAACGACTATCGCGGCCCGGAGATCCAGCCGGGCGAAGGCGTGCAGAGCGATGAACAAATCGACGCCTTCCTGCGCGAACATCTGGAAAGCGCCTATCACCCTTGCGGCACCTGCCGCATGGGCGCCAAGGACGATCCGATGGCGGTGGTCGACCCGCAAACGCGGGTGATCGGCGTCGACGGCCTGCGTGTCGCCGACAGCTCGATCTTCCCGCACGTCACCTATGGCAACCTGAACGGGCCGTCGATCATGACCGGAGAAAAGGCGGCCGACCATATCCTCGGCAAACAGCCGCTGGCACGCTCGAACCAGGAACCGTGGATCAATCCGCGCGCGGCGGTCAGCGACCGATAGTCAGTGGTAATCTTCTTCGCGCTGGTGACGGACGGCGAGGACGATGACGCTCGTTTCGCTCACCACTTTGAAAAGAATGACATATCCGGCCGAACCGAAGGGCACGACGAGCTCGCGCAGCAAAGGATCATCGGCAGACGCGCGTCTGGCCATAAGCGGGAAATCCTGGAGTATCATCAGAGCTTTTTGGATAGCGCTGAGGGCACGTTCCACCAAATCCGGATCACGTTCGATCAGAAAATCGGCGAACCGGTCGAGATCGTCATAGAAGGTCTGGGTGTACTTAAGCTCGAAGGTCATTTCTGCCGTGCGGCTTTACGGGCTTTCGCCTTTTCAAGCTTTTTGCGCATCAATTCCTGGATGTCGTCCGTTGTGTAGAACACACCGGTCCGCTCCGCTTCCGCCAAGCCGGCCAGACCCCGTGCGATGAACTCCGCTTGGGTCTTTCTATAATCGATCTGACGGCGAAGGGAGTCCTCTATCAGCGACGACAAGCTCTCGCCTTCTTTCAGAACGCTTTCGGCGGCAGCGCGCAATTCAGGATCCACGCGAAGGGACGGGAGCGATGCCGTTTTCATGACCTTCCTCATGCGTTGCAACTGCAATGCAATATGACGGATCATCGTGTTATATTCAACTCCCTTCGACCGGCGCGGTTCATGCGCGCCGCGGCTGAGACAATCGGCAGCGATCGCCTCAGAGAAAACCAATCCACCGGCCGGCGAGCACGGCAGCGATCCAGACTGCGGCCGACAGGGCGGCGGAGACGCGCAGGCCGGGCCGGACGATGCCTGTCGACACCGCCGTTTTCCAGCCTCGCCCGAAATGAACGATCGACAGGTTGAGAAGGCCGAGGGCGATCAGGCAAAGCTTGGCGAGGAAGGCGGGATTGCCGGCATATTCGACCGCCCGGACGCTGAACAGGCAGAAGCCGGTGACAAGAGCCGCGGCAAGGCCGATGCCGGCGCAGCGGGAGAGAAACAGCGCAACGATCTCGACCGGCACCCTGCGGAANAAGCCGGCGAGCCTGAGATCAAGCGGCAGGATGGCGCCGACGAGAAGGCCGATCGCCAGGATATGGGCGGCGTTGACGAACANGTAGAGCGTTCCGGAGCGCCGGAGCGCGGCCGCAGGTGCCGTGGCTGACAGCCATTCGAGAATGTCGATCACAGCTCGGTTGGCCCGGATCAGTTCGTCTTGATGCGGTCGGGATAGATATCGTAGCGCTTTTCGCCGATGGTGAGGCGCACCGCCTTCAGCCGCTTCTCCTTTGGATCCTGCGAACGGTTTCCAAGCGCCACGACCTTATCGCCGGGCTTGGCGACACCTTCGACGAAGCCGGAGCGTTCCGTCTGGCGCGGATTGCCGAGCTCGACCAGCCAGACGCCGTCATTGGCGGTGGCGACGTCAAGGGTCGGATGCGGCCCGCCCATGGAGATCTTCTCGATGGTGCCGGCAAGCTCGATCTGATCCGCCTCGGCCCAGGACCAGCCATGATGGGCAATGGCGCCGGTGGCGAAAGCCGTCGACAGCATGGCCGCAGCGATGATGCGCTGTGCTGAGATTCTGAACATGATGTCCTCCCTACCCTATGGGCAGGCAGGTGGAGCATGCCGGCTGGAAGAAAAGGGATTTCACCAAATCTTGAAGAAAGATGCGCGATCTTCAGGCCAGCAGCCGGGTGACTTCGGCGCTGTGTTTTGGAGCGACGGCATCGGCGATGGTCGTCGAGAACAGCACCTTGCGGGTGGCGTCGGCGACCTTGGCGAAGACGTGGCGGATCTGGCAGTTCTGTTCGCCGTCGCAATCGTCGCACTGGCGATAGGCGGTGATCGAGAGACACGGAAGCGGGGCGATCGGGCCGTCGATGATGCGCAGGATCTCACCGAAAGTGATCGTGTGGGCGGGCTTGAGGAGGAGATAACCGCCCTGCTTGCCGCGGCGGCTGGCGACGACGCCGTGATGTTTCAGGTCGAGCAGGATCTGTTCGAGAAACTTCTTCGGGATCTTCTGTTGCGCCGCGATATCGGAAATCATCACCGGTTCTCCGGCATCGGCGTCAGCCAAGACCGTGAGCGCCCGCAGCGCATATTTCGCCTTTTGCGTAATCATTTTTGACCATCGACACACACAGGCAGCGCGAATTTCCGCACTGCTACGGAAGTACTTTCACCTCTATGGCACAACCAGCATGAACCGAATTTGAACGCGCTGGAGAAAGCCTTGAGAGACAAGCGTTTTGGCCTTGTTTTTTGCTCTCGGCCAAGCTCTCTTAATCTATGCCAAAACCGCGCCTTCCGCACCATTTTCGGCATCACTTCAGATTTCGGATTGACAGGCTGCGTGTAACTCTACTATTTCTATAGACATTCAAGCTGCCGATGTGGATTTTCATCCGCATGCGGCTGCTTTTCTGCATCGCGGCAGCTTCGGAGAGATATTTGCTCCTCCGGCCGCAGCTTTCGAAATCCCTTTTTCTGTCCGATCCCCGTATGAACTGCGATACTCCCGTCAACGAAGGACAGGATTCTCATGACTGCTATCAATCCAATTTTGGAAGAAGGGCCGATTGCGGAAGCCAAGGCGCTGAATGACAGGCTGGCGGGCCTCGACCTTGCCGGACGTCTGTCGCTGGTCTCCGGCCTCGGCGGCCGCGTGGTGTTCACGACGTCACTCGGCATCGAGGACCAGGTGATCACCGCCGAGATCGGCACGCACCGCCTGCCGATCGATGTCGCGACGCTGCAGACCGGCCGGCTGTTTCCCGAAACGCTGGCGCTGATCGACGAGACCGAAAACCAGTACGACATCCGCATCCACCGCTTCGAGCCGGAGAAGGCCGATATTGACGCCTATGCGGCGCAATACGGCCTCAACGGTTTCTACGAGAGCGTCGAAGCCCGGCATGCCTGTTGCGGCGTGCGCAAGCTGAAGCCGCTTGCCCGCGCGCTGGAGGGTGCTGCGATCTGGATCACCGGCCTGCGCCGCGGCCAATCGGCCAACCGCGCGGAAACGCCCTTTGCCGAGTATGATGCCGAACGCCACCTGTTGAAGGTCAATCCGCTCGCCGATTGGGACCTGGAGGCGATCAAGGCCTTCGTTTCCGCAAACGGCGTGCCGGTCAATCCGCTGCATCAGCGCGGCTATCCCTCGATCGGCTGCGAGCCCTGCACGCGGGCGATCAAGCCCGGCGAGCCGGAACGTGCCGGCCGGTGGTGGTGGGAGCAGGACGAAACGCGCGAATGCGGCCTGCATGTCGCCGAAGAGGCCGCGGCGATCGCCGCACAGTAAATCACCCCACGGCTTTCCCAAAAATCAAGGCGCGGCGACCGCCGCAGCCTTGGGAAAGCCAACATTCCCAGGGAAAGCAACATTCTTGGGGAAGCCACATCAAGGAATTGTTTGCGGTGAGCCGCAAACGACCGACCGACAGTCTGGAGTAAGACATGCCCGATAGCCGTCTCGATACGGAACTCAGCAATCCCCAGAGCGCCAAGGCGCCGCTCGACCCGCATCTGAAGGCGCTGGAAAACGAATCCATCCATATCTTCCGCGAGGTTGCAGCCGAATTCGAGCGTCCCGTCATGCTCTATTCGATCGGCAAGGATTCCTCGGTGCTGCTGCATCTGGCGCGCAAGGCCTTCTATCCCGGCCGCGTGCCNTTCCCGCTGCTGCATGTGAANACCGGCTGGAAGTTCAGGGAGATGATCGCCTTCCGCGACGAGACCGCGAAGAAATACGATCTCGATCTGATCGAGCACATCAATCCGCGCGGTGCTGCCGAAAACATCACGCCCTTTACCCATGGATCGGCGGCCTTCACCGACATCATGAAGACCGAAGGCCTGCGCCAGGCGCTCGATGCCGGCCAGTTCGACGCCGCTTTCGGCGGCGCGCGGCGCGACGAGGAAGCCAGCCGCGCCAAGGAGCGCATCTATTCCTTCCGCACGCCCGACCATCGCTGGGATCCGCGCAACCAGCGGCCGGAACTCTGGAACATCTATAACGGCATGATCCGCAAGGGCGAGAGCGTGCGCGCCTTCCCGCTGTCGAACTGGACCGAAGTCGATATCTGGCGCTACATCCAGGCCGAGGACATTCCGCTGGTGCCGCTCTACTACGCCAAGAAGCGTCCGTTCGTGGAGCGCGACGGCATGATGATCCTCGCCGAAGACCCGCGCCTGGAGCTGCTGCCCGGCGAGGTCCGCCAGGAAGGCATGATCCGTTTCCGCACCCTCGGCGACTTCCCGCTGACCGGCGCCATCCGCTCCCAGGCCACCACCCTCGAAGAGGTGATCGCCGAACTCGAAATTGCAACTGTGTCCGAACGCCAGGGCCGCGCCATCGATCGCGACCAGTCCGGCTCCATGGAAAAGAAGAAGCGTGAAGGATATTTCTGAGATGACCGCAGCCCAA
>Ga0055526_1000736_pt1 | contig 24682 bp, 21 predicted proteins | sample AraplaCol_mMF_r2_FD_55013 | JGI IMG/M metagenome (GOLD analysis project Ga0055526, IMG submission 55013) | Arabidopsis root microbial communities from North Carolina, USA - plate scrape MF_Col_mMF_r2 | ecosystem: Host-associated > Plants > Roots > Endosphere | place: USA: North Carolina... | reverse complement strand
GGGGGGCACACGCCGCAAGTACGTCCGTGTAGGCTCGTTCGCGCCATCCATGGCGCTCTACGGTCCCGCCAACCCACCCCCGCCAACCCTTTGACGCCGTGTCGGTGCGCCAGCAAAAAGCGGTAGGTACCGACCGTTGGTCGGTACCGCTTTTGCCTTCAATGAGGCGCCGGCCCGTAGCCGCGACGAACCTGCCGCCGCTTTCAGNTCTCGCCGTTCTTGCGGGCGCTGCGNTGGCGGTCGATGCGGAAGATGTANCGCTGGATGGCGCTGTCGCCGCCGCGCGGGAGGCCATCGAAACGCATGCCGATGCGCTTCATTTCCACGCCGCTGGGCAGCTTGACCGCCAGCTGGTTGCAGACGATCAGCGAGATCTGCAGCGGGCCGCTTTCGGGCATGTCCAGGCGGGCGTCGTAACGCTTCTGGATGCTGAAGACGTTGCAGTCCACGGGCACGGTCACGGCCAGGCCGCCGCCGCTGATGTCGACCACGCGCAGGTGCAGGGCTTCGCTGCGGTCCTCGTTGATCGGGAACAGCAGGTGCGGGGAGTCGGTGAACGGGGTTTCCAGCCGATAGAGTTCGCGGCGCTGCAGGTGCACCAGCTCGGTGGGGAAGGGCACGCGGAAGGCGACGTGGCGGTGGCCGCCGGTGCGTTCCAGGTGGTCCAGCCGGAAGCGGACCATGACACGGTCCAGCTGCGCGAAGCAGAGCAGGTGGCCGGCGTCTTCGGCGGCGCGGTTGGCCGGCTCAGACGGGCTGCCATCGAGCAGCAGCCAGTCGTCGTCTTCGTCCAGTTCCAGGATCGCGGTCGGGAAGGACTGGTCGCGACCGCCCAGGTGCGCGTTGATCAGCGAGCGCTGGTCGATCAGCGCCTGCAGCAGCTGGCGGATCTGCCGGGGGTTGCGGACCAGGTAACGATCGTCCGTGCCGTCATCATGGGCGGCATGGGATGCGTCATGGGGGTCAAGGCTGCCTTCGGACATGGACTCTGCTGCGTTGGGCGGGTACGGATATCGTGCGATATCAGGTCTCTGTCCGTTTATCGGCAGCAGTTCACAATAATGTAGGGCCAATGTGTGTAGCGGTACGTTCGGCNAAAAANCACCACCCCGCCGCNGCGGGGTGGTGTCAGGGGCGTGCAGCGGCGACGATCAGAACTCCTGCCAGTCGCCTTCGTTGGCCAGTACGGGTTCGCGCACCGCCGCGCGGCGGACCGGCGCGGCCGGAGCACGCGGGCGGGCCGGGGCGGCGTGGCGAGCGACCGGTGCGGGGGCGACGACCGGGGCCGCCTGGCCCTCGAGCTTGAACAGCGACACCGCATCGGTGAGGTGGCCGGCCTGTTCTTCCATGGAGCGGGCGGCGGCCGTGGCTTCTTCAACCAGCGCCGCGTTCTGCTGGGTGGTTTCGTCCATCTGCATCACGGTCTGGTTGACCTGCTCGATGCCGGCCGACTGTTCCTGCGAGGCGGCCGAGATCTCGGCCATGATGTCGGTCACGCGCTGCACCGAGGCCACGATCTCGCCCATGGTGGCACCGGCCTGGTTGACCAGGGCCGAGCCTTCGGCGACCTTGCCGACCGACTCGTCGATCAGGCCCTTGATCTCCTTGGCCGCGCTGGCCGAGCGCTGGGCCAGGGTGCGCACTTCGGAGGCGACCACGGCGAAGCCGCGGCCCTGCTCGCCGGCGCGGGCGGCTTCCACCGCCGCGTTCAGGGCCAGGATGTTGGTCTGGAACGCGATGCCGTCGATGACGGTGATGATGTCGGCGATGCGGCGCGAGGAGGCGTCGATCTCGTGCATGGTGCTGACCACCTTGCCGACCACTTCGCCGCCCTGCGAGGCCACCGAGTGCGCGCCGATGGCGAGCTGGTTGGCCTGGCGGGCGTGTTCGGCGTTCTGGCGCACGGTGGAGGTCAGTTCCTCCATCGAGGCTGCGGTTTCTTCCAGGTTGGCGGCCTGTTGTTCGGTACGGCGCGACAGGTCGTTGTTGCCCGAGGCGATTTCGCCGGCGGCGGTGCTGATGCTGCCCGAGGCGTGCTGGATGCGGCTGACGATCTGGGTCAGCTGGGCCACGGTGGTGTTGGCATCGTCGCGCATGCTGGCGAACACGCCGTGGAACTGGCCCTGCATGCGTGCGGTGAGATCGCCGTTGGCGATGGCCTGCAGCAGGTGCGACAGCTGCGACAGGTTGCCGTCGGCGACTTCCATCATGGTGTTGAGGTGCTCGATCATGACCCGGAAGTCGTGGTCGAAGCGCAGTGCATCGCCGCGCTGGCTGAAGTCGCCGGCGGCCGCAGCCTGGGCCAGGGTCTGGATCTGCGTATTGATCGCCAGCAGGCTGGCCTTCGCCGCGTCCATCGATTCGTGCAGGATCGCGCGGGTGCCCGGCAGGCGGCGCGCGTTCTGCGACAGGTCGCCGGCCGCGTACTGGTTGAGCACGTTGATGGCGTCCTTGATCGAATCCAGGTGCTCGAAGATCACGGTGTTCACGCCCACGGCCAGCTGGCCGTACACGCCCGGGAAGTCTTCCGGGATACGGTGGCTGATGTCCGGGCCGGCATGCATTTCGACCATCTGCTGGGTTTCGCTGGAGTAGCGGCGCAGCATGAGGGTCATGTCGCGGGTGGCCGCCAGCATGCGGCCGGCTTCATCGGCGGTGGTGCTGGAGGCGATGTTCACCGACAGGTCGCCGCGGGCGACCGCCTGGATGGCCTGCATGGCCTGGCGGATCGGCCGGGTCACCGCGCGCGAGATCACCACGCCCATTGCCACGGCGAGCAGCGACAGCAGCACGATGCTGGTGATGATGGCCACCACGCTGCTGCGGTGGGTGGCGTTGGCTTCAGCGATCTTCGCCTGCATCAGGCCGCTGCTGAAGGCGCCAAGCTCCTTGAGGTCGTCGAACATCTTGCGGCGCGCCGGGCGCGACTTTTCATCGGAGATCTGCTGGGCCAGTACGCCATCGGCGGCGGCGACGGCCGCGCGCATCTCGGCATTGGCGGCGAAGTAGGCCTCGAGGTCGGCGGCAACCTTGCTGTAGAGGCCCTTCTCCTTTTCGCCGGCCGGCAGGGCGGCGTAGGCGCCCAGCTCGTCGCGCACGGTCTTGGCGGTGGCATCCATGCGCTTGTTGTAGTCGGCGACCTTGTCCGGCTGGTCCAGCATGCTCAGCTGGGCCAGTTCGAAGGTGCGGAATTCGCCCAGCTGCGCCCGGACTTCGCCCAGGTGCTGCACGGACGGAATGTCGTTGCTCGCCATCTCGGCGAGTTCGGCGTTGACGCTGTTCAGGCGCACCAGGGCAAACACGCCCAGCGCGATCGTCATCAGGGTGGTGAGGGCAAACCCGACCGCGAGTTTGCGGCTGATGGGCAGATCATGGAACCACTTCATGCGGGAAACTCCGGGCAGGGCAGGGGCGCACAGCCGTGGGAACGCTGGGCGGAAGGGCAAGGGGCGAAGGCGGCGAAGCGGTAGGGCGTCAGGCTGGCGATGAATGTGTCATCGCTATTGCGGATAACGGCGGCGCGGGGCGGTTTCTTGAGTGCGCGATGTCACATTTTTTCGCGGTCCACGCAGTAGCGCGGGTTGCGGTCGATGGTTGCGAAAGCAAGCAATACCAATGGGTTTGCCATGCGGTGGCGAATGGGTCACCGATACGCGACCGTATCGCGTCCGACCGACATCACGGTTTTCCATCAAACGTTCATGCCGCCGGAACGAAGAGCATCCGGCCAACGGCCGGGGCTACCGACAAACAAAAACGCCCCCGTCGGCGGACGGGGGCGTTTGCAGCCGACCAACGGTCGGCGCTATCAGTTGTGGCGTTACGCCGCCTGCGGCACCCGCAGCGAGCGCACCAGGCCACCGATATCCACGATCAGCGCAACGCGGCCGTCGCCGAGAATGGTCGCACCGGACACACCGCTGATACGCCGGTAGTTGTTCTCGATGTTCTTGACCACCACCTGCTGCTGGCCGACCAGTTCGTCCACTTCCAGCGCGATCTTCTGGCCATCGCCTTCCACCACCACCACCAGCGAATCATCGGTGGTGCGGCGGCCGAAGCCGTAATACTCGCTCAGCGACAGGATCGGCAGGTACTCGCCACGCACGCGCAGCACACGGCCTTCGCCGGCCATCGAACGCACGTCTTCCGGCTGCGGCTGCAGCGCTTCGAGCACGTACGCCAGCGGCAGGATCACGGTTTCGCCCGCCACCGCCACGGTCATGCCGTCGAGGATGGCCAGGGTGAGCGGCAGGCGGATCAGCACGCGGGTGCCATTGCCGGCCCTGCTTTCCAGCTGCACTTCGCCACCCAGCGCCTGGATGTTGCGGCGGACCACGTCCATGCCCACGCCACGACCNGACAGATCCGTGACGGCATCGGCGGTGGAGAAGCCNGGCTGGAAGATCAGGTCCCAGACCTGCGCATCGGTGGGGTTGTCCGGCACGGCCAGGCCGCGTTCGAGCGCCTTGGCCAGGATCTTGTCGCGGTTCAGGCCACGGCCGTCATCGCTGACTTCGATGACGATGTGACCGCCCTGGTGCGATGCGGCCAGGGTAATGGTGCCGGTTTCGTCCTTGCCGGCGTCGCGGCGGACGTCGGGCATTTCCAGGCCGTGGTCGATCGAGTTGCGCACCAGGTGCACCAGCGGATCGGCGATCTTTTCGATCAGGCCCTTGTCCAGCTCGGTGCCTTCGCCGATGGTGCGCAGGCGCACGTGCTTGCCCAGGCGCGAGGAGAGGTCGCGGACCAGGCGCGGGAAGCGGCGGAACACCGCATCCACCGGCAGCATGCGCACGCCGATCACCGCTTCCTGCAGGTCGCGGGTGTTGCGTTCCAGCAGGTCCAGGCCGGCGAACAGCTGTTCGGCATGCACCGGGTCCAGGGCGTGCGAGACCTGCTTGAGCATGGCCTGGGTGATGACCAGCTCGCCGACCAGGTTGATCAGCGCATCGACCTTTTCCACGGCGACGCGGATGGAGGTTTCCGCTTCGCTGGTGGCAGCCGGTGCGGCTGCGGCGGCAGGCGCTGCCGGGGTGGCCACGGGGGCAGCTGGCGCGGCGGCGGGGGCGCTGGTGGCCAGGCTCGGCGGTGCGGCCGGACGGATGTCCAGTTCGCAGTCGTCGACGACCCAGGCGAAGGTGTCTTCGATCTTGCTGCGCGGCACCTTGCCAACCAGGCCCAGGTCCCATGCCAGATGGGCTTCGAGCGGGTCGAGCTGGTCGAAGCCGGGCAGGCGTTCCAGTCGCGCGGCGACCTGCAGCGAGCCCAGGTGTTCCAGTTCGCGGATGATGCGCAGCGGATCGTTGCCGCTCATGAACAGCGACGGCGCCGGCACGAAACCGATCTGCCACGCTTCAGGNGTGTCATCGACCTTGGCGGCAGCCGGCGCGGCCGCGCTCGGCGNCTGGCCNGACAGNACCGCTTCCAGGCGTGCCTTGACGGCGGCCACCGCCTGCGGATCGGCCGGCTGGCCGTGTTCGGCTTCGCGCAGCAGGGCGCGCAGCACGTCCACCGACGACAGCATGGCATCCACCGCCGCCGCTTCCAGCGCGCGCTTGCCGGCGCGCAGTTCGTCCAGCAGCGTTTCCAGCACGTGGGTCAGCGCGGCGATGGCGTCGAANCCGAAGGTGCCGGCGCCGCCCTTGATGGAGTGNGCGGCGCGGAACACCGAGTTGATGATTTCCGGATCCTGCTGGCCCGATTCCAGTGCCAGCAGGCCCGCTTCCATCGCGTCCAGGCCCTCGCGGCTTTCCTCGAAGAAGGTGGCGTGGAAGCGTTGCAGGTCCATGCTCATGGGCGTTCGGGTCCGGTTACCAAAGGGGAGGGGAAGGCGGGTGGGGATCAGCCCAGGACTTTCTGGACGGTCGCGACCAGCTGTTCCGGGTTGAACGGCTTGACCAGCCAGCCGGTTGCACCAGCCGCCTTGCCTTCGGATTTCTTGTCGGCGGCCGATTCGGTGGTCAGCATCAGCATCGGAGTGAACTTGTAGTCCGGCAGCTGGCGCAGCTCGCGGATCAGCGAGATGCCGTCCATGTTCGGCATGTTCACGTCGGTCACCACCGCGTTGAAGCGCTGGCCCTTGGCCCGGCCCAGGGCGACGGCGCCGTCTTCGGCTTCCTCGACGGAAAAGCCGGCCGAGGTGAGGGCGAAGGAAACCATCTGGCGCATTGACGCCGAATCGTCCACCACCAAGATACGTGCGCTCATGCCGCGTTCTCCACAGATTTCAGGTTGTCATGGGTTGCGTCCAGGCCCAGGGCCTGGGTGACACCGAGCAGGCGCGCGGCATCGCGGAAGGTGGCCGTGCAGCCGTCGAACGCGGTCGGGTGGCCGGCCTGGCGGCGGGCCTCGACGAACGCGCACAGGACCTGCACCGACGCGGTATGGATACGGCCCACCTGGCTGGCATCCAGCGTCAGGTCGCCGCCCTGGTCCACCAAGGGGGCCAGGCGTGTTTTGAGCTCGGTGCTGGTCTCGATTCCGAGATCATCACCCAGGGCCACAGTGCTCATCGTTGCTCCGGACAAACGGTTCCGAGGTCTATAACGGCGTATTTCTGGAAACCTTTAGGGGAGGTCCGGCCACGCTGGATCAATTCAACAGCTGCGTGGCATCCAGCAGGATCATCGGCTGGGCCGTGACCCGGGCCACGCCGCGGAACAGGTCGTTGGAGATCTGGCAGATCCGCGCCGTATCGGGCGGTTCGATCTGCGAATCGGTGAGGTTGGCCACGTCTTCCACGGCCGATACGCGCAGGCCCATGGTCTCGCCGTCCTCTTCCAGCACCACGATGCGGGTGTTGGCGTCGTCGCTGGCGGGACCGGTGCCCAGGTGGATGCCCAGGTCCATCACCGGCACCACCTGGCCGCGCAGGTTCATGATGCCCAGCATCGCCGACGGGGTGCCGCGCAGCGGCAGCAGCGGTACCGGCAGCACCACCTCCTGCACCTTCAGCAGCTCCAGCGCGTAGGCCTGGGGGCCGCAGCGCAGGCGCAGCCAGCGCGAGGTGCGCTCGGCGGCGCGGCGATCGCCGCGGGGGCTGGAGGCCGGGTTGCGGGCCTGGGCCTGCAGCTCCTGCCAGCTGCTGGGGCGGCCGGAGGGGGCGGGAACGGGAGCGGGTGCCACCGGGCGCGGTGCTGCCACGGGTGGGGGCGGCGGCGGTGCAGTGCGGGCGACCGGTGCCGGGNCAGCGNCCGGGACCGCTGCGCGCACGGGCGCCGCCACGGCCACNGGCACAGTGTCGTGGAGCGCTTCCGCTGGCAGATCGTCCCAACTGGGGCGCGAGGCGTCCGGTGTAGCGGCCACCTCGACCGGGCCCAGGGCCGGGTCGTTGAGCAGTTCATCCAGCAGGGCAAGATGGGCCGGCGCACCCGGCGAGGTGGGCGTATCAAACGCCGCAGCCGGAGCAGCAGCCTCCACCACGGGACCCAGTGCCGGGTCGTTCATCAGTTCGTCCAGCAACGCCATGGCGGCCGGTGCGCCCGGTGAGGTCGGGGTATCGAAGGCGGGNGCGCCGTTGGCATCTTCCGNGTCGGCGATCGCCACGGCGGTCACCGGCACGGCATCGCCGAGCAGTTCCTCGAGATAGTCGTCGAGTACGCCGGTGCTGTTCATGCCGCGCGCTCCATCTGCAGCGCGTCGTCGGCGAGGATCCATTCCAGCGCACGCCGGTACGCGGCCAGGCCACGGCCCGGGTAGTCGTCGGAGGTCGCCGGCACGGTCAGGCTGGCGGCGTTGCAGATGCGCGTATCCACCGGAATGGCGTCTTCCCACACGCGGTGGCCGTGGCGGTCCTGCATCTGCTTGACGGTTTCGTTGCCGGCGCGGGTGCGGCGGTCGAACAGGGTCGGCAGGATCGACATCGGCAGCGGGCGGCGGCGCGAACGCTCGACCATCTCGCCGGTCCGCACCATGCCATCCAGGCCGTGCAGGGCCAGCGGCTCGGCCTGGGTCGGAATGATCAGGCGATCGGCCGCGGCAAGCGCGTTGATCATCAGCAGGCCCAGCGTGGGCGCGCAGTCGAGCAGGATGTAGTCGTGCTGGCCCTGGTGGCGGGTCATTGCGTGCTGCAGGGCCAGGCCCAGGCCGGGCTGGTTGGCGCTGCGCCGTTCCAGCGTGGCCAGCGCGGCCTGCGCGCAGATGAAGTCCAGGCCAGGCACCTGGCTGCCATGGGCCAGGCTGCCCAGTTCCGCNGGCGGGGTGCCGAACAGCTCNAGCACGCCGGCCGGCGGCGGATCCAGCGGCACGCCGAAGGCGCGGGTCAGCGAGGAGTGCGGATCGAGGTCGATCAGCAGCACGCGGTGGCCCAGGGCGGCCAGGCCGCGGCCGAGCGCGAGGGTGGTGGTGGTCTTGCCCACGCCGCCCTTCTGNTTGGCGATTGCCCAGATACGCATCGGCTTACTCCTTCATTGCNGGGGGAACGGCGGCGCCAACGCGGCTGCCGGCCGGCACCGGTGGCAGCTGCACCGGNGCGAGGGGGGAAACGGGGGAGGGCGTGGCCGGCGCCGGCGCGGTGCCGGTTTCGGCGGTGAGCTGCGGGCCCAGCGGGTCCGTGCCCTGCGCGGTGTCGGCCAGGATGATGACCATCACCCGGCGGTTGCGGTTGCGGCCCTGCGCGCTGGTGTTGTCTTCGCGCGGGCGGAACTGGCCATAGCCGACCATCGCCAGCCGCGCCGGCTGCACGCCCTGGTCGGCGAACAGGTGCACCACGCTGGCCGCACGCGCGGCCGACAGTTCCCAGTTGGACGGGAACANNGCGGTGGCGATCGGCACATCATCGGTGTGNCCTTCCACGCGCACGCCGTTGGGCGCGTCGTGCAACACCTGGGCCAGCGAAGACAGGGTGTCGCGTGCGTGCACGTCGAGCGTGGCCGAGCCGGTGGTGAACAGGATGTCGCTGTTGATCTCCACTTCGATCCACAGCTCGGTGCGGCGCACGGTGATCATGCCGCGGTCGATCAGCGGGGCCAGCGTGGCGGTGAGGCGGTCGGCGATGCTGTTGAGCTGGCGCTCTGCGGCCTGCAGCTGTTGCTGGTTGTGCACAGACACCGGCATGCGCATCTGCGAGGCCATCGCCGGGAGCAGGGTGGGGTCGTTGCTGGGCGACGGTGCCGACGGGCCAACGCGGTTGCCCGCCTTGATCACCGAGGGGCTGTCCCAGCCGCCACCCTGCACCTGCTGGTTGCCGACCTGCACCGGGTTGATGGTGCGCGGCGCGCCACCGAAGGCGGTGGTCAGGGCGTCGGCCATGACCCGGTACTTGCCTTCGTTGAGCGAGGAGATTGCGTACATGACCACGAAGAAGGCAAGCAGCAGCGTCATGAGGTCAGCGTAGGGAATCGCCCAGGCCTCATGGTTGGCATGCTCTTCGTGGGCTTTGCGGCGGGCCATGTCAGTGCAGGAACCCCGACAGGTTGGTCTCGATGTTGCGCGGGTTCTCGCCCTGGGCAATCGAGATCAGGCCTTCGATGATCATTTCGCGGTCGCGGCTGTTGTGGTGGATCACGCTCTTGAGCTTGGCCGACACCGGCAGGAACAACAGGTTGGCCGAGGCGATGCCGTAGATGGTGGCGGTAAACGCAGCGGCGATGCCGTGGCCGAGCTTGCTCGGGTCGGCCAGGTTCTTCATCACCGCGATCAGGCCTAGCACGGCGCCGATGATGCCCAGCGTGGGCGCGTAGATGCCCATGCCTTCGAACACCTTGGAGGCGGCCAGGTCCTGGCTTTCCTGGCTGCCCAGTTCGATTTCCATCATGTGCCGGATGGTTTCCGGTTCCACGCCGTCCACCAGCAGCTGCAGGCCCTTGCGCAGGAACGGGTCGTCCTGGGCGTCGACCTGGGCCTCCAGGCCGAGCAGGCCCTGGCGGCGGGCGATGTTGCTCCATTCCACGATCTGGCGGATCAGCTCGGCACGGTCGCTGGCCGGCGGGCGCACGACCCAGCGCACGATCTTGAAGGCGTGCTTGAACACAGCGGGCGAGGTGTGCAGCAGGATGGCGGCCAGCGTGCCGACGATGACGATCACGAAGGCGGCAGGGGACCACAGCGACGCCAGCCCGGCACCCTTGAGGATGCTGCCGCCGACCAGCGAGGCCAGGGCGAGGAAAAGTCCAATGAGGCTGAGTCTGTCCATTTGTCCGATATCGGCTTGCGGGTGGGGGACTTGAATTGCGGGGCTATCGGCGGTTCAGCCACGCATGTCAATCGTGCGGGGTGCGCAGGCCGTCCACGTCGAGGATCAGGGACATGCGGCCGTCGCCGATCAGGGTGGCGCCGGCGTAGCCGCGCAGGCCGCGCAGGGCCTTGGGCAGCGGCTTGATCACCACTTCCTCGCGGCCACGCACCTGGTCCACCACCAGCCCGAAGCGGGCTTCGCCGGCCTGCAGCACCACGATGGTGAGCAGCGGCGAGGGCGCCGGGTCCACGTCCAGCCAGTGGCGCAGGTCCACCAGCGGCAGGGTGTGGGTCCTGCGGTCGAGCACGGCGCGGCCGTCGAACCAGCCCAGCGAGGTGTTCGGCGCGTGCAGCACTTCCATCACGCGTGCCAGCGGCAGTGCGTAGACGTCCTCGCCGGCCTGCACCAGCAGGGTCGGCAGGATCGCCAGGGTGAGCGGCACGCGGATCATGAAGCGGCTGCCACGGCCCAGTTCGGACTGGATCTGGATCTGGCCGCTGAGCTCGCGGATGCGCGACTGCACTACGTCCATGCCGACGCCACGACCGGAGATATCGGTGACTTCCTGCTTGGTCGAGAAACCGGGCAGGAACACCAGGTGCAGGCATTCCTCGCTGGTCAGGCGGGCGGCGGCTTCGGGATCGATCAGGCCCTTTTCGCGGGCCTTGGCGCGCAGGCGCTCGGGGTCGATGCCGGCGCCGTCGTCCTGCACTTCAATGCTGACGTAGTCGCCTTCCTGCTGCGCGGACAGGCGNACGTTGCCGCTGCGGGTCTTGCCCTGNGCTTCGCGCAGCTCGGGCATTTCAATGCCGTGGTCGATCGCGTTGCGCACCAGGTGCACCAGCGGGTCGGCCAGGGCTTCGACCAGGTTGCGGTCCAGTTCGGTTTCCGCNCCGATCAGTTCCAGCTCCACTTCCTTCTTCAGGTTGCGGGCCACGTCGCGGGCGACCTTGGGGAAGCGNGAGAACACCTTGCCCACCGGCTGCATGCGGGTGCGCATCACCGCCGACTGCAGGCGCGCGGTGGCGATATCCAGCGTGGACACGGCGCGGTCCAGTTCTTCGTCGTGCAGGCGCGCACGCAAGGTCTTGAGCCGGTTGCGCGACAGCACCAGTTCGCCGATCAGGTTGACGATGGCATCCAGGCGCTTGGTATCCACGCGCACGGTGTGTTCGGCTTCGGCCACCGGCTTGTTGACGGCCGGCTTGGCCGGGGCCGGAGCGGCGACCGGGCGCGGCGCGACGGCCGGGGCGGGTGCCGCTGCGGCCACGCTCTGCGCGCCGGGAGCGGCGCCGCCATGCAGCTGGTCGAGCAGGGCTTCGAATTCGTCTTCGCCGATGAGCCCATCGTCGTTCTTTTTCGCCACGGCGGTGGGAGCCGCGCCGCCGTGCAGGGTATCCAGCAGGGCTTCGAATTCATCGTCGGTGATGAGGTCGCCGCTGGAGGCGGTTGCCGTCGCGACCGGTGCCGGCGTGGCCGGTCCGTTGACGTCGAACTGCGCGATCAGTTCCGGCGGGGCATAGCCCGGCTCGGTGCCGGCGGCCACCGAATCCAGCATCGACTGCAGGTAATCCAGCGATTGCTGGCCGGCGTCGAAATGGTGGGCCTGCAGCACGGCCTGGCCCGAGCGGGCCATGCCAAGGGTTTCTTCGGCGGCGTGGCACAGCTCGACCATGGCCTGGATGCCCAGGAAGCCGGCACCGCCCTTGAGCGTGTGGAANCCGCGGAACACCGCGTTGAGCTGGTCGCTGTCCTGGGGCGACTGCTCCAGCGACACCAGCTGTTCGCCGAGGCGATCCAGGATCTCCTGGGCCTCGAGGATGAAGTCTGCAGCAATGTCGTCTGGAACAGCACTCATGGTTTCAAAGCCCCAAATCGGAAAGCAGGTCGTCGGCGTCGACCTGTGACACCTGATGGCGGTCCAGGCCGCTCACGGCCGGACCGGCCAGGCCGTTGTCGCGCTTGTGCGCGCTGTCGTCCGGCGGCGGCAGGCCGAGCGCGCCGAAGCCTTCGTGCACGCGGCGCACGATGCCTACCACGCGGCGGATGATCTGCCCGGTGAGATCCTGGTAGCTCTGGGTGAGCGCGATCTCGGTGAGGTTGTGGCGGATGCGGTCCAGCTGCTGGTCCTGGTCCGGGCTCAGCCCGTTGGCACGCAGCTGCTCGGTGAGCGCGCGGCATTCCTCGGCCAGGTCCAGGGTGCGGTGGGTGGCCTGTTCGGTCATCGCCACCACGTGGTCCAGGCGCGCGCAGGCATCGTCCAGCTCGCCGGCTTCGCTGGGCAGGGTGGGCAGTTCGCCCAGCGCCTGGCCCAGTTCGCGGGCAAGNCGGTTCAGCCCGGCCATCATCGGCTGGGTGCGCAGCGCGGCCAGGGCGTCGATTTCCCGGCGCCAGCCNGCTTCGTCGCCGCTTTCCAGNGCNGCCAGGGCATCCTGCAGGCGCTGCACCAGCGCCGATTTGTCGCGAAGGGTTTCCATCACGCGCTGGCCGCCAGGCGCTCGAAGATCTTGCCGAGCTTTTCTTCCAGGGTCTGGGCGGTGAACGGCTTGATGATGTAGCCGTTCACGCCGGACTGGGCGGCTTCAATGATCTGCTCGCGCTTGGCTTCGGCGGTGACCATCAGCACCGGCAGGGTCTTGAGCTTGGCGTCGGCGCGGATCGCCTTGAGCAGGTCGATACCGGTCATGACCGGCATGTTCCAGTCGGTGACCACGAAATCGAACGACTGGCTCTGCAGCAGGGCCAGCGCGGCATGCCCGTCCTCGGCTTCGGCCGTATTGGTGAAGCCCAGATCGCCCAGCAGGTTCTTGACGATACGACGCATGGTCGAGAAGTCGTCGACGATCAGGATACGCATGTTCTTGTTCAAAGCACTTTCCTCGGTATCAAGTGTTCTCGAGGCCGGCGTCGGCCGCCTCGAAGATCTTCAGTCGGCCACGCAGGCGCAGCACTGCCTGGCCATGGATCTGGCAGACGCGCGACTCGCTGACGCCGAGCACCGCGCCGATCTCTTTCAGGTTCAGTTCCTGCTCGTAGTACAGCGACAGCACCAGCTGTTCGCGTTCGGGCAGCAGGCCGATCGCATTGCCCAGCTCGCGGCCGAACTCGCCGCGCTCCAGCACCTGCTGCGGGGTCGGGCCGCCCTGGGCGACGGTATCCAGCTCGCCCTGGTCTTCGATCCGCGATTCCAGGCTCAGCACCTGGCCACGCGCGGCGTCTTCCATCAGGCGCAGGTAGTCGGGCAGCGGCATGTCCATCGCGGCGGCCACTTCGGTGGCGCTGGCGGCGCGGCCGGTGGTCTGCTCCAGCCGGCGGATGGTGGAGGCGGCGTCGCGGGCACGGCGGTGCACCGAACGCGGCACCCAGTCGCCGCGGCGGATCTCGTCGATCATCGAGCCGCGGATGCGGATCGAGGCGTAGGTTTCGAACGAGGCGCCCTGGTCGGCGTCGTAGCTGCGCGAGGCTTCGATCAGGCCCATCATGCCGGCCTGGATCAGGTCGTCGACTTCAACGCTGGCCGGCAGGCGTGCGGCCAGATGGTGGGCGATGCGCCGGACCAGGTCCGAGTGCTGGGCAATGCACTCGTTGGCAGCGGCGCGCTGCACCTCTTTGTATTGTGCGGCGCCTTTCATGCGGTCACCCCGCGTTGCTTGAGGATGCGTTCCAGGAAGAATTCAACGCCGCCGCGCGGCTCGGTCGGGGCCTGCCAGCGCGCGGTGCGCCGGGCGATCTCGGCGATCGCCTGCGCCGACGGGCTGGACGGGTAGGCCTTCACCACNGGCTGCTGGCGCTGCACCGACAGGCGCAACCAGTCGTCCTGCGGCACGCAGCCCAGGTAGTTCAGCGANACATCGGCCAGGAACTTGTCGCAGACCCGGCTCAGCTTTTCGTAGAGCACGCGGCCNTCGTTGGGGTCACGCACCATGTTGGCGACCACCTGGATGCGGTCCACGCCNCGTTCGCGCGAGAGCACCTTGATCAGCGCATAGGCGTCGGTGATCGAGGCCGGTTCGTCGCAGACCACCACCACGGTGTCCTGGGCGGCCTGGCAGAAGGTGAGCACGCCGTCGGTGATGCCGGCGGCGGTGTCGACCACCATGAAGTCCAGATCGCGTTCCAGTTCGGAGAACACGTTGACCAGGCCCACGTGTTCGGCCGGCTGCAGTTCGGCCATGTGGCGGCGGCCGGACGCGGCCGGCACCACCAGCACGCCACCCGGGCCTTCCAGGATCACTTCATCCAGCGTGCAGCGCCCGGCGACCAGGTCGGCCAGGGTCAGCTTGGGCTGCAGGCCCAGGATCACATCGATGTTGGCCAGGCCCAGGTCGGCATCCAGCAGCAGCGTGCGCTTGCCCATGTCGGCCAGCGCCACGGCCAGGTTGGCCGACACGTTGGTCTTGCCCACGCCGCCCTTGCCGCCGGTGACGGCGATGGTGCGGACCGGGCCCAGCGGCTGGCTGCGGGTGGCCGACAACGGGAAGGTCCTGGTCAGGTTTTCATACTCACGCGACGGCATGGTTCAACTCCGGGTTGCAGGGCATATCGGCCGCGCGGCGCAAATCTTCAAGGCGAAGTACAAGATTGGCTGCACTGGCCCGGTGCAGGTCTTCGGGAACGTCCTGCCCGTCGGTGACCCAGGTGATCGGCAGGCGGTGGTCGACGGCCACCGACAGGGCGGTACCGAAGCGGCCGGTCTCGTCCAGCTTGCTGAGCACCACGCCCTGCGGGTTGGCGCCGCTGAAGCGGCGGACCACCTCGTCCATGTCGCCGAAGCTGGTGTTGGCCGGGAGCACCAGCAGGGTGCGGATCTGCGGGGCGGCGCGCAGCCACTGCAGCTGGGCGGCCAGGGCGCGGTCACGCGGGCCCAGGCCGGCGGTGTCGATCAACACCAGCTTGTAGTCCTTCAGGCGCTCCAGCAGCTGGGCCAGGTCGCTGCCACTGTTGGCTTCATGCACGGCGATACCGAGCTGGCGGCCGAAGCCGTACAGCTGCTCGCGGGCGCCGATGCGGGCGGTATCGGTGGTGACCAGGGCGACGTCGCGGGCGGCGTGGGCTTCGGCGAAGCGCGAGGCCAGCTTGGCGATGGTGGTGGTCTTGCCGGCACCGGTGGGGCCGACCAGGGCGATCACGCCGCCGGCCTCCAGCGGGTCGACCGGGGCGATCGGCAGCTTCTTGGACAGCAGCCCCAGCATCAGGCCACGGCCACGGTGGGCTTCGGTGTCCAGCGGGATCTGCAGGGCCACGTCGCGGCAGATGCCGGCGTCGAAACCGTATTCGTCCATCAGGTCCAGCGCGGCGGCACGCACCGCCGAGCCGCGCAGGCGCTCGTCGGTGAAGCGGTTCATTTCGCGCTCGATGACGGTGCGCATGCCGGCCACTTCATTGCGCAGCTGGCGCAGTTCCTCATCGTCGCGGACCAGGGTCACCGGGGCGGCAACGGCAGGCACCGGGGCGGTGATGACCTCGGCCGGCACCGTCGGTTCGTTGGCGGCCTGCAGCGACGGCTCGACCGGTGCAGCAACGGTCATGGCGGCGACCGGCGCGGCGATGGCGTCCACAACCACCGAAGCGGGAGCGGCAAACACCGCCGAATCGTCGATCTGGATGGCCGGGCTGGCCGCGGCCGGGACCACCGGCACGGTTTCCCACAGCGGAGCCGCCGGGGCCTCAAGGGGAGCCCGCTGCATCTGCTGCGCCGGCATCTGCGGCAGCTGCGGCGGGATGCTGGTGCGGCCTGCCGGAGCGTGCATCTCGAACAACGGTGCTTCGTCCAGCGGCGGGTCGATGATGAAGCGGGCGCGGTTGGCCGGCGCAGCGGCGCGGACCGGTGCTTCCACGGCCACCGGTGCGGCGTCGGCGACCGGCGCGACCACGGTGCGTTCGGCGGCGGCAGCCTGCTCAACATTGAACGGGGCGAAGATCTGTTCCGGCAGCTGGGTGGCCGGCTGCACGTTGGCGCGGGCCAGGGTGGCGGCAAAGCCGCTGCTGCCCGGCGGCGGCACGATTTCGTTGGCGCTGTCCAGGGTGCGGCCGGTGGCGCCGACGGCGGCGCGGGCGAGGGCGGCCACGGCCGAGGTGGTGGCCGCCACCGGTTCCGGCGCGGCGGCCGGCGCCTTGCGGCGGGTCACCGCGGCGATCACCGCATCGGCGGCGTTGCGCGGGCGCGGGGCCGGCGGCGGCGGCGCCACGTCCTTGCGCGCCGCTTCCAGCGCACGCTGNACCGCGCCTTCGTCATAGTTCGCCGCGGCCACGATTTCCACGCCTTCCTCGATCCGGCGATTGGACAGGATCACGGCATCCGGACCGTGTTCCTTGCGCACCAGGTTCATGGCAGAGCGCATATCGGGAGCGACGAAGCGTTTGATTTTCATGCTGTGGTACCGGGACTGGGGCGGCTGGGGGGTGGAAGGGAAGCGCTGGTTGTCGGTGGTCTGCACGGTCCGGGTTTCCCTTCTTGTCCTGCTGCGGTGATTGCGAAATGGGGGTGTCTGTTTTCTGACGCGTTGCTGTCGGAGTTCCGGCTCAGCTGATCGTGCCGACCAGCTTCAGCCGCTTGTCCTCGGGGACCTCGCTGTAGGCCAGCACGGACAGCGACGGAACGCTGTGGCGTACCAGCCGTGCCAGCGCGGCACGTACCGGACCGGGCACCAACACCACCGCGGGCTCGTTCTTCGCTTCCTGCTTGCTGACACATTCGGCCAGGCTCTGGTGCAGTCGCTCAGCGAGTCCGGGTTCCAGCGCGGCGCCGTTGCCCTGAGTGGACTCCTGCAAGACGCGTTCCAGTTGCGGGTTGAGGGTGAACACCGGCAGCTCGGCGGACATGCCGGCGATCTCCTGGACGATGAAACGGCCCAGCGCGTTGCGCACGGCGGCCGTCAGTACGCCGGGGTCCTGGCTCATCGGCGCGTTCTCCACCAGCGATTCGGCGATCTTGCGCAGCTGGCGCACCGGGATGCGTTCGATCAGCAGGTTCTGCAGCACCCGCACCACCACCGACAGCGGCAATGCCTTCGGGGTGAGGTCCTCGACCAGCTTCGGGGCGCTCTTGGCCAGGTTGGCCAGCAGCTGCTGCACCTCTTCGTGGCCGAGCAGTTCCGGGGCGTGTTCGCGGATCAGGTGCGAGAGGTGGGTGGCGACGACGGTGGCCGGGTCGACCACGGTGTAGCCCATCGATTCGGCGTGGGCGCGCTGGTGCGGCTGGATCCAGGTGGCATCCAGGCCGAACGCGGGGTCCTTGCCGGCAATGCCTTCCAGCGCGCCGAGCGCGCTGCCCGGGTCCAGGGCCAGTTCGCGGTCGGGGTGGATTTCGGCGGTGGCCACCGGNACGCCGTGGATCAGCAGCCGGTAGGCGCTGGCGCCCAGTTCCAGGTTGTCNCGGATGTGCACNGANGGNATCAGGAAGCCGATGTCGTGGGTGAGCTTGCGGCGCACGCCCTTGATGCGCGCCATCAGTTCGCCGCCCTGGTTCTTGTCCACCAGCGGGATCAGCCGGTAGCCCACTTCCAGGCCCAGCGGATCGACCGGGCGCAGTTCGTCCCAGGTCAGTTCGGCGGTNGGCGANGGGCTGCTGGCGCCGGGCAGGCCCAGCGCATTGGTCGGGCCCNCCGCAGGCGCGGCGGCGGCGCGCTCGGCCGCCTGGCTCTTCTGCCAGAGCTTCCAGGCGATGAAGCCNAGGATGGCAGCCAGCGTCAAGAAGGCGACGTTGGGCATGCCCGGGACCAGGCCGACCAGGCCCAGGATCGCTGCGGCGATGGTCAGTGCGCGGTGCTGTCCGAACACCTGGCCCATCATGGCCTGGGCCATGTCCTGCGAGCGCGAGGCGCGGGTGACCAGCATGGCCACGGCCGAGGACACCAGCAGCGCCGGCAGCTGCGCCACCAGGCCGTCACCGATCGACAGCAGGGTGTAGGTGGCTGCGGCTTCGCCGAACGGCATGCCGTGCTGGAGCACGCCGACCGCCAGGCCGCCGATCATGTTGATGAAAAGAATGAGGATGCCGGCGATGGCATCGCCGCGGATGAACTTGCTGGCACCGTCCATGGCGCCGTAGAAGTCGGCTTCCTCGCGGACTTCTTCACGGCGCAGCTTGGCTTCTTCACGCGTCAGCAAACCGGCGTTGAGGTCGGCGTCGATCGCCATCTGCTTGCCGGGCATGGCGTCCAGAATGAAGCGCGCGGTCACTTCGGACACGCGGCCGGCACCCTTGGTGATCACCACGAAATTGATGATGGTCAGGATCGCGAAGACCACGATGCCCACGGCGTAGTTGCCGCCGATGACGAATTCGCCGAACGCGGCGATCACCTTGCCGGCCGCTTCGTGGCCATTCTGGCCGTTGAGCAGGATCACGCGGGTGGAGGCCACGTTCAGCGCCAGCCGCAGCATGGTGGTGATCAGCAGCACGATCGGGAAGATGGTGAAATCCAGCGGGCGCTTCACGTACACCACCGCCAGCAGCACCATCAGCGAGATGGCGATGTTGAAGGTGAACAGCGCATCGAGCACCGGGGCGGCCAGCGGCACCACCACCATGGCCAGCAGGGCCAGCACGATCAGCGGGGCGCCCAGGCCCTGGCGGATCATGTCCAGGGCGCGGCGGGTATTCATGCCGGCGGGCTGGGCGCTCATGGGCGGCCACCCTTGCCGAACTCATCCACGTCGATGCTGGGCGCGGCCGGCATCGGTCCACCCCGCCAGGTACGCAGCTGGTAGACGTAGGACAGCACCTGGGCAACGGCCGAATACAGTCTCACGGGAATTTCCTTTCCAAGTTGACCTTCCCGATACAAGGCGCGTGCCAAAGGCGGGGCCGAGACGATGGCGACCTTGTTGCCGTCGGCCACCTGGCGGATGCGCAGGGCGGTTTCGTCCACGCCCAGGGCCACCACGGTGGGGGCNCCCATCCTGCCGCCGTCGTATTTGAGGGCCACNGCGTAGTGGGTGGGGTTGACCACCACCACGTCGGCGGTGGGCACCGCTTCCATCATCCGGCGGTTGGACATCTGCTGCTGCAGCTGGCGGATGCGGCCCTTCACTTCCGGGCTGCCCTCGCTTTCCTTCATTTCCCGGCGNAGCTCTTCGCGGGTCATCTTCAGCTTGCGCATCCAGTTCCAGCGCTGGTACGGGGCGTCGATGGCGGCCAGCAGCATCATGGCNCCGCCGGTGGCCAGCATCAGTTTCAGGGTGAAGCCCAGCCCGTGGACCATGGCCGCCTCCAGCGGCTGGTGGACCAGGTCGCGCAGCCCGCGGATGCCATGCCAGACCACCAGCCCGGCGGCGGTGCCGACGAACACGATGCGCAGCAGGGATTTGGTGAATTCGCCGATGGCTTCGGCGCCATACAGGCGCTTCATGCCGGCCATCGGGCTGAGCCGGCTGAACTGCGGCATCAGCGANTTGTTCGACCAGCGCAGCCCGCCCATGGCNACNGGGGCCAGGAAGCTGGCCAGCAGGCAGACCAGCAGCAGCGGCCACAGGGCCAGCATCAGCTGCAGGAACAGGTGCCCGAAATGGTTGAACAACCCCAGCGGCTCGAAGCGCAGGCCCGGTTCCGGGGTCAGGGCCAGCTTCATCCAGTCCTTGGCGCTGCTGGCCATGCCCCCGGAAAACGCCATCAGCGCCAGCACCGAGGCGCCGAACACGGCGGCGGTGGCCAGCTCGCGTGAACGTGGGATGTTGCCCTGTTCACGGGCATCGCGCAGGCGTTTTTCGGTAGGTTGTTCGGTTTTTTCGCCGGCTTGTTCTTCGTCGGACATCGGGAGCAGGGCACCACGGGGATTCCCCGGGGTGGTGCAAGAAGTGTTCCATTGCGGACGACGTGCCGGGAGCAGAGCACGTGACAGAGACAGTGCTCGGGCTCGGGACCGGGACCGGGACCGGGACCGGGATCGGGATCGGGATCGGGATCGGGATCGTGATGGTGACGGCGACGGGAGAGTAGGGTCGGTTCCCAAACGACCGCCGATACGGGGCCAACGTCCGGTAACGCATGACGGGAAGCGTAGAAGCGTTCCCCGGCGGAGGTCATGCCGCCATCGAACGCGGGCAATCCACGTGCAGTCGATCGGGATGCGACCCTACCAGCAACAGCCCAACAGCCCGGCGCCACCGGCATCATCAATGGCATCATCCAGGTTCAACTGACTGCTGCGGTAATCGATGTCGCCTTTCCTGTTCTGCGCCGTGCTCTTCGCCGGGCTGCTGCATGCCAGCTGGAACGCCATCGTCAAACGCGGCAGCGATACGCTGTTCACCACGATCCTGGTGACCGGCTCGGCGGCGTTGATCGCGGCGCTCTGCCTGCCTTTCGTGACCGCACCGGATCCGCGCAGCTGGCCGTGGCTGGCGGCGTCGACCGTGCTGCAGGCGGGGTATTACCTGCTGGTGGCGCGTACCTACCGGGTGGCCGACATGAGCGCGGCCTACCCGTTGATGCGGGGTTGCGCGCCGATCTTGGTGGCGCTGGTGGGCGGGGCCGTTCTCGGCGAGCGCCTGCCGGGATTGGCATGGGCCGGCATCGGGCTGATCTGCTTCGGTATTCTGTCCGCGCGCCGCAGCTTTTCGCCTATGCACGATCGAACTGGGGCTATGGCCTCGTCGGCGGCGTAGGTACGCTGACATCGTACGGCGAGGTGCTCTGGGTGATGACGCAGGCGCCTGTGGCGATGGTCTCGGCGCTACGCGAGACCTCGATCCTGTTTGGCGTGCTGATCTCTGCGTTGGTGTTACGCGAACGGGTCACCCGACGACGATGGGTCGCCGCCGGATTGATCGTTGCAGGAGCGGTGGTGCTGCGCGTGTGCGGTTAATCCAGGAAATGCCCGCCCTGCGAGGCTTTGTGGTCCTGTGACACCACCATCCGTGGGCGTGGCAGGTCGTGGAGCTGCAGGAAGCGCTCGGCGTCGACCGGGCGGCCGAGCAGGTAGCCCTGCAGGAAGTCGCAGCCCAGCCGCTCCAGGTAGGAACGCTGGCCGGCGGTTTCCACGCCTTCGGCCACGATGTCCATGTCCAGCGCATGCCCCAGCGCCACGATGGCCGAGACGATCACCACGTCTTCGGAGCTGTTTTCCAGGTCGCGCACGAAGGCGTGGTCGATCTTGATCTCGGTGGCCGGCAGGCGTTTGAGATACAGCAGGCTGGAATAGCCGGTGCCGAAATCATCGATGGAAATGCCCACGCCCAGCCGCGCCAGGGCCTGCAGCAGGCGCAGGCTGGTCTCGGTGTCGCGCATCACCGCGCTTTCGGTGATCTCCAGGACCAGCCGGCGCGGTTCCACCCGGTGCAGTTTCAGCGCGTCGCTGATCTCGCCGAGCAGGTTCGGGGAGCCGAACTGGATTGGCGACAGGTTCACCGATACCGACCAGCTGTCGTGGCCGGCGTCATGCCAGCGGCGCAGCTGGCGGCACGCTTCGTTGAGCACCCAGCGCCCGATCTCGTGGATGACCCCGCTGCGTTCGGCCAGGCGGATGAAACGATCCGGTGGAATCAGGCCGTGCTCNGGGTGGTTCCAGCGGACCAGGGCCTCGGCGCCACAGACCTGGTGGGTGCTGACCCGCACCTTGGGCTGGTAGTGCAGGAACAGCTGGTTGGCCTGGATCGCGCGGCGCAGGTCGGCCAGCAGCCGGAACTGCTGTTCGGCGCTGTCGCTCATCCACTCGGCGAACACCACGAACGCGTTGCGTCCGGCCTCCTTGGCCTGGTACATCGCCGCGTCGGCATACCCCATCAACTGGCGTTCGGTGGTGGCGTGGTCGGGGCAGATGGCAATGCCGATGCTGGCGGTGACCTGCAGCTCATGCCCGGGTACCAGGTTGCCGGTGCCCACGGCCTGGATGATGCGGCCGGCCAGGCTGGACACGTCCTCGTCGTTGTCGATGCCGACCACCAGCACGAACTCGTCGCCGCCCAGGCGGGCCATCACGTCGGCGGCACGCAGCAGCTGGCGGGTGCGCGTGGCCACCGCGACCAGCAGGGCGTCGCCGGTCTGGTGACCGTAGGCGTCGTTGACCTGTTTGAAGCCATCCAGGTCCATGAACATCACCGCGAAACGCCCGCCACGCTGTTCGGCATCCACCAGGGCCTGTTCAATGCGCTGCTGCAGCAGCAGGCGATTGGGCAGGTGGGTCAGCGGATCGTGCAGGGCGGCCTGGCTGAGCTCGGCATGCGCATCGTCCAGCGACGTGCGCAGGTGCAGGTTGCGCAACCGCAGCAGCTGCGCCTGCTGGCGCTGGTCCAGCCAGGACACCAGCAGCACCACGGCCAGGATGCCGATGGTGAGCACCATCACCAGCGCCCCCAGCCACTGGGTCTGCAGGCCGGTGCCGGCGGCGGCGCCGCACACACTGTCGGCGGGGAACCGTGCCGCGGCCATGCCGGTGTAGTGCATGCCGACGATCGCCGCGCCCAGCACCACCGCCGGCGCCAGGCGATGCTGCAGCTGGGTGTCGTTGTGGCGCAGGCGGAAGGCGACGTACAGCGCGACCCACGATGCCGCCACTGCAATGAGGAGAGAGAGGGTGAACCAGCCCGGGTGGTATTCGATGCCCGGGCGCATGAGCATGGCCGCCATGCCCAGGTAGTGCATGCTGGCGATGCCGCTGCCCATCAGCAATGCACCCAGCGCCAGGCGCGAATGCGGCAGCGTGGCGCGCGAGACCAGCCAGAGCGCGAAGATTGAAGAGGCTACCGCCGCCAGCAACGATACTGCGGTCAGTTGAAGGTCGTACCCCAATGGAATGGGCAGCTTGAAGGCCAGCATGCCGATGAAGTGCATGGACCAGATTCCCAGGCCCATGGCGCAGCCACCGCCCAGCAGCCACAGCACGCTGATCCTTGGCGAAGGCGCGGTGGTGACCCGGTTGGCCATGTCCAGCGCGGTGAAGGACGCCATGATGGCAACCAGCAGCGAAACCACGACCAACCATGGGGTGTAGCTGCCGACGAGCATCATGACTCTCCCTGGCGTACACAGCTGCAATCTAAAAAAAGACTGGACCACGCTTCTGCGCGGACTGCTCAGGCACGTTCCCCCTGCCGTAGGCGCATGTTAACGACACAGGAGGGGGCAAAAGCAAGCGCAAATCCGGCCAAATTTCATGCGGCCATCACGCGATCGTCACTCGTTTTGCATACGGGCGCGTACGCGCAGGGGTCGGCGCTAGCGGGTGAGGCCGTCGGCGGTCTGGAACGCGGCATCGAACAGGCGCTGCACCGGGGGACCCATTTCACCGGCAAGCACGGTCAGCAGGAACAGGCCCAGCAACAGGGCGACCGGCAGGCCCAGCTGGATCGGGTTGAGCGCGGGTGCGGCACGCGCCAGTACGCCGAAGGCCAGGTTCACCGCCAGCATGGCGACCGTGATCGGCAGCGACAGCGTCAACGCACCGCGCAGCACCTGCAGCAGGAACGTGGGCGCGGTGCTGATGAACGCATCGAGGTCGGGCAGCGATGCGCCGATCGGCACCGCCTTGTAGCTGTCCATCACCAGTGAGATCAGCGCAAGATGCCCGTTGGCGGCAAAGAACAGCAGGCCGAACAGGAGATAGAACCACTGACCGATCACGCCCGAGGTGCCGCCGCGCATCGGATCGCTCATCTGCGCGAAGGCCAGGCCGGTGCCCTGGGAGACCAGTTCGCCGGCCATGGCACCGGCTTCGAACACCAGCCGCAGCAGGAAGCCGATGGAGATGCCGATGGCCAGTTCGCGCGCGATGCTGAGTACGGTGGCCGCGTCAAAACCGGTCCAGGCCGGGACGGGCGGCAGCATCGGCGACAGCGCGATGGCCAATGCGCCGGACAGCATCACGCGCACCCGTGCCGGCACCGCGCGGCTGCCGACCAGCGGCATGGCCATGATCATGGCGCCGATGCGCAGCATGGTCCACAGCACGGTGCCGATCATGCCGAAGGCGTTGAGCCCGTCGGCGGCCATCTGGGTTGCCGAATCCATCGNGGGGCTATCCGATCAGNTGCGGTATGCGCTGGAACAGCAGCGTGGTGTANTCGACCAGGTGGCCGATCAGCAGGCTGCCNAGCGCGAACAGCACCGCGGTGAGCGCGGCGGCCTTGGCCACGAAGGCGATGGTGGGTTCGTTGAGCTGGGTGGCNGCCTGCACCACGCCGACCACCACGCCGACGATCAGNACGGTCAACAGCAGCGGGCCGGCCACCCACAGCACGGTGATCAGGCCGCCGCGCAGTTCGGTCAGGGCAAGTTCGGGTGTCATGGCGACCTCAGACGGCGTTGAAGCTGGCGGCAAGGGTGCCGACCACCAGCACCCAGCCGTCGACCAGCACGAACAGCAGGATCTTGAAGGGCGCCGAGACCAGCATCGGCGAGAGCATCATCATGCCCATCGACATCAGCACGCTGGCCACGACCAGGTCGATGATCACGAACGGGATGAAGATCAGGAAGCCGATTTCAAAGGCGGTTTTCAGTTCGCTGGTGACGAACGAGGCGACCAGCACCGGGAACGGAATGGCATCGGGGCTGGCGTAGGTGCC
>Ga0055526_1000637_pt1 | contig 27216 bp, 20 predicted proteins | sample AraplaCol_mMF_r2_FD_55013 | JGI IMG/M metagenome (GOLD analysis project Ga0055526, IMG submission 55013) | Arabidopsis root microbial communities from North Carolina, USA - plate scrape MF_Col_mMF_r2 | ecosystem: Host-associated > Plants > Roots > Endosphere | place: USA: North Carolina... | reverse complement strand
TCCGGGCATGCGAGGGTTGCAGAGCGGCGTTTTCGTGTCGGTGCTTGCCTATTACCCTTTCCTCTACCTGCCGGTTGCCGCCGCGCTTCGCCGGCTTGATCCGGCAATCGAGGATGCTGCGGCCTCGCTTGGCCTCGATCCGTGGCGCGTCTTCTTCCGCACGATCCTGCCGCAGCTGCGCCTTGCCATCTGCGGCGGCTCGCTGCTGATCGCGCTGCACTTGCTGTCGGAATACGGCCTGTTCGTGATGATCCGCTTCGACACGTTTGCAACCGCGATCGTCGACCAGTTCCAGTCTTCCTACAACAGCCCGGCTTCCAACATGCTCGGTGGCGTGCTCGTCGCCTGTTGCTTGTTCCTGCTCGGCCTCGAGATCCTGTTGCGCGGCAATGAGCGATATGCGCGCGTCGGCTCCGGTTCGGCGCGCCCTGCCGATCGCCGCCGGCTCGGCTGGTTCGTGGCGCCTGCCTTGGCACTGCCGATCATTCTCGCAGTGCTGACGCTCGGCGTGCCGCTGATTACGCTCGGTCGCTGGCTTTATCTCGGTGGGCTCGCCATCTGGCGTCTCGAGGTCGTGAGCGCCTTTGTGCAGACGATCGTTCTCGCCATTGCCGGCGGCGTGCTGACGACAATCGCCGCTGCCCCCATGGCCTGGCTCTCGGTGCGCGCGCCGGGCCGCCTCCAGCGTATTCTCGAAGCCTGCCACTATTATGTCGGTTCGTTGCCGGGCGTCGTCGTGGCGCTCGCGCTGGTTTCCATCACCGTTCGGCTTATTCTGCCGCTCTACCAGACCTTTGCAACGCTGCTCGTTGCTTATGTGCTGCTGTTCCTGCCGCGCGCCATGGTGGGCTTGCGCGCCAGCATCGCGCAGGCGCCTGTCGAACTGGAGCGCGCGGCAATGGGGCTTGGCCGCACGCCGGGACAGGCAGTGCGCCAGATCACCATGCGTCTTGCAGCGCCTGGAGCTGCCGCCAGCATGGCCCTTGCCGCGCTCGGCATCACCAATGAATTGACGGCCACGCTGATGCTGTCGCCGAACGGCGTCGATACACTCGCGACGAAATTCTGGTCGCTGACAAGCGAGATCGATTATGTCTCGGCAGCACCCTACGCCTTCATGATGGTCGTGTTGTCGCTGCCGCTCACCCTCATGCTCTATGCCCAATCGAAACGGACTGCCGGCCAATGACGCTGCTTACCATCGACACTATCAGCAAGCGTTATGGCCCGGTTCAGGCCCTGAAGGATATTTCGCTCGAAGTTCAGGCAGGCAGTCGCACGGCGGTCGTCGGTCCCTCCGGTTCCGGCAAGACGACCCTACTGCGCATCATCGCCGGTTTCGAACAGCCTGATGTCGGCAGGGTGATGCTCGATGGTGAGGTGCTCGCCGACGGGCCGGCATGTGTTCCCGCCCACAAGCGCGGCATCGGCATCGTTTCGCAGGATGGCGCTCTCTTTCCACATCTGAGTGTCGCTGAAAACATCGGTTTCGGTTTCGAGCGCGGGGCGCCCGATCGCGAAAAGCGTATTCGCGACCTTCTGGAAATGGTGGAACTGGAAAACAGCATGCTGGATCGCCGGCCGCATCAGCTTTCGGGCGGCCAACAGCAGCGTGTGGCGCTTGCCCGCGCGCTCGGTCGTCGTCCGCGCCTCATGCTGCTCGATGAACCCTTTTCCGCGCTGGATACAGGCCTTCGGGAAAATATGCGCAAGGCGGTTGCCCGCGTCCTTCAGACGGCTGGCATCACCGCGGTTCTCGTGACCCATGATCAGGGCGAGGCCCTCTCCTTTGCCGATCAGGTTGCGGTACTGCGCGAGGGCAAGCTGGTGCAGGCCGGCACGCCGCAGACGCTCTATCTCAAGCCGCGGGATCGCGAGACGGCGCTTTTCCTTGGCGATGCGGTGATGCTGCCCGCTATCATCAAGAACGGCTTTGCCGATTGCGCGCTTGGCAGTGTGCCGGTTGAGGGGGGCCATCAGGGCAAAGCGGAAATCATGTTGCGGCCGGAGCAGATCCGTGTCGTCGTCGACGAGGCCAACGCGAAATACGGCGGGCGTGTCGTGGATGTGGAATTCGGCGGCGCGACCTGCACGGTGGCAGTGTCGCTTGCGGCTGTCGCCCTGCCGCCGATCCTGATCAAGACATCAAGCGTGGCATTGCCGACGCGAGGCGATCTCGTTCGCCTCGATATCGCCGGCAAGGCGCATGTCTTCGTGCGGTAAGTTCAGCCCGCCTTCAGAACCAGCTCTTCGGATCCCTCACCGGCCAGCCAACCACCGGTAAAGCCGGCACGTTCGAGACCGAGACGGATGACCGGATTCTTGCGCATCAGCTTCCAGATGAAGTCGGAGCGGTCGTTCTCGACCGTCATGACGAGGAGGCCCTGGTCGATAGCCACGGTGCGGTCGTCGACCCAGCCTTCCGGCCGCTTGGTCTGGACCGTCGGGTTGAAGCCGCCGGGGAAGCCGCCTTCCAGAAGCAGGTTCGGATAGGTGGTCAGCAGAGCCTTGGTGCCATCGAGGGCGGCCTGCCGGTCGTAGGGCAGGCAGCCGAGTGGCGCCCAGGGTGCGATCGTGCCGTCATCGGGGCCGAGCGGAGCACCGCGTGCGGCATAACCCAATACTTTCGGGCTACGGCCACCGCGCATGCGGCGTGTCGGCGGCGGGCCGTCGCAGGCCGTGAAGCCCCAGATGTCCTTGCTGTAGCCGACGAACTGACCGGGATTGCGTTCCGCATAATCGCGCTGGACGTTGATGACGACCTGCGTATTGCGGAAATAATCCCAGTTCCGCTCGGCCATCGGCTTGTCCTGGATGCCGCGGAAATCGATCCAGGCATGGGAGAAGAGATGGATGAAGAGCGGGCCGGCATAGAGATAGGGCTGTTCGTTGAAGATCATCCACGAATAGCTTGCCGTGAAGGCATCGTAAGACGACTGCGGGATCGGATGCGTCGGCGATGCCAGCGCCAGCGTATAGAGGATGATCGCCTCGTCGAAGCCGTGATAGCGCCAGCGCAGGAAGCCGGAAGAAGGCTTCCAGCCCATCGAGATGCAATCGCCCTTGTTCAGTGCCCAGCGCCAGTCGACGCGCTCGTAGATGAATGTTGCGAGCGCCCGGATTTCGGTCTCGGTTTGATCCTCGCCGTCGAAATATTGGGCGGCGGTCAGGATGCCTGCAATGAGCAGAGCAGTGTCGATCGTCGAAAGCTCGCTATTCCAGGCGCGGTTGCCGGTATCCACGTGCAGGAAGTGATAGAAGAAGCCGCGATGTCCGGTCGCGTGACGTTCCGTACCCTGCTTGGCATTGGCGAAGAAATGCAGCGTATTGAAGACGCGCTCGGCGGCTTCCTCACGGCTGATCCAGCCGCGTTCCACACCAACGGGATAGGAGGAAAGCCCGAAGCCGACCGCGGCGATGCTTGCCGGCACGCCAGGGATCGAGGTATCCGGCACGAGGCCGTTTTCGGGATTGGAATATTTCAGGAAATACTTGAACGCTGAGTGCTGCAGCCTGTCGACTAGCGCGGCATCAATGTCTTCAATCCGTTGCAGCATGTGCTCCTGCCCAACTGTTTGATCGCCCCATGCTTCAACATGGTGGCTGTCCCCATGCAAATCAAACCTTTTTGATTCGCAGGGATAAGAGATCACAAACGGCCGCAGTTGGCGTTAATAATCGTCAGTGAAATAATATCTGGAATAAATAATATAAGCGATGCAGCAAAATGGATTAACCGCACCCCCTCGGATGCTATCCACTTCCTGCAATACTTGCGCTCTTTGGCCGTCGCCTAAACCTCCCGGACTAGCTCAAGCGGCTTGCTCTAGGCGCACCAGATGGCCTGCAGCGACCTCGCGATATTGACGCTTGGGCGGAATATAACCCACAGGGCGGACCGGGCTTTTCAATTCGTCGGTGCCGAGGTTGCGGCGGATCCCGCGGCGAGCAGGATCCGGCACGGGCACAGCCGCCATCAGCTTCCTGGTATAGGGATGCTGGGGATTGCGGAAGAGTTCTTCGCGCGGACCGATCTCGACGATCTCGCCGAGATACATGACCGCGACGCGATGACTGACTCGTTCGACCACCGCCATGTCGTGAGAGATGAAGAGGAAGGCGAGGTTGAGACTCTGCTGCAGATCCATCAGGAGATTGCACACCTGCGCCTTGATGGAAACATCGAGTGCCGACACGCTCTCGTCGGCGACGATCACCTTCGGGTCGAGGGCAAGGGCGCGGGCGATGCAGATGCGCTGGCGCTGGCCGCCCGAAAACTCGTGCGGGTAGCGCTTCATCATGTCAGGCTTCAGGCCAACGCGTTCGAGCAGGTCGGCAGCCTTTTCACGGGCCTGGGTGCGGGTGCCAAGCCCGTGTTCGGTGAAGGGCTCGGCGACAGCGGCACCGATCGTCATACGCGGATTGAGGCTCGCGAAGGGGTCCTGGAAGATCATCTGGATGCTGCGGCGCATATTGCGCAGGCTGACCGCATCGAGGTTCAGGACATCATAGCCATCAAGGCTGACGGAGCCTGCATTTGGTTGCACCAGACGGGTGATCGAGCGGCCCGTCGTGGATTTGCCGCAACCGGATTCGCCGACGAGCGACAGGGTCTCGCCCTGAAAGAGTTCGAAGGAGACGTCCTCAACAGCATGGATGGCGCCNGTTCTGCGGCCGAAGAGACCGCCGCGAATATCGAAGCGGGTGACGAGGTTCTTNACTTCGAGGATCGGCGTCTTTCGGCGATCGACGGTTTCGGCGACTTCCACCGGATCGCATCGTTCGCCGGTCATCGTGTCGATGACGGGGAAACGCAGCGGCCATTTGCGGCCATCCATCGAGCCCAGGCGCGGCACGGCGGAGAGCAGGGCACGCGTATAGGGGTGTTTGCCGCGATTGAAGATATCGTCCGTCGTGCCGGTTTCGACGGCTTCGCCGCGATACATGACGATGGTGCGGTCGGCGATCTCGGCGACCACACCCATGTCATGGGTGATGAAGAGAACGGACATGCCCTCTTCTTCCTGCAGCACTTTGATGAGATCGAGGATCTGGCCCTGGATGGTGACGTCGAGCGCGGTGGTTGGCTCGTCGGCAATCAACAGCTTGGGCCGGGAGGCGAGCGCCATGGCGATCATGACGCGCTGGCGCATGCCACCTGAAAACTGGTGAGGATATTCGTCGAAACGGGATGCGGCATTGGGAATGCGTACCTTCTCGAGAAGGCGGATTGTTTCGGCGCGCGCGTCGGCTTTGCTGATATCACCATGGCATGTCAGCGCTTCGGAAATCTGCCGGCCGATGGTGAAGATCGGGTTCAGGCTGGTCATCGGCTCCTGAAAGATCATCGCGGCATCCTTGCCGCGCACGGCCCGCATCTCCCGATCAGAGAGGGAGAGGACATCGCGGCCGGTCAACGTGATGCTGCCTTCGACGCGGCTTGAGCCCTTGGCGAGCAGGCGCATGATGGAAAGCGAGGTGACGCTTTTGCCGGAACCGCTCTCTCCGACGATGGCGACCGTTTCCCCCGGCATGACATCGAAGGAGACATTACGAACAACNGATCTCCANTCGCCATCGGAGAGAAAGGAAGTTGTCAGGTTCCGGACGGAAAGGACCGGAGAGACGGATGCTGCAGGCTGATCACTCATATCGTTCCCGTGTTCTTTTTGTGCCGGAGGCAGGTTCTTTGCCGGAGAGGCTTCAAGTCTTCAAAGACGTGGCAAGTGAGGCGGACGGTCGTCCTTTCGCAATGCGCGCGGCTTCCAGCGCCGCGATCTTTTCATCGATCTCGCGCCTGTCGATCATTCCATTGGGATTGGCCTTCGTCGCCATCGTCTCGGCAACGTGCATGTAGCGTTCCTGCGCTACTGCATAGAGCCGGCGCAATTCCGCGAGCGGATCGGGATGATCGTCTGCCCTGATGCTGAGCCAGGGATAATCCTGATCACGGTGGACGAGGAGGGCGGCAGACTGTTTGCCACGCTTGTCGCCACCGGCATCCTCGCCGGCCTGCATGGATTCCAGCAGGCGCTCGATGAAAGGCTTGTCCATTGCCTTCTTGTAGGTCGCAAGCGTCTCGGCGACGACTTGAGGACCTGCCAGCATATTGCCGGCGACGGAAACATTATCGTCGACCAGGTGACCGGCCCAATCGATGCATTTGGCGCCGGTGAAGGCCGCGTTGCGGCCCTGGGCATCGATCAGATGAAGCTGGCGCTGATCGTGGCCGGCGTCACGGCCGGTCAGTTCGGCGATGATCTCATCCGGCGCCTTGCCCTCGGCAAGCATGGCAAGCCCGTCGGTGCCGTAGAGCGGGCTGACGAAGGCCTGGGTGGCGACCGCGCCGATAGCGCCGCGGATATGCGGCACCAAGCCGCCGACCGCAAAGAAGCGGGTGGCGACGGCAATGCCGAGATAGCCTGTGCCGGGATCACGGGCGACGATGGACCATGTCATGCCTATCTCCCGATCGCATAGGCCTGCATGAGGCGTGGCGTTGCAGCGGCACGCAGCAGTCCATCTGCATCGCGGCGCGCGGCGGTCAGGCGGCCGATAGNCCAGGGGTCGGAGACNGTGAGCNCGTGGCCGCGGGCGCGCAGGTTCTCGAGCACATCGGCGCTGAAATTGCCTTCCACCATCAGACCGCCCGGCTCNCGTGTGCGCGGATAGAAGGAGCCAGGGAAATGCGAGGTGTGGAAGAGCGGCTGGTCGATCGCCGCCTGCAGGTTCATCTTGTGGTGCACATAACGCAGGAAGAAGGAAAGCTGCCACTGTTCCTGCTGGTCGCCGCCGGGGGTGCCGAAGGCGAGTGTCGGCCGGCCTTCGTAGAGGGCAAGTGAGGGCGTCAGTGTCGTGCGCGGGCGTTTGCCGGGAGCAAGGGAGGTCGGCAGGCCGGGCTTCAGCCAGAACATCTGGGCGCGCGAATTCAGGCAGAAACCAAGACCCGGGATGATCGGCGAGGACTGCAGCCAGCCGCCCGAGGGCGTGACAGACACCATGTTGCCTTCGCGGTCGATGACGTCGATATGAACAGTGTCGCCGCGCTTTTCCCTCAGGTGCGCCATGGTCGGCTCGTAGACGGCGCCGGTCTTGGAATCGGCGCCGAGCATGTCCATCGTCACATCGTATTGCTGCTCGAAGNCGGGCAGCTTCCCGGGACGCAGGTCGAAGGAGGCCTCGTCTGTGATGAGTTTGCGGCGGGCGGCGGCGTAGGTGTCCGACAGAAGCTGATCGAGCGGCACCTCGGCGAATTTGGGATCACCATAGTAGATCTCTCGATCGGCGAAGGCGAGTTTCATGGCTTCGGTCACGGTATGGACGAAGTCGGCTCCATCAGGCGCCATTGCGGCGATGTCCATGCCCTTGAGGATCGACAGGGTCTGCAGGAAGACCGGACCCTGGCCCCAGGGGCCGATCTTGGCAACCGTCCAGCCGNGATAGTCGTAGGTCTGCGGTTCCTCGATCGTTGCCGACCAATTCGCCATGTCGTCGGCCGTCAGCACCGCCNTGTGGCTGTTGCCGCTCGCATCCATCACTTCGGCGGTCNTCAAGTAGCTTGCGATCTTTTCGGCGACGAAACCGCGGTAGAAGGCGTCGCGGGCGGCTTCGATCTGGGCCTCGCGACCCTGCTTGGCTTCGGCCTCGGAAATGATGCGCTTCCAGGTCTCGGCCAGAACCGGGTTCTTGAAGTTGGAATTGGGTTCGGGAACGGAACCGCCGGGCACCCAGGTTTCGTAGGAGGTCGGCCATTCCTTTTCAAAGAATTCGGCAAGACCCTTGATGGTTGCGGAGACGCGCGGCAGCAGCGGATGGCCGTTTTCGGCGTAATAGATCGCCGGTTCCAGAACGTCACGCACGCTCAGCCGGCCGTAATCGCGCAGCATCAGCATCCAGCCATCGAAGGAGCCGGGAATGACAGTTGCCAGCAGGCCGTCGCCTGGGATCAGTTTCAGGCCCTCGGACGTATAGTGTTCGATAGTGGCGCCGGCGGGCGCAGGACCTTGGGCACAGATAACCTCGACCCTGTCCTTTTTCTTGGAATAGATGATCGCCGGCATGTCGCCGCCCGGGCCGACGAGATGCGGCTCCAGGATCTGCAATGTGAAGCCGGTAGCAACCGCCGCATCGAAGGCGTTGCCGCCCTTTTCCAGGATGCTCATGCCAACGGCGGAAGCGATCCAGTGCGTTGAGGTAACGACACCGAATGTGCCCAGAATTTCGGGGCGGGTCGTGAATACGGTCATTTCATATGTCCTTTCGAGAGGTCATGCTTCGCGCGGATCGAGCGCATCGCGCAGGCCGTCGCCCAAGAGATTAAAACCGATAACGACGAGGAAGATGGCAATGCCTGGCCACATCGCCATCCACGGTGCCTGGCTCAGGAAGTTCTTGGCAACGTTCAGCATCGAGCCCCAGCTTGGTGCCGGTGGCTGCTGGCCGAGGCCGAGGAAGGAAAGACTGGCTTCGGCGATGATTGCGGTTGCGATCGTCAACGTCGCCTGTACGAGGATCGGCGCAAAGACATTTGGCAGGATGTAGCGGGTGATGATGCTGGAGTGACGCAGGCCGATGGACCGCGCACCTTCGATATATTCCTCGGTCTTGACCGCCAGCACCTGCCCGCGCGTCAAGCGTACGAAGATCGGCATGGCCGAAAGGCCGATCGCGATCATCGCATTGCTCAGGCTTGGGCCGAGAAAGGCCGCGAGTGCAATCGCGGTGATCAGGAAGGGCATTGCCAGAAAGGCTTCGGTGATACGGGAGATGATCATGTCGATCCAGCCGCCGAAATAGCCTGAGATCAGGCCAAAGGGTACGCCGATGAGGACGGCGATCGCTACGGAAAAGACGCCCGCCATCAACGAGGCCTGGGCGCCCCAGATCATTCGGGAGAGGATGTCGCGACCGATGTCATCCGTGCCGAGCCAGTGGGCGGCCGACGGGGCCTTGCGGATCGTCGACCAGCTTGTGGCATTCGGGTCGGGGAGCGGCAGGAGTGGCGCGATGATGGCAAGGATTGCGAAGAAGGCGATGATGGCGAGGCCGACGAGCGCGCCTTTGTTGGCCTTGAGCTTGCGCCAAGCACGGCTTGGCGAGCGTTGCTCGGTCGAGACAACGGGTGTGGCCGCGACTTGATCGATGGCGGTCATAGCGAAGCCCTCATGCGCGGATTGAGGAGAACGTAGAGGATGTCAGCGACGAGGTTCATCAGAATGAAGCCGATCGCCGTGCAGATGACGACGCCCTGGACGACGGCGTAATCGCGATTGAAGACGGCATCGACAATAAGCTTGCCGAAACCGGGAATGGTGAAGATCTGCTCGGTGAGAACCGCACCAGCGAGCAACTCGCCGAAGAGCAGGGCGCTGAGCGTTACGATCGGCAATACGGCATTGCGAAAACTATGCTCTAGCACCACCGAACTCTCCGGCAGCCCCTTGGCGCGGGCCGTGCGGATATAGTCGGCGCTCAGGACGCTCAGCATGGCCGAACGGGTGTGGCGCATCAAGGTGGCGGCGAGCGCATTGCCGAGCACGAAGGAGGGCATGATCATGGTTTCGATCGAGCGCAGCGGATTGGAGAAGAAGGGCTCGTAACCCGAAGCCGGAAGCCAGCCGAGGTTCACCGAGATCAGCAGGATCAGCATGATGCCGAGCCAGAAATTGGGGATCGACAGGCCTGAGAGAGCGATGATGTTGGCGAGATAATCGATGATCGTGTTCTTCTTGACGGCGGCCAGAATGCCCATCGGCACGCCGATCACGAATGCGAAGATCATCGACATGATCGCGAGCTGAATGGTGACCGGCAGTTTCTCGGCCACGAGCTCGAGAACCGGCTGGTTGGTACGCAGCGATATGCCGAGATCGCCCTGAAGCGCAGAGCCCAGCCAGTAGAAATACTGATAGGGAACAGGGTCGTTGAGATGATATTTTTCCCGCAGGAATTCCAGCACCTGCGGATCGCGCTCTTCGCCGGCCATGGCCAGAACCGGGTCGCCCGGCAGAAGCTTCTGCAGGGAGAAGACGAAGACCGAAATGATCAGCAAAGTTGGAATGGCGACCAGCAGCCGCTTGGCGATGAACCTGTACATAGGCGCTCCGATACCATCAGCGGTACGCGGCGACAGGCGCCGCGTACCTGAAGCGTGTGGCTGTCAGCCTTCCTTCTTCACNCCGACGAGGCGGATCATNCCGTCGGGAGAAGCAACGAAGCCGGTGATGTTNTTGTGCAGCGCCCAGATCCAGGACTGGTGGCCAATGAAGATGATCGGCAAATCGTCGTTGAGGATTGCGGTCGCGGCATCGTATTTCTGCTTGCGCACGGAGTCATCCGTGGACTGGCGCGCTTCAGTCAGAAGCTTGTCGACGTCAGCGTTGCAATATTTGCTGTCGTTCAGGCCGGCGCCGCAGGTGACGAACTGCTGGATATTGCCATCGGGATCGACGCGGCCGGACCAGTCAGAGCGGCTGAGCTGGTAGTTGCCGGCGGTCTGCTCATTGAGCAGGGTCGCAAATTCCGTCGCTTTCAGGCTGACATCGAAACCGGCTTCGGCAACCATCGACTGGATGATCTGCATCATCTGCATCGTGACCGGGCTGTTCGGAACCTGCATTTCGACCGGCACACGGTCGAAGCCTGCAGCCTTGACAAGGGCCTTCGCCTTTTCGACATCACGAGCGGGTACCGGGACATCCTTGTCGAACCAGGGGCTGCTCGGCGGGAAAGGTTGGTTGCCGGCAACGCCCGTGCCTTCGAAAACGATCTGCATGGCGGCATCACGGTCGATTGCCAGCGAGAAGGCCTGGCGCAGGCGCTTGTCCTTGCCGATCGGATTGTCCGCACGCGCGCCATTGCCGACATTGGCATAGATGCCGAGCCAGCCGGTGTTGACGACATCCTTGTAAACGAGGTTGGCGTCGCTCTTGACCGTCTCGGCGTCGGTGGCGGCCAGGCGTTCGATCATGTCGAGATCGCCGGAGCGCAGATTGGCCAGGCGTACGGTCGAATCCGGGATCGGCAGGTAAGTCAGCTTGTCGATGAAGACATTGTCCTTGTTCCAGTAGTCCTGGAACTTCTCGAGCACGATACGGTCCTGTTGGACACGTTCGACAAATTTGAACGGGCCGGCGCAAACAGGATGGTCGCCGAACTTTGCGCCGAGTTCCTTTGCAGCCTTCGGCGAGACGATCATGCCCGCGCGGTCAGAAAGCTGGGCGAGCAAGGTGACATCTGGGCTCTTCAGCGTGAACTTGACTTCATATTCGCCTGACGCCTCGACCTTCTGCACGGAGCTCAACTCGCTCTTGCGACGCGATTCCGGCAGGGTCATGTTGCGCTCGATGGTGGCGACGACGGCTTCGGCGTTAAAGGGCGTTTCGTCCTGGAACTTCACGCCCTGGCGGAGCTTCATCGTGAGCTCCTTGCCGTCAGCCGACCAGTTCCATTCGGTTGCGAGCTGCGGCACGATCTTCAGGTCCGGCGAGACGTCAACGAGCTTGTCGCACATCGCGGTATAGACGATGCGACCGACGAAGGTGCGCGACTGTGCGGGATCGAGCACGTCGGCGTCGTCCTGGAGGCCGATCTTCAGTTCGACCGCGAAAGCGGGAAGCGCAAAAAGCGCTGCTGCCGTGGCGGTCGTCAGCAATTTGGCGAGTTTCATTCCATTCTCCTCTTTTATGTTTTTGTTTCACGTCTGTCGTGTCGAGCCGGCGGTTATCTCTGCCGTGCCGATTTCTCCGCTCAGCTGGGCTCCTTCTCGGCCACCAATTCGCCATGGTCGAGAGAGGTGATGCGGATGAGGCTTTCCTGCAGCGTCAGCAGGTGTTGGCGCATGGCTTCGCCGGCCTTTCCTGGATCACGCGCGGCGATAGCGTCGACGATGGCTGTGTGCTGGCCATGGGTGACTTCGCGCGTGCGGCTGGCGCTGCGGGCGCGCTCGCGGATCGCCTGCCAGGCTTCGTCCTGGCGCACGCGGTTGATGACGTCGAAGATCGTGAGAAAGAATGAGTTGCCGGCGCATTGGGCAATCTGGCGATGCAGCGCGCCATCCCAGAGTTCGCGGCCGTCGGCATCCGTGCTTTCGTAGATCTTTTTCACCAGATCATACATGCGCTCTATATCGGCTGCCTTGGCGCGTATGGCGGCAAGCTGTGCGAGCTGCGGCTCGACGCGCAAGCGCACTTCCATGATCTCCATGAGATCGGTGTCGGCGATGATGGAATCGACATGGTTGCTCCAGCCATCCGGCCGCTTGCCGGCAAAGGTGCCGGAGCCTTGCCGGCGCCAGATGCGGCCTTCGGCTTCCAGTACTTCCAGTGCACGGCGGANGGAGCGGCGNCTGACCCCGAGGATTTCGGAGAGCNTACGTTCGGTTGGCAGCTTGCCATCGGCATCGAGATTATCCGACTGCAGGAGAGCCCTCAGCTTCTCCAGCGCATAGTTCGAATTGCCTTGTGCTTCGTCCATGGCTGTCTGAACCAATTTGATATTGGTTCAATGCAAACCAAATCCATTGCATCGTCAAGCGCTTTTTTGTGCAGATAAATACCTGCACGTTTTTTGATCGCATCGCGCAGATTTAGAGCAGACATAAGGAGTGGATGCACGTTTTCCTGCGTGCTGGATGCTGAGCAAGCCCCGATACCAAAAATCAATTGGTTCGCTTGTCGTGGTTCAGCGGTTCGTGGAGCGCGCGGAAAGGAAGGCCTGCGGGTCGAAGCTGAAATCCTTGTCGAAAGGATAGGTCGGGTGCGCTTTGCGCAGGCGCGGAAGTCGCTCGACGAACTGATCGACAACGCCGGGGGACAGTGCCATGAGGCTCGGATTGGCAATCGGCGCGATTTCCGGCGACAGGTAGCCTGACTTGACGACAACGATGCTTGCCGTGCGCGGCTCGAGCCCGAGGCGGATGAAATCGACGATATTGTGGTAGGGGCGGCGCTTGGCCGAGAGGACCAGATCGATGCCGCCGATGGAGACGACAGCCTGGCGGTCGGTAGCGTCGGTGGTCTCGTGCAGGAACTTCACCGTGAACTGTCCCGTCACCGGCTTGCTGTCTTTGGCATCGAGCGAAGCGCCGACAGTCAGCTCCAGCGCCGTGCCGATACCTGCCGCATAACATCTCTCCGTTGCTGCCTTGTCGGCGATGCCGGCAAAAACCACACCGGTGGCGCCTCTTGCGATCAGCTCGGCCAGTACGTCCGCTCGGTCGCCGACGCCGCCGCCGGTCGGATTGTCCCCGGATTCGGCGAGCACGACGGGGCCGGTCGGGCTGGTGATCGCCTTGGCGACGCATTCCTCGACCGAACCGGTTTCGCAGCCGAAGACGAATTCTTCGCGCACATCCCAATAAGCCTTTGCCAGACGTTTTGCCTCGCGCTCCAGTATCGCGCGGTCCGTGCCGGTCATGATGGCGGCAGCCGTGGCCCGCGGCTCGTCGGCCCAGACATAGCCGACCATCAGCGAGGCATCCCAGACGCCGTCGAGCGCATCGATGCCGGGCAGTTCGGCATAAAGGCTCTTTGCCGGTTGATCGACGGTGCTGGTGCGTTCACCCGGCAGGACGACCGGGATTGGCGCCCAGAGCAGGGTGGGTTTTTCGCCCGTCTTCAGGCTCTTGACCAGCATGGCGACAGAGCGGCGCATCGTTTCTTCGACATCGATATGCGGCGCAGTGCGGTAGGTGGAATACATGTCGAGCGCGTCGATGATGCGCTGGGTAACATTGCCATGCAGGTCGTAACTTGCCGAGACCGTACAATCATCGCCAACGAGCGCACGGGCTGCGCTGATCCAGTCGCCTTCCGCATCTTCCATGCCTTCGACATACATGGCGCCATGCATTGCCAGATAGAGTCCGTCGAGCGGCAGGAGCGGCTTCAAGCGCTCCAGGAATTCAGCCTTGAAGGCTTCGTAGGTGTGACGGGCGACAGGGCCGCCGGCAATGGCGCGGGCATGGATCGTCGGCAGGAATTCAGCCTCGTAATCCTTCAGAAAGGCAAAATAGGGGGCTGCCAGCAGGTCCTCGCCGCGTACCACCCGGAAGTCTGCCTCTTGGTTCAGGACGGGGTTGTACGTGCTGCATTCGATGTGAATGCCACCGACGGCGATGCGCATGGGAGACCTCAGCTTATATTGGGACCAATCAGAAAATTGTGAGCGGCAATGCTGGCTGCGCCGCGCGACCAGACGTCGCTATCCACGCGACGGGTGCGGATTGGGGTCTGGCCTGCATAACGCGGAAGAACATTGGCTTCGATCGCCTGCTGCACGACCGTGCCGAACAGGCCGTCGAACGAGCCGTCGACATGGGTCACCAGGATCATGCCCGGGTCGTTCATCTGGATCAGGTGCGAGATAGCAAGGCCGAGGGCTGCGCCGGCCTTGTGGATGATGGAGATCGCCTCGGCTGTGCCGAGCGANGCTTCCGCTTCCAGATCGGAGAGTGACGTGCATTTCAGGCCGGCGGCCCGCGCCATCTCCTTGATCGCCTTCATGGAGGCGATCGTATCCAGGCAGCCGCGCTTGCCGCAGCGGCAGGGGGCGCCGCCGGGCTCGATCGTCGCATGAGCGATTTCGCCCGCACCGCCATGATTCCCGCGATAAAGCCTGCCGTCGATGACGTGGGCGCAGCCGATGCCGTCTCCGAGCGACACGACCGAGAAATTCGGGGTGTCGCGAGCAATGCCGAAGAGCTTTTCGCTGACAGCAACCGCCTTGGCATCGTTCTCGATAAAGGTATCGACGCCGCTTGCGTGGCGGATGATTTCGGCAAGCGGCACATCCTGCCAGCCGAGCAGGGTCGACTGTACGCAGGTTGCCTGCCTTTCATCGACGAAGCCCGATAGCGCCACACCGATGCCGGCCAGTTTCGAGCTTGCCTGAGGATGGGCCCTGAGGATTTCCGGCAGGCCATAGGCGATCGCGTTGGCAATGACCTTGGGATCCCGGGAGTAGGGCAGCTGCTGACGGGCGATGATGTTGCCGTTAAGATCGCTGAGGATCATCGGGGCCGGATCTTCCAGAAGCGAAATGCCGATGAAGAACGCGCATTCCGGTTTCAGGTCGAGCAGCACGGAGGGCCGGCCCTGACCGTAGACGGTTTCCGTCTCGTGCAGAACGCCGCGATCAATGAGCTCGCGGGCAATGCCGCTCATCGCCGCTTTGCTGAGCCCGATCGCAGAGGCAAGATCGGTCCGGCTGAGGGGACCGGACTCACTTATGACCCGCAGAAGCTCGCGCTGCGATGAATTGAACATAAAAATCCTGATCCTGTCGCCCGTGATCTCACACTGACAATAAGTTCACAAAATGAACTAATCAACTGAAATAAATTACGAAAAATTGATCAAGCCATCGATTGGCCGGTTTCAAGAATCAACGACAGAGTGAACCAATGGAAATCATTCGCAAGAGATTTGTTCGCACGCCAATTCATATTGAGCTGTGCCGTCGCTGGAGCGCGGACATCAAACGGCCTGGTGGGTTGAACGTCGGCGCGATCTGCTTGAGACGCGAAGTAGCAAATAGATGCAGCGCGTAACATGTCGCGCTGGATCGGTCGCCCGCGCGCGCCATCCTGACGTCTCTCCGTCGCCTGCATTTCACGCTATAGTTCGTTCCAGGGGCAAGCGGGGGAGACGAGCATGGGCCAGCAGCAAATTCCGCTCAGGGTAACGGCAATACGGTTCGTCCGCGCGATCAAATTGTTCATGACATCCGATGTCGCCGGGAGCGCCCGGTTCCTGCTTGTCTCCCTGATTGTTCTTTTTGGCAGTATCAGTGCTTTGAATGTCGTCAACAGTTTCGTCGGGCGGCACTTCATGACTGCGATCGCGGAACGGCAGACTGCCGAATTTGTTCGCCAGGCTATCCTCTACACTGGCGCTTTTGCTGCTTCGACGATCGCGTCGGTGATTGCCCGCTTTGCCGAAGAGCGACTGGCCTTGCTTTGGAGAGAATACCTCACCCGTCGTGCGGTCGGCGTTTATATGGCCGACGGTACTTTCCACCGGCTCGGCATTCAGGGCAAAGTCTCCTATCCTGATCAGCGGATTGCCGAAGATATCAAAGCGTTTACGACGACGACGCTCTCTTTTCTGCTCATGCTGCTCAGCAGCGTGCTGACGGTCTTCACCTTTTCGAGCGTCTTGTGGCTGATCAGTCCGCTTCTTTTCTTCACGGCTGTTATCTACGCGGCTTTCGGATCGTTTATGACGATCGTGTTGGGACGGCCCTTGATCAAGTTGAACTATAATCAGCTCGACAGTGAAGCCGCCTTCCGGTCCGGGCTGATCCAAGTCCGGGAAAACGCAGAATCAATCATGATCGAGGGCTCGCAGCAACGCCACGCAGATCGGCTGCTGAGGCAGTTCGATAGCCTTGCCACTAACTTCAGGCGGATCATTGGCATCAATCGCAATGTCGGATTCTTCGCCACCGGCTACAACTGGATGATACAGATCATTCCGGTCGTCATTATCGCGCCGGCGTTCATGCGCGGTGACATGGAATTTGGCGTCATCACGCAGTCGGCGGCAGCATTTGCCATGCTTGTCGGTGCATTCTCGTTCATTGTCGCACAATTCAACTCGATCTCGAACTTCGCGACCGTCGTCGCGCGTATCAGTTCCTTTCTGGAAGCGGTCGAGGAGACCCGCCGCCAGTCCGATCACAGTGTCGAACTCATCGAGGCTGAGGGGAACCTTTGCTATGAACGCCTGACGCTGACGTCGCGGACAGGAACGGTACTGGTGAAGGATTTGTCCCTTGTCATCCCGCCCGATACACGAGTGATCGTTGCCGGAGAAGACGATGCTGCGGGTGCTGCTTTGTTTCGGGCCACGGCAGGACTGGGTACACCGGGGACTGGGCGCATCGTCAGCCCACCTCGTCAGCATGTGCGGTTTCTCGGCCAGCGGGCCTGTGCGGGTCCGGGAACTCTCCGCCAGATTCTTGCGCCGCCGAAGCGCTGGATCGAGACAACGGATGAGCAAATCCTGGCTTTGCTGAGAGATCTCGGTCTTACACACGATTTGACACTCAGCGACCTGGATAGCGAGCAGGACTGGTCCACATTGCTGTCACCGCGCGAACAGCAACTCGTCATACTTGTAAGTGCGATCATAGCCGCTCCGTCACACATTGTTCTGGAAAAGGCCGATACCATTTTCGGTCACGAGCTTCTGCTCGCAATCCTCGGGCTCTTGGNTGAAAGAAGGATCGCGTGCGTCAACTTCGCCGAGNCGGGTGCGCCGCGCTCGGCCTACGATGCAGTTCTCGAATATGGTTCTGACGGCTCCTGGACGTGGACCGATCAAAAACAGAAGGCCTGACTGCAACGCAGTTGAAGACCTGAGCCGCCCTAGACCTGTCGTTCACGGCAAGTCCGTAGCGCGTCGGGAAGCTCGGGCGACAGCACGGCCGTCACAACCAGCCGCCTGAGAACCCCGCTCGTCTTAGTCCGACCACCACCGGCTCGCATCGACGCATAATGTTCCACAGCAAGCCGGTTCGATAGTTTTCGATCATCAGGACGACGGGACCCTGGTCGATCCCGAAATGGTAGGGGCTGACCCACCACCCTTCGTTCCTGTCTTCCATCGCAAAGGTCTGGTTGAACGATGGCCTGAAGCCATAAAGGCGCGTCATGCCAAGCTGCATTCGAGCGAAATTTCGTACCGTCGGGATGACGATTTCCGGAGCGAATGGCAGTGAGGCGACCACGGCCCAGGGAGATACGGTTCCGTCATCCGGCCCATAAGGGGCGCCACGCGCAACATAGTCGAAGAATTCCCTGTCGATCCCGTCGACAGTCCGCTTCGTCCAACCCGGCCCGTCACTTGCCGTGAAACCCCAGCAATGTTCGCCGTAGCCTTTGAAGTTCAGCGGATTGCGGATTGCGTATTCCTGCTGAACGAAAGTGGCATGGCGGCTGTTGCGAAAATAGTCGCTGTCATGCTCGCGCATGAATTCGTCGCGAATTTCACGGAAATCGATCCACATATGCGAGAGCTGGTGTGTAAAGAGCGGCCCGGAATAAAGTAGTTCGCGACCGAAGATATTCCGCCATTCGTAGCTCTCGGTATACGCTTTGAAGCTTTCCGGAGGCAGCGGGTGGCTCGGTGAGCCCAGACCGAGAATGTAAAGAAGCAGGCCTTCGTCATAGCCGCGCCAACGATAGGGAATGAAGCCGTTTTCCGGTCGCCAGCCGTGGGTAAGCGTGGCGCCGTTGTCGCGCGCCCAGTTCCAGTCCACGCGTTCGTAGAGCGACATGGCAAGTGCGCGTACCTTCGCCTCGTCCTCGGTGTCCGCATCGAAATATGCCGCGACGGTCAAAGCGCCGGCGAAGAGAAAGGCAGAATCGATCGTCGACAATTCGCACTGCCAGACCCGCCGTCCCGTTTCGATATCCAGGAAATGGTAGAAGAAGCCCTTGTAACCTGATGCGTCCGGTTCCGGCCCTTGATGGCAGGAGATCAGGAATTCCAGTCGCCGCCGGGCGATCTTGGCGGCAAACTCACGAATGACGATACCGCGTTCCACGACGACGGGAATGGTGGCGAGCGCCATACCTACAGCCGCAATGCTTGCCGGGGCGCCGGCCTGCGTCTTGTCGCGCACCAATCCGTTATCCGGATTCGTGCATTGCAGATAGTAGAGCAACGTCGTGAACTGAAGGCGACCGAGATCTTCATCCGTCGGCATCCGGTTCAGTTCGGGATCGGTGGACAGCAGTTCCGACATCATAGGCAAACCGAGGAAGTCAGATGGTTTCGTCGAGCATCCGGAGGCGCCTCTGATCGGACGCCTGCCGGCATGATTTGTGCGCAACGTGTGGTCTAGGCATTGTCTCCCTCTGTGGAGGTCGCCGCCTTCACTTTTCCCGTGCTCTTGACGCCCCATGTCCAGCCGCTGATCTGCGGCATGTCATCGCCATGCGCCTCGATATATTGCCGGTGCTCGATCAGCCTGCCGCGGATTGCCTGCTTGAAATAGGCCGCACGGGCTCCGAGCTGTGGCAGCCGATCGATGACATCCTCAACGAGATGAAAGCGATCGAGCTGGTTCAGAACGACCATGTCGAATGGGGTCGTGGTCGTTCCCTCTTCCTTGTATCCCCGGACATGCAGATTTTTGTGGTTGGTTCGCCGGTAGGTCAGCCGGTGGATCAACCAGGGATATCCGTGGAATGCGAAGATGATCGGTTTGTCCTTCGTGAAGAGCGCATCGAAGTCGGGATCCGAAAGCCCGTGGGGATGTTCGCTCGAGGGCTGCAGCTTCATCAGATTGACGACATTGATGACGCGCACCTTCAGATCAGGAAGGTGCTCACGGATCAGTTGCACAGCGGCGAGCGTCTCCAGCGTCGGCACATCGCCGCAGCAGGCCATGACGACATCCGGTTCCGAGCCGCGATCATTGCTTGCCCATTCCCAGATGCCGAGACCTTCGGCGCAATGTTTGATCGCCTCATCCATCGTCAGCCATTGCGGTGCCGGCTGCTTGCCTGCGACAACGACGTTCACATAGTTGCGGCTGCGCAGGCAATGATCGGTAACGGACAGGAGCGTATTGGCATCCGGCGGTAGATAGACCCGGATGACCTCCGCCTTCTTGTTGATCACGTGGTCGATGAAGCCCGGATCCTGGTGAGAGAAGCCGTTATGATCCTGCCTCCACACATGCGAACTCAGGAAATAATTGAGCGATGCGACCGGCCGTCTCCAGGGAATGTGGTTGCACACTTTCAGCCATTTGGCGTGCTGGTTGAACATCGAGTCGATGATGTGAATGAAGGCTTCGTAGCAGGAGAAGAAGCCATGCCGCCCCGTCAACAGATAGCCTTCGAGCCAGCCCTGGCATTGATGCTCGCTTAACACCTCCATGATGCGTCCGTCGGGCGACAGGCGATCGTCCTCTGGATAAATCTCGGCCATGTAGCAGCGATCCGTCACTTCCAGCACGTCCTGCCAGCGATTGGAATTGTTCTCGTCAGGGCTGAACAGCCGGAAGTTCTTGCTGTTAAGATTGAGCTTCATCACNTCGCGCAGGAACTTGCCCATGACACGAGCGGATTCNGCGGTCACCGATCCGGGTTTGGGCACCGAGACGGCATAATCGCGGAAATCCGGCATCTTGAGGTCGCGAAGCAACAGGCCGCCNTTGGCGTGCGGATTATCGCTCATCCGTCTATGTCCTGCCGGCGCCAGCGAGGCCAATTCNGCTCGCAGTCTGCCTTCGTCATCGAAAAGCTCTTCGGGTCTATAGCTCTTCATCCAGTGCTGAAGCACCTTGATATGCTCCGGCTTGTCCATGTCGCCCATCGGGACCTGGTGCGAGCGCCAGTAGTCTTCGCATTTCTTGCCGTCGATTTCGGCGGGGCAGGTCCAGCCCTTCGGTGTGCGGAAAACGATCATCGGCCACGCCGGACGGCGGACAATCTTCTTATCCCGCGCTTCTGCCCAGATCTTCTTGATCGTCGCGACGGCAGTATCCATGGCTTCGGCAAGCTGCTGCTGTACCTGATCGGGCTCATGGCCCTCCACGAAGAGGGGTGCATACCCCATGCCCTCGAAGAATTTCATCAATTCTTCCTTGGGAATACGCGCAAGGAAGCAGGGATTGGCGATCTTGTAGCCATTGAGGTGCAGGATCGGCAGAACACATCCGTCGCGGGCCGGATTGAGGAATTTGTTGCCATGCCATCCGGTGGCAAGAGGGCCGGTTTCGGCCTCGCCGTCACCGACGACGCAGGCGACGATCAGATCGGGATTGTCGAAGGCTGCACCATAGGCATGGCTGAGCGCATAACCGAGTTCGCCACCTTCATGGATGCTCCCCGGTGTTTCCGGAGCGACGTGGCTCGGGATGCCGCCTGGAAAGCTGAACTGTTTGAACAGCCTTTTCATGCCCTCTTCGTCCTGGGCAATATTCGGGTAGAATTCGCTGTAGGTTCCCTCCAGATAGGCATGCGCAACGAGCGACGGTCCGCCGTGGCCAGGGCCGATCACATAGATCATGTTGAGATTGTCGCGCTTGATCACCCGATTGAGGTGCACGTAAAGCATGTTCAGACCGGGAGACGTTCCCCAATGGCCGAGCAACCGCGGCTTGATATGCGCGCGCGCCAGAGGCTTTTTGAGCAAGGGATTGTCGAGCAGATAGATCTGTCCGACCGACAAATAGTTCGACGCCCGCCAGTAGGCATCCATCAGGCGGAGTTCCTCGGACGAAAGCGGTGCTTTTCCATGCGCTGCCGCCGAGGCGGTTTTTTTCATCACTGCCGTTTCAGGTGAAGCCATCTGAGTCTCCGATCAAAATGACATTGCTGAATTCGCCGGCCCGTTTCGGGCCGATGCAGTCTCCGGTCGTTACGGCTGCACTATTGAGGAGGAGATTCCGGGAAATGCTCCACCACGCCGCGGACACCGTTGACGCCCTCCGCGAGGATCCGCGCAGCCCTGCGGCGAGCTGCCGTCTCGAGGTTGCCCCAAAAATGCACGATACCGTCAGCGACCGTGACGGACAGATCCAATCCTTCCAGGCCGGTGTTTTCGCCGAGCCGAACGAGAATGCTGCGTCGAATGGCTTCGTCACCAGTTGCCGTATCGTCCGGCTTTGCCGAGTAAATCACCTGCAGGAGATCGGCACGGCTGACGATGCCGATCAGCTTGCCGGCCCGAAGAACCGGAATGCGCTTGATGTTGCGGTTCTGCATAAGCTCGGCAACACGAGAAAGGGAGGCATCTTCGTCGATCGTGACAGGGTCGGGCGTCATGACATCCCCCACTCTCCATGCGCATCGCTTAACGAAAGCGTTTGCCCTGTCGTCGGGACCAAGTTCCATGTTCGCATTCGGGGCGAACGCGCCGCTTGAGAGTTCCGTTCGACGGATCAGATCACCCTCGCTGATGACGCCTGCCAAACGCCCTTCATTGTCGACCACGGGAAGACCGCTCACCTGCTGGTCGGACATCAGCTTGGCCGCATGCCGAACGCTATTGTCAGGTGACAATGTGACGACCGCTGTCGTCATGACATCTTTGACAAGCATGTCGATCTAGCTCCGGCTACATTAAACTCATCTCGGCGATCTGGCAAAAATGTCTGCAACGCCTCTCGAGGCCGAACGATGTGGACCTCATTCGCCAACACCAGGAAAACCTAGCCAGATACTGGCGTGGTTTGCATTGAGTAAGATCAATCGGGCGCCGCAACTTGTACCGGGAGCGATAGTCGATAACGCGATGAGGAGTGATTTGGCCGGATGCTGTCAGGGAGATCGGCGTCGCCAGTATCTCACGAAGGCAGAAGCGGACCGCCGGGTGATGAAAATACCGGATGCACCCGTGATGCATCACAAGATCATGTGACGCAACAGCACTTACTGACGTAAAAGGAGAAACTGGAGCGGGCGAAGGGATTCGAACCCTCGACCCCAACCTTGGCAAGGTTGTGCTCTACCCCTGAGCTACACCCGCTCAAATCCGCACCGGTCCGGGGTAGTAAGTAGCGGACCGTGGGCGCCACCTTGCGGCGACGGGCGCTATATCGCCCAAACGATTTTCAAATGCAACAGGGAAATGACGGAAAAACGAAGAAAAGTTCTGGCGGTGGAAAACAGGCTTCGAAAACGCCGCGAATGCAGGGCAAAGCGTCGGTCCTGATGATTGCCAAGCGCATGAGGCGGACGTAAGCAGACAGTCCAATCTGCTTTTCTCCTGTCTGACGGAATGACGATGACCGAAAACAAGCCTAGGACTCGCCAGGATCTTCTCGCCTTTCTCGACGGTCTCGGCATCGCCCACACGACCAAGGACCATGCTCCTGTCTTCACGGTGGCCGAATCGGTGGCGCTGCGGGACGAGATTCCGGGCGGCCATACCAAGAACCTGTTCGTGAAGGACAAAAAGGATCGTTATTTCCTGCTGACGGTGGAGGAAAATGCCGTTGTCGACCTCAAGCAGGTCCATACTCTTATCGGCGCTTCCGGCCGGGTCTCCTTCGGCAGGGCCGAGAAGCTGATGGAATATCTTGGCGTCGTTCCGGGTGCTGTCACCGCGCTCGGCGCGATCAACGATACCGGCAACGATGTCACTTTCGTGCTCGATGCGGATCTGATGCATGACGAGATCATCAACTGCCATCCGCTTTCCAATGACGCGACGACTTCGATTGCCAGCGCCGATCTGATACGATTCATGGAAGCGACAGGGCATAAGCCGCTTGTCTTGAAAGTGACGTCCTGACATACGATTTTAGCGCTATCAAAGACGCCGGCAGATCGGCGCGGCGGGAGATACCTATGAGCGGCAGCGACAATCCTTACAACGGTTCCTTCGGCAACCAGATGTCGGCAACGGCAAGTTATGGCGCAGTATCCCAGCCTGAGGCGGGCGGCAGCCATATCAAGGACACGACGACGGCGAATTTCGGGAAGGACGTCCTAGAGGAATCGCGCAATCAGCCGGTTCTGGTCGATTTCTGGGCGCCATGGTGCGGCCCGTGCAAGCAGCTGACGCCGGTTCTGGAAAAGGTCGTCAATGAAGGTCAGGGCCGCGTCAAGCTGGTCAAGATGAACATCGACGATCATCCCTCAATCGCTGGCCAGCTCGGCATCCAGTCCATTCCGGCCGTCATCGCCTTCGTCAACGGCCGTCCGGCCGACGGCTTCATGGGTGCGGTGCCCGAAAGCCAGGTTCGCCAGTTTATTGATCGGCTCGCAGGTCCTGCGGATGCCGACCAGACCGCAGAGATCGAGGCTTATCTGACGCAGGCTGGCGAATTGCTCGCTGCCGGAAACATCAATGAAGCGGGCCAGCTTTATGGTGCCGTCATGCAGGCCGATCCGGAAAATGCCAAGGCTCTCGCCGGCATGGCCGAATGCCTGATCGCAGCCGATCAGCACGGTGAGGCTCGCCAGATGCTGAGCGAGCTGCCGGAAGAGCTTGGTAAGGATGCCGGAATCCAGGCGGTCCTGAAGAAGCTCGACCAGATCGAAGAGGCCCGCAAGCTCGGCGATCCCGTCGCCCTGGAGCGCGAGCTGGCATCGAACCCCGATCATCACGAGGCTCGGCTGAAGCTTGCCAAGATCCTCAATGTAGAGGGCAGGCGTGAGGAGGCGGCTGAACACCTCCTCACCATCATGCGCAAGGATCGTGCCTTCGATGATGACGGTGCGCGTCGCCAGCTTCTGCAGTTCTTCGAGGTCTGGGGCTTCAAGGACCCGGCGACCGTTTCTGCCCGCCGGAAGCTGTCCTCGATCCTGTTTTCCTGAGTTTGCCGCATCCACCCTTGCGTTTTTGCGCAAGGGCACCACATTTCTCGTGAGGACGGGCGCCGAAGATGCGCCCGCCGAAAGAGTGCGGGACTAGTCTTCATGCAAGTCGGCAATGCGAGATACCTGAAGCCCGGCGATCTACCGGATGAAATTGCAGTTTTTCCCTTGACCGGCGCGCTTCTCCTGCCCGCCGGCCAGTTGCCGCTCAATATCTTCGAGCCGCGTTATCTTTCGATGTTCGATTCCGCNCTGACTGGAAACCGTCTGATCGGCATGGTGCAGCCGGCACACGGCGAGCANGAAGACAAGACGCATGCTCCGGANCTTGCGGCTGTGGGTTGCCTCGGCCGGATTACCTCTTATGCCGAAACCGGTGACGGGCGTTATATCGTCTCGCTNACGGGCGTCTGCCGCTTCCGGCTGCTGGAGGAGCGATCGCATGGCCAGCCGTTCCGCAGCTTCCGTATCGCGCCGTTCATATCGGATCTTTCTGCCGAGAATGAAGAAGAAGCCGTCGACCGCGGCGCGCTGCTGACGGCCTTCAAGGCCTATCTCGACGCCAACAAACTCGAGGCGGACTGGGAGAGCGTGGAGCGGGCTAGCAACCTTACCCTCGTCAATTCGCTCGCCATGATGTCGCCATTCGGCCCGGCCGAAAAGCAGGCGCTGCTGGAAGCGCCGGACCTCAAGACAAGGGCGGAAACCCTGATCGCCATCACCGAAATCGTGCTTGCCCGCGTCTTCGGCGATTCCGATACCGTGCTGCAGTAGAGGGCGGGATGGACGAAAAACTCAGTCGGGTCGATCCCAAGCTTCTCGAACTTCTCGTCTGCCCGCTCACCAAGGGGCGGCTTTCCTACGACCGCGAGCATAATGAGCTGGTCTCGGAAAAGGCGCGTCTTGCCTATCCGATCAGGGACGGCATTCCGATCATGCTGGTCTCGGAAGCCAGAAGCCTCGAAGACTAAGCTTCAGCTCTAGATCGCCTCACCTGCGAGCAGCTTCGGATTGTCCTTGGCAGTCGTTCCTGCCGCTTGGCCGATGAAGAAGGACTTCAGGCCGGGCAGGCGATCGACAATGCCGAGGCCGAAATCGCGGGCGATGCGGATCGGTGCCGCGTCATTGGAAAACAGCCGGTTCAACACGTCAGTCGTGACGCCCATGCGGAACGTGTCGAAACGGCGCCAGCTCTCGTAACGCTCCAGGATGTTGATGGCGCCGATATCTAGCCCAAGGCGATCAGCTTCCACGATGGTTTCAGCAAGGGCGGCCACATCCTTGAAACCGAGATTGAGACCCTGGCCGGAGATCGGGTGAATGCCGTGTGCGGCATCGCCGGCAAGCGCAAAGCGCGGGGCGACGAAGGAGCGGGCGAGCGTGAGACCAAGCGGGAAGGCGCGCTTGCCGCCGACCACCTTAAGGGGGCCGAGTTTGTGACCGAAGCGGCGTTCCAGTTCCTCCTCGAAAACCAGATCGTCGGCGGCAACAAGGCGGTTTGCGTCATTTGTCCGCTCGGTCCAGACCAGCGACGAGCGGTTGTTGCGCAGCGGCAGTATGGCAAAGGGGCCGGATGGGAGGAAATGTTCTTCGGCACAGCCGTGGTGCGGGCGCTCGTGCTCGACGGTGGTGACGATGCCGGATTGGCCGTATTCCCAGGTCACTGTCTTGATACCGGCAAAATCGCGCAGCCTGGAACGTACACCGTCGCAGGCAACCAGCAGGCGCGATTGCAGCGCGCTGCCATCGGACAGGCTGACTTCGATATCGATATCGCTCGTCTTCAGGCCGGTGGCGCTCAGGCCATGGCGGATCTCGACGCCGAGCCGCTCGCAGGCGCTGCGCAGCGCGCCGACCATAACGACATTCGGGATCATGTGGGCAAAGGGCCGGCCTTCGGCAACTTCGCCGTCGAAGGTCAGGAAGATCGGGCGAACAGGATCGGACATCTTGGAATCTGTCACGATCATCTTGGTGATCAGCTGAGCCTCTGGCTGGATCTCGTCCCAGATGCCGAAGACTTCGAGCATCTTTGTCGCGGCCGCGATAATGGCGGAAGCGCGCATGTCTTTCTTCCAGGCATGTTCGGGAGCGGCCTCGACGACCGCGACAGCGAGATGCGGCGCCGCCTGCTTGACCGCCACTGCCACGGACAGGCCGACATAACCTCCGCCTACAACCAGCATGTCCAGCATAGCGCGCTCCTCTTACATTCTACGATCAGATGCGATCTATATAGAGCATCAGGTTACCACTTCCTACCGCCGGGAGCCGAACAAATGACGGAGCAAACGGGCAAGTCCACCGCCATGGAAACATTGATTTCGACGCTCGATATCGAGCCGATCGAGGTCGATATCTTCCGCGGCCGTAGCCCGCAGGTGGGGTGGCAGCGGGTGTTTGGCGGGCAGGTGATCGCACAGGCGCTGATGGCGGCGCAGCGCACTGTGGACGGCGACCGGTTCATTCACTCGCTGCATGCCTATTTCATGCGTCCCGGCGACCCCTCCGTGCCGATCATCTACCAGGTCGAGCGCATCCGGGATGGGGCGAGCTTCAACACACGCCGGGCCGTCGCGATCCAGCACGGCAAGGCGATCTTCGCGCTCTCCGCCTCATTCCAGGTGGAAGAGCCGGGATTCCACCACCAGATCCCGATGCCGCCAGTGCCGATGCCGGAAACGCTGCTCGGCGAACAGCAGATCAAGGAGCAGTATCTTGCTCACGCTCCGGCGGCGGTGCGCAAATATTGGGAGCGCGAAAGGCCGATCGAAATCCGTCCGGTCTCGCTCAAGCACTATTTTACGCGTGAGAAGCTCGAACCGCGGCAGGACGTTTGGGTTCGCGCCACCGGGCCGGTGCCGGACAGCAGGCTCTATCAGGCTGCGGTGCTTGCCTATCTCTCGGACATGACGCTGCTTGATGCATCG
>Ga0055526_1000629_pt1 | contig 27380 bp, 24 predicted proteins | sample AraplaCol_mMF_r2_FD_55013 | JGI IMG/M metagenome (GOLD analysis project Ga0055526, IMG submission 55013) | Arabidopsis root microbial communities from North Carolina, USA - plate scrape MF_Col_mMF_r2 | ecosystem: Host-associated > Plants > Roots > Endosphere | place: USA: North Carolina... | reverse complement strand
GCTCGGATTCCGTTGTCGCCGATCAGGCCGTGTCGCTCTTTCCACGAAATAGGAGAAAACTATGAGTAATAAACCTACGATCATTCTGGTGCATGGCTTTTGGGGTGGAGCCGCACATTGGGGCAAGGTCATACTCGAACTGGCGCGGAGGGGTTATCAATCCGTTCGCGCCGTCGAACTGCCGTTGACGTCGCTTGCTGAGGACGCTGAACGGACACGCAAGATGGTGGCCCAGCAGAAAGGACCGGTTCTGCTCGTCGGTCATTCCTACGGTGGCGCGGTCATCACCGAAGCGGGAGATCAACCGAATGTCGCGGGGCTTGTCTATATCGCCGCATTCGCTCCCGACGAAGCTGAAAGTCCAGGCGCTATCACGCAACGGCATCCGCCTGCGGCAATGGCCAATATCGAGCCGGACAGCGACAGCTACCTATGGCTCAAGGCCGACAAATTTCACGAAAGCTTCTGCCAGGATATATCCCTCGAAGATGCTTTCGTTTTGGCGGCCACCCAAAAAGCGCCGCTTGCAGGCACCTTTGGCGACGTCATCACCGCTCCAGCCTGGAGGAAGAAGCCGTCCTGGTATCAAATAGCAAGCGAAGACAGAATGATTGCTCCTGAAAACCAGGCAGCAATGTCGACTCGTCTCAATGCTCGGAAAGTCGTGACCTTGGAGGCAAGTCATGCCTTGCCGCATTCAAAGCCTCTGGAGGTCGCAGCCTTGATCGATGAGGCAGCGGTAGCCATCTCGAAGTAAGAACAAAGATGCTTGTGGGGGGGCGTGAGAATAAGCGCCCCCCGCTCGATCATCTGCTTGATCGCTTCCGCCCTCCATGCTCCGGCGTTGGAGAAGGCGCACGGCACGACGAAACTCTCCGGCATCGATCGACAAGCTTCACGCTTGCACGCTACAGGATAGGGCTTGATCGATAGCGGCGCGTTGAGCGGACAGATGATGAACGACACAGTCATCCTTTTTCACGGCATTGCCCGGACGAAGAAGAGCATGGAGAAGCTCGCCGGCTTCCTGTCAGGCCACGGTTATCGGGTTGTGAATGTCGGTTACCCCTCCACCAGGTTTTCGATCAGCGACCTCGTCGACATCGTTCGACCGGAGATCGACGGCGCTGCGACGGCGGCAGGAGACGGCCGTCTCCATTTCGTCGGTTATTCGATGGGCGGGCTGATCATCCGGGCGTTTCTCACGCGTTATCGCCCAGCCAACCTCGGTAGAGTGGTCATGGTCGGAACGCCGAACAACGGCAGCCAGATCGCCGATTTCCTCAAGGGCTGGTCCTTATACAGGAAGGTCTATGGACCGGCAGGCCAGCAGCTGATTACCGATCAGACCGCAATGGCGAAGCTGTTCGGCACGGTCGATTACGAACTTGGCATCATCGCCGGCAATCGGACCATTGACCCGGTCTCTTCCCTTGTCATCGGCCTCAGGGTTCCGAATGATGGAAAGGTTTCGGTGGAGAGCACACGTCTCGACGGCGCCGTGGCGCATATCGTCATTCCCGCCAACCACACTTTCCTACCCGTCAACAGGACGATGTGGCGCCAAACCCTGTCGTTTCTGAAAGATGGGCGTTTTACAATCTGAATGTCCGAATATTCAAACATCCGCACATGCCCTCGCCTTAATCCCTGCTGCACCGCTATCGAAGGATAAGTTCAACAAAAAGCGCGATGATGGGCATGCGCTTATCGCTGAACGACGAGGGCCTGCTTAACTCTTGAAATCAGAATGCGGGAGCCGTCGGCGGTGAAGTGCCCATAGTCGAATTGGACTGGGTCTCCGCTTTTTGTCCACACCACACAATCTGGGTTGCACATCGTCTTATAGGTAGAGATGTATGTTGCCCCGCTTCCGGCCAACGCGTCTTGAATGTCCAGACCGATGTGTTGTCGAGGCACCAGATGATCGGCGGCTTTAAATGGTTGCTTGTCGTAGAGACTGTGTGCGAGCAACCGCGGCAGGGATGATTTATACTCTGCCACTGGTCCGAAGACGACGATCTTTTTGGCAAACGGTGATAGGTAATCCACCGTCTTCCTGATGAGTTTCGCGTCGTCTTTTGTCCAGCGTCCAGCCAATACGAGAACATCGACTTTATGGCTCGGCAAGAAATCCTTGAACATGTAGTTCATGAGTTCGATGCAGCGTTCTTCGCCTTCGGCGTCGAGAGTGGGNCGACATCCTGATGCGTTCGCTTGAATGACATTGGCCCCCGAAAGCGCCCTTAGTCCGGGATATAGATGAGCGGCGTGACTATCACCGACAAGCGCTATGTTTTGCTGATTGTCTGATAGCGCCAGGCAGGCATCACGATCATATTTTTCGATGCCGTCGTTTGACGTGAGGAAGCATTGTCCACTGCGAAAGGCCTTCGAAGGGTCGTAGTCAGCAAATTCCGCCACCCGTTCAACGGCCGTGTTGTCCTCTTTCATTTGATCGGCCGCGAGTTGCCCGACAAATGCCAGCATTGCTACCGATGCGATTGAAGCAGCCCCGGCGGCTACGGACACGGCAGGTCGGTATCTCATTGTTCGGAACGGCGTTTCGACAAATCGCCACGAAACATATGCGACGACGAGACTCAAAGCGATCGGCACCAATTGCCAGCCATGCTCCCATGCCCCGTACTGGTTCGAAAACACCCAAATCGGCCAATGCCACAGATAGAGGGAGTATGAGATCAAGCCTATGGCAGTGGCGACCCTCAATGAGAGTAGCTTGCTGACAAGTGTGCCTGGGCCGGTCCAGATGATCAGCGCCGTGCCTGCGGTCGCGGGAAACGCCGTCAATCCGGGAAACTCGGACGTCTTCGACAGCAGCAATGCGCTGAGGCAGATGAGCAAAGCACCGATTGCCGAAAGCACATCGTTGATCCGCGCATCAGCGAATTTCGGCAGTGCCGGTCCTGCGATGAGAGCGCCGACGAGCAGTTCCCAGGCGCGATACTGTACAAGATAAAAGGCTGCGGAGCGGTTGATTGGAACAGTGATAATGGAAGCAATGATACTGACCGCAAAAAGCCCGGCTATGGCCATCCCGGTTGCCCTGCGCCCATATCGGCTTGCCAGCATGACGATCAGGGGAAAAAAGACGTAGAACTGCTCTTCGACCGACAACGACCATGTGTGCAGGACTGGATTGAATTCCGAGGAATCATCGAAATATCCAGTTGTAAAATAGAAATAAGCATTTGAGGCAAAAAGCGCTGAGGAAGTGACGGACTTAAAGACCCGCAAGCTTTCGTCGGGCAGCATCGTAAAATAAGAAGCCGCCATCACAACGGCATACATGACCACGACAGCGGGAAGAATTCGTTTTGCGCGGCGACTATAAAAGTTGCCAATCGAGAATCGGCCATCCCCAACGTCAGCAAGAATGATTTTGGTAATCAGGTANCCCGAGATCACGAAAAAAATGTCCACCCCGATAAATCCACCGGGGAGAATGCGGTCAAATCCGCAGTGATAAAGAATCACAAAAATTACGGCTACGGCACGCAGGCCGTCGATATCTTGACGATGCGTAATCATTTGGGCCTCGATATTTGGCCTCCCAGGATTTCGTACCGTGAGACCGGTCAATATGCAACCAGCATCAGGGTGAAATGAAAACTACTCGCCTTAGACGGGCTTCTGTCCACAGCGAGAGACGACCTGAAGAGCAGCGGAGGGGCCGCAAGGTTCATCGGGTGTTTTAGGGTTATTGCTTATTTTACCATTCGTCCGATGAAGCCGGCGAGAAGGAGAGCGATGTCCATCCGCTTCTCATTTCGACGGTGATTCGACTAAAGGGCACATTCTACAGCTGCCTTTCAACGGTTCCACAACTCAGGCCATAAGACTGACGGGCGATTTAACATTGACTGCTGGAACGCAGCGCGGCATTGCCAGGATGGCTTGCAGGCCAAATTGGGCGAACGTGTGACCAACAGAGTGCCGGACGGCGATCCCAGCGCAGAGCACGCAACTGGCCAGACACAGTTTCAGCCCATGTGGCCGGGACGTCAGGGGTCAATTTACATGGATTTCTCAGCGGTCGTTCAGGTCAAGATAATTTCCAGATATTCAAACATCCGCCACACGACCCCTCATTATTACGAGCTGTAACCGTATCGAATGGAGATCCGATGCCCGCCATCTTGCGAAAGAAAATTCACGGTGCATCCACACGGGGACAGGTCATCGACGGCGCTCCGGACATCGGCGTCGCCTATCAGGTGTTTTCCGATACGGTGGTCGAAGACGTTATCGTCAAGAATTCTCCCCGCGGCTTCAAATTTCACAATGGCAGGAATCTCGTCATACGGCGCTGTGAGACCGAGAATGTGAAGGGCGACGGGATTTACCTTACAATGACGTCGGACGTGTTGCTGGAGAACAACCGCGTCGGCCCGGCGCCCGGCCAGGGAGCGGATTGCTGCCAATTCGCCTACGAAAACGACGACCGCAATGTGAGCTCCAATGTGGTGGTTCGGGGCAACCTTTTTCTTCAGTCGCCGACCAGCACATCCAACAAGGGGGCGCTGGTTTGCGGCAGAACGCGACAATACCATGTTGAATACAATTTCATCGGGGGGAAGAATTTCTCCTTTTCATCGATCGGTGACGATGCCGTCGTGCGCAGTAACGTCATGCGTGACGGNAAGATGAATGATTATTCCTTCGGGTATGGGGTTGGCGATCAAGTCGACCATGCTGGCCACCATGTTTATGACAACAGGATCGAGAACAGCAATCGTGGCGTGAGTTTGAGCGGTTACTCGGACCAGAGCCTGGCATTTCGCAAAGACATGAATATCCACGATAACGTGATCAGCGAATGTGAGATCGGGTTTTTCGCCAATCGGCCGTGGTCTGGAAGCTTTCGACGCAACATATTCTTGCGGTGCAAGCAGGACATCTTTCTGAAAGGAAACGGCAAAGCGACNGCAGGGGAAGTCGAAGGCAACTATCTCAACGACGGCAGCTTTCTGAACGTCACGCCGCCGCCGCTTCGCGTCAAGCCGGANGGAAAGGCTTCCGTTTCCTCCGGCGAATGGACATCCGAGCCCGACGAAATCCGCATCCAGTGGCGGGACAAGGGGATCGATATATCAGGCGCCAACCGGCCCTCCATTGCGATCGAGCCTGGCATGGAATTGTCATGCGTCTTGCTGGCCCGCAAGGGGCAGAATTGGATGTTGGCGATTGCCGAGACGGCCTATGATGATTTCACGCCGCGTGCATGGCAAGAAAACATGCTGCCTTGGCAGAAGCGCTATCTCTCCCTTTAATCGCCACACTGAGACCAGGCGGAGCGGAGCCCCCGTGAAGCCTCCGTGTGTCAAGCCTCACGCGGTCTCCGGTTTGCCAACAGCCTCGGACGCAGCTCGGAGAGTGCAATCACAGTGTGTGGCCAGAGAATAAAAGGTGCGAGCATCATCCCTGCCTCTGTCATGGATCCAAGCATGATCAGGATGATAATCACGATCTCCTTCCGTCTGGCGCCCGATCGCTCTTGATCGGCTTCGACGATTGTCATCTTTCGGAACAGACGAGTCACCAAAAACAAGACCCATGCGCCTATACCGGGAATGCCGATATTGAGGGCAAGTTCGAGATAGGTGTTGTGCGTCGACCGCGCGTCGAACGTCACCTTGACGTATTCCTCCATGACATCAGGCTGACGGAACATCGCAAAGCCATAGCCGGTTAAAGGCCTATCCCATATCAGCGGAAACAGCTGTTCCCAGATGTTGGTGCGCCCCGAGAAAGTAAGGTCTTTGCCGAAAGCTTCAGCAACGGCAGAGGCCACACCCAAATAAATGAAACTGGCGGCAAAACCCACCAGAAGAAACAGCAGNGCGACGACAAATGAGCGAAAAAGGCGATTTGGATAGACGTGGATAATCCGGATCGCATACAGCATGACACTGCCGAACATCGTCAATACAACCGCGGTCGACGACTTTGTCGCTACAATCAAAGCGAGGAGGCAAAGCATCGCAGCCCACCGTACAAGCGTGCTGTAACGAAGTCGGCCTAGCTTCTGCGTTGACAACAGACACACAAAGCTGACCGAGCAAAATTGTCCCAACGTATTCTTGTGGTAAAACGCCCCCTTTACCATGCCGGCATAGCTGCCACGCATGATGGCAAATTGCGGGAAAGCGGCAGTATAGAGAACATTGATAAATGCGGCCGCGATCGCAAAACGCCCCAGGATGCGAAACGCTTCCACGTTGCCATACCGCGCGCGATAAAGCAGCGGCGGGAGCGCAAGAACAATGACGGCGGCCAATCCCTTTAAAGACGCCCCTCTGTCAATCGAGAACACGATTGATGTCAGACAGGAAATGGCAACGACCCCGATGAGGGGCGAAATTCTTGAAAAGGTCCGTATGAATTGCCGTTGTTCCAACAGAAAATACAAACCGGACAACGGGATAAGGCTGTAAAGCATCAGCTTCATCGGAAGCGGGTCTACCGACGCGCCGTCATCGAAATTTGCCGGCAGTCCGTACCACATGCCGGTCGCCCGCCAAAGTGCGGCGTAAAATGCGACAGTAAGCACCAGCTTCGCCAGCACGTCCCGTCTGACGCGCCATCTGGAAGCAGTCCGCCGACGGTGGCTGCCTTGATAATAGTCTCGTGCTATAGACGCGTCTTGTATCGCCATTAAGAGCTCTTCTATCTCATGTTCGGGGATGTTCCTATTCGAAATAGGACTGAGCCAAAATTACAATTTACCTCTGCTGGACTCTGTATGCGACATTGAAATCATCGACACTGGTTTCTGTCTACGACCCATCACAAATCGATAGATTTCGATCGGTTGACCACTCCCACAATCCAAAACAGCCGACACGTCGCTCTTCCTGCAGTATATGGTTGGCGCGAAATTCATGAGCCAGACCAACGAGTTATTGCTGCAGTTCCTGCTTTAACCCGCCATGTGGCGCCACTTTAAGCCATATCATTCCTCGAATCCAGTTTGCTAAACCTTCCAATATGTCGCGCNCAACTGGTTCGAGCCACCCGCTGCCGCGCGCCGGGACGCTGGCTGTCGTCGTCAATCGAAACCTCATCAGCTCCCGGAACCAAAGACCGAACAGGCCGTTGATAGCAATGCCCAACCATGTCCGGGAGGCAGGACNGACATGGCACGTCAGACATTCTGGAAAGGCTATCTCAAGCTCTCGCTCGTCACNGCCGCCGTCTCGCTGACGCCGGCCACGACCGAAAGCAACAAGGTTCGTTTCCATGTCCTCAATCGCCAGACGAAGAACCGCGTCGAAAGCCGTTATGTCGACAGCGTCACNCACANACCTGTGGCCGAGCGGGACCAGGTGAAGGGTTATCCGCGCGGCGAGGACGATTATGTTCTGCTCGAAGACGAGGAAATCGAGGAGGTCGGGCTCGAAAGCACCCGCACCATCGACATCGACAGTTTCGTGCCGCGCGGCTCGATCGANTGGATCTGGTACGACAAGCCGCATTTTCTGGCGCCCGAGGACAAGGTCGGGGTGGAAGCCTTCTGCGTCATCCGCGAGGCGATGAAGGCGAATGATGTCGTCGGCATCGCCCGTCTGGTTCTCTATCGTCGCGAGCGTGCCGTGCTCTTGGAGCCGCAAGGCAAAGGCATCGTTCTCTGGACCCTGCGTTATGGCGACGAGGTGCGTGATCCCATAGCCGAACTCGATAGCAACACCGAGATCGACAGCAAGCTGCTGACGCTGATGAAGCAACTGGTGAAGGAAGAGACCAAGGATTGGAGCCCCACGATGGTGCAGGATCCGATTCAGAAACGCCTGAAGGCGATGATCCGCGGCAAGCAGAAGAGCCTGAAGAAGACCGCGCCCGCGAAAAAGCCTGCCCCGGTGAAATCGACCGGCAACGTCATCAACATCATGGATGCGTTGAAAAAGAGCCTGGCTGCTGAGAGCGGGCGCAAACCGCATTAGGCGAAAGGGTATTGCCGATCCGCTATCGCTTCTTCTTTTCCAGCGGTTTCGCTGCCGCGAAAAACCCGTCCCAAGGATCTCTCGGCAAGGCGTCCAGCCGCGTCGGCGTGTTGTCCACCGTGAAATAGGCCGGCCCGATGTCGGCGGTGAGCTCATCCCATTCCAGTGGCATCGACACCGCAGCCCCCGGCCTTGCCCGCGTCGAATAGGGTGCGACCGCCGTATTGCCGCGGCCGTTGCGGAGATAGTCGATGAAGATCCTTCCCTGGCGCTTGGCTTTGGTCGCCGTCGCGAGATAGCGCTGGGGATCGTCGGCCGACATGCTGTCGGCAAGCCATTTGGCAAAGCCCTTCACCTCCAGCCAGCCGGCTTTCGGTGCAAGCGGCGTCACCACATGCAGCCCCTTGCCGCCTGTGGTCTTGACGAAAGCGGCGAGACCCTCGGCCTCCAGCCGTTCCTTCAATTCGTAAGCCGCGGCGATCACATTCTCCCACGCCACCTCCTCGCCGGGGTCGAGGTCCATGGTTATCATGTCAGGCTTTTCCCAATTGTCGGTCGTCGCACCCCAGGGGTGGATTTCCAGCACGGCCGATTGCACCAGCGCCACGACGCCATCGAAATCGGTAATGCGCAGCAGCTTCTCGCCCTGCTTGTCCTTCGGATCGGTTATCTCGCCGATATGCGGNTTCATGCCCTTCCAGGCATGTTTCTGGAAGAACCGCTGCCGGCCCTNGATCCCGTCGGGCAGACGCAGCAGCGCCAGGGGCCGGTTGACGACATAGGGCGCCATGAAGCGCCANACCTGGGCGTAGTAATTCGCCAGGCCCTCCTTGGNAACGCCCTCGTCCGGCCAGTAGATGCGGTCGGGATGGGTGAGCGCCACCGCCGATTTCGGCAAAGCGCGGGCTGTGNTCTTTTCCGTTTCGCGCGTCACGTCCTTTGCCGGCTTGTCCTCGCGCAGGCCGCGGAAGGCGGCATGGCGCAGATTGCCGTCGGCCGACCAGGCGCGGAATTCCACTTCGCCGACCAGTTGCGGTTTCACATAGATCAGCCCGCGCCGTTCCTCCGATGTCAGTTTGTCGTCGAAGGAATTCTCGCTCTGCGTCAGCCGCGACAGCTTCTCATGGAGCATCTGCGCCGTTGCCACCGTATAGCCGGTGCCGACACGTCCGACATATCTGAGTTCGCCGTTTTGGTAATACCCCATCGCCAGCGAGCCGATCGCATTCTTCATCGATGTCGACGGAACGTAGCCGCCGATGACGAATTCCTGNCGATGCGAGCATTTCGACTTGATCCANTCGCCCTTCCGNCCCGACGTATATTTGCTGTCGCGCAGCTTGGAGATCACGCCTTCGAGGCTGAGCCGGCAGGCATGGTCGAGNACCAGTCCGCCGCTTTCGTTGAAATGCGCGCTGTAGCGCAGCTTGTCGTCGTCGCCGGGTATCAGGGTTTCGAGCAGATGTTTGCGATCGAGGAGCGTCGCGTTGAGCAGGCTGTGGCCGTCGAGATACAGAAGATCGAAGGCATAGAAGACGAAGCGGTCATCGCGGCCTTGGCTCAGATCCTGCTGCAGCGCCGAGAAATCCGAGGCGCCAGTATCGCGCTCGACGACAATCTCGCCGTCGATCACCGCCGATCGCACCGGCAGGGCGGCGAAGGCATCGAGCACGTCCTTGCCGAATTTTGGTGTCCAGTCGAGCCCGCTGCGGGTCAGCATCCTGACCTCGCCGTCCCGGATCCTGACCTGCAGGCGATAGCCGTCGAACTTGATCTCATGGATCCAGCGATCGTCCGCCGGCGGCTTCGGCTTCAGCTTGGCGAGCGCCGGCTCGATGAAATCCGGCATCGCGGCCTGGCGCGCGCCCTTCGGCCAGTCGCGTTCCCGGGGTGCGGCTGCTTTTGCCTTCGGAGCCGGTCTTTTGACGGCAATGCCTTTGCCGTTCTTCGCTTTGGAATTCCAGGTCGCTTCGGGATTATCCGCCACCTCTTCGAGCTGCCGGCCCGTTTTGGCCGATTCCGGCCGTTCGTCGAGGATGTCGCCGTCATGGCGCGCCTCGGCGTCGTCGCCCTTGATCAAGAGCCAGTTTTCACGCTTTTCACCGGGCCGGCCGTGCATGCGCACGAGATGCCAGCGGCCTTTCAGCTTCTCGCCGTCGAGTTCGAATTCCATATGGCCTTTGCGGTAGGCCTTGTGCGCATCGCCATGCGGCGTCCAGGTGCCGCGATCCCAGACGATGACGGTGCCGCCGCCATATTGCCCCTTCGGGATAATGCCCTCGAAATCGCCATAGGAGAGCGGGTGATCTTCGACATGCACGGCGAGCCGCTTATCCTCCGGGTTGAGGCTTGGTCCTTTCGTCACCGCCCAGCTCTTCAGCACCCCATCCATCTCCAGCCGGAAATCATAGTGCAGCCGGGTCGCATCGTGCTTCTGAATGACGAAGCTGTTGCCGCTGCTGCGGCCCTTTTTTCCGCGTGGCTCGGGGGTGAGCTTGAAATTGCGTTTCGCCTGATAGGTTTCGAGAGCCATCTCAGCTTGCCTTCTTGCTGTGGCTGTCGCTGCGCGCCGGCGCCTTCTTCTTTGCCGGATCCTTCGTTGGTGGGGCCTTGCCGCTCATCTTCGCGCTCTGGCGCAGCGCCTCCATCAGGTCGACGACCTTGCGCTCCGGCTGCTTCTTCTTCTTCGGCGGTGCCCGGCCCTCGATCTTCGCCTTCACCAGTTCGACGAGGGCAGCCTCGTAACGATCCTCATATTCGCTTGGTTCGAAGCTGCCCTGCTTGGTGCCGATGATATGGCCGGCAAGCTCGATCATCTCCTTGTCGAATTTGATGTCGGGAATGTCTTTGAAGACCGTATCGGCCGAGCGCACCTCGTAATCGAAGTTCAGCATCGTCGCGACGATGTAGTCGTCATGAGGGCGGATCAGCAGCGTCCGGTTGCGCCGGAAAAGCACGGCTTCGGCGAGTGCTGCGACCTTGCCGTCGCGCATGCCCCTGGCGATCAGCGACAACGCCTCCTCGTCATGCTCGTCCACGGGGGCGAGATAGTAAGGGCGGTCGAAATAAAGCTTGTCGATCCCGTCGAGGGCGATGAAAGCCTTGATATTCAGCACCTTGTCGCTCTCCGGCATGATCTCGGCAATCTCGTCGCCCTCGATGACGATGTAGCCGCCGCTCTCAATCTGGTAGCCCTTGACCTGGTCGTCCCGCTCGACCGGTTTGCCGGTCTCGCTGTCGACGAATTGCCGTTCCACCCGATGGCCGGTCCTGCGGTTGATGATGTTGAAGGAGACGCGGTCGGAGGAGGAAACGGCGGTGTAGAGCCCGACGGCGCAGGCAAGGTCGCCCACCTTCAGATGACCCTTCCAGCTTGCCCGAGCGGCCATTCCATCCTCCGTCGCAAATCAGAGCCGGCTGCCGCTCTTGTCGGTTTCGAGTTCCTGAAATGCCCAGCCGCGGCCGTCAGGCGCGGGATAGGCGAGCAGCGCATCGCCATCGCCGATCTTCTGGCGCGACGCGGCGTCCTTGGCATGGAAGATCGCTTCATCAGCCGTCGCATAGGTTTCCGAAAGCGTATCGCCGAGCTTATAGGCCCAGCCATTGTCATGCGGGACGACCTGATAGGTGATATCGGCCATTTCGGATCTCCTCTTCTCAATCAAATAGGGAGCATGATGGCATTGGCATCCTGCTCTAGTTCCGATTTGTTTTGCGCCGTTCATCGAGGGCGATGATTTTCTCCAGCGATGCGATATCCTCGCTGGTGACGACGGGAACCGGATCGGCCGCGATCGCCTCCAGCACCTCCTTCGAGACGGCGCCGTTGCGGATCGCCCATTCCAGCGTTTCGCGCGTCTCCCGCTCGGCCTTCAACTGCGCATAGAGCGCGACGATCAGCCGATCNCGNGCATCCATCCGCCGGCCTTGGTTATCCATGCTGCGGACGTGCNCCATCGCAATTCACCTTTGTCACTGATTTCGTTCAGGTGTATTCAACTGATGAGGGATGGAAAGGTTCCGAAACCGGTGGGCGGGCTTTGCCATTGCCGCATCAGGCGGAATCGCCATCCGCAGGATATNNGCGAGAGGATTTCAATATGGCCGATCTCAAGATTCGCCCCCGCCCGACCGGCGCCACCGCCGTGGTCGGCCGCACCGGTTTCCCGCACGTCATCTCCGCCACCAAGGGTGAGATCGATATCGTCACCGCGCCGTCGCAGCCGGGCTTCAATCCGCTCGACCTGCTCTATTCCTCGCTCTCGGCCTGCCTGGTGCTCAGCGCCCGCATCGTCGCCAGCCAGATGGGCGTTCTCGACAAGATCAGCGAGATCACTGCCGACGTCACCGGCGAGAAGGCGACGGAAGGCCTTTCGCGCGTTGCCAAGTTCAACATCGCCTTCTCGATCAAGGGTGATATCGACGAGGAGACCCGGCAGAAGATCGCCCACGCCGCCGANNACGAGATCTGCACGGTGAGCAACACCATCCGCGGCAATCCCGAATTCTCGACGACAATATCGGGATAAGCCTATAAAAATTATAGACAATAGCGGCGGAAGGATTGCGCGACCGCTGCCCCGCTTCTATGCTCGGATATCGAAGCAACGATCCCGGCCACCATGCAGCCCAAGCCTCTCCCGACGTCCGCACAACCCGTCGTTGCCATCATTGGCGGCGGTATCTCCGGCGCCGGCGTCGCCTATCATCTCGCTAAGGCCGACTGCGGCGAGCGTCCTGCCATCGTGGTCTTCGAGCCGCGCGCCGAACTCGGCCGCGGCCTTGCCTATGACACGGATGATCCGGCTCATCGCATCAATGTGCCGGCCGCCAAGATGAGCCTGCAGCCGGGCGACTTGAGTGAATTCCAGGCCTGGATCGAAGCCCGCGATGCCGTCGCCGACGATCCCGAGGCCAGGCAGCCCGATGGCTCATTCTTCCCCCGGCGTCGGCTCTTCGGCGAGTATGTCGCCTCCCTGCTGAAACCGCTGCTGGAAGACGGGAGCGTGCGTCATTGCCGCGCCGCGGTGACGGGTGTCGAACGCNGTGCCGGCCGCTGGTCGATCCTCGACGACAAGGGCGGCGTGACGGAGGCCGATATCGTCGCGATCGCCACCAGCCATCCGCCGCCGGCAGCTCCCGGCCGGCTTGCGATCCGGCTTGCGGCCCATCCCCGTTTCGTCGCCGATACCACCAAGCCCGGAGCGCTCGACGCTATCCGCCCGCATGACCGGGTGCTGGTCATCGGCAACGGTCTGACGGCCGCCGATGTGATTGCCTCGCTGGCGCAGCGCGGACATGACGGTCCGGTGACCGCGATCTCGCGGCGCGGTCTGCGGTCTCGCGGCCATGCGCCGGTGCCGCAGCCGCTCTTCGGCGATTTCATCTCCGATGCGACCCATTCCGCCGTGTCGCTGCTGGCGGAGATCCGCACCGCCATCGATGCGGCGAAGGCTGAGGGCATCAGCTGGCATGGCGTGATCGACCAGGTGCGGGCGCAGGGATACGAACTCTGGCAGGCGCTGCCGGTTGCCGAACGGCGCCGTCTCGTCCGTCACCTGCGTCCCTATTGGGACGTGCACCGTTTCCGGATCGCCCCGCAGGTCGAGGCCGTGCTCGACGCGGCGGTTGCTGCGGGCCGCCTCGATATCCTCGCCGGCTCGGTCGCCGATGCGCGCATCGAGGGCGAGTTGATCCTTTGCACCCTGCAGCCGCGTCATCAGCGCCAGCCGCTGGAGAGACCTTATGACGCTGTCGTCGTCACCACCGGCCCGGCGCATGGCGGTATTCTCGAAACCCAGCCCTGGCTTGCAGCACTTGCGGCAGACGGTCACCTGGCGCTCGACCCGACCGGCCTCGGCCTTGCCTGTACCGAGCGTTCGGAGGCGATCGGCCCATCCGGACGGGCCGACCCCTCGCTGCTGATCTCCGGCCCGCTGGCGCGCGGCACGTTCGGCGAGCTGATGGGACTGCCGCAGGTGACCGAGCATGCCTTCTTCGTCGCCGGCGAGATCGCCGAAAAGCTGAGGACGCGCGCGACGAATAGGCATCCTGCCTGATTTTCGATCAATATGTCGCTCTTCGGCTGTCGCCGGTGATCGACTTCTGATACGCACCCGGCATCCGGGTGACCAAGAATATCGAGATCATGTCGCAGCCTGCCTCCACCCTATCCGAAGCCCCGCCTTCCAATCGTTTTGCCCTTGCGGCCCTCCTTCTCGGCGGAGCGGCGATCGGCGGCTCGCCGATCTTCGTCAGGCTGTCCGAGGTCGGGCCGATGGCGACCGCCTTCTGGCGCGTGGCGCTGGCGCTGATCCCGATCTTCATCGTCTCGCTGATGAAGAAGGAGAGGGGTCCGAAGCCGCAAAATCTTTCCGACTACGGCATGCTGGTTCTCCCGGGCGTCATGCTGGCGCTCGATCTCGGCGCCTGGCACCTGTCGCTCACCATGACGTCGGTCGCCAATGCGACGCTGCTTGCCAACCTTGCGCCGGTTTTCGTCACGCTGATCGCCTTCCTCTTTTTCAGCGCGCAGATCAGCCGCATCTTCATCCTCGGACTTGCCGTGGCGCTCTGCGGCGTCGTCATTCTNAAGGGCGGGCCGGCAGCTGTCGGCAATGGNGATCTCAGCGGCGACGGCATGGCGATGATCGCCGCCTTCTTCTATGCCTGCTACATCCTGGCGATCGGCAGGCTGCGCAGCCGGTTCGATACGATCCGCATCATGTTGTGGAGCACGGCCTGCGCCGCCGTCTGCATCTTTCCGATCGGCCTCATCTATGAGGGCCATATGCTGCCCGCGACCGTCTATGGCTGGTCGATCGTTTTCGGCCTGGCTTTTATCAGCCATGCCGGCGGGCAGGTGGCGATCACCTATGCGCTCGCCTATCTGCCGCCGGCCTTTTCCTCGCTGACGCTGCTGCTGCAGCCGGTCGTCGCGGCCATCCTCGCCTGGGCGTTGCTGAGCGAGGCGATCGGGGCGATGCAGGCGCTCGGCGGCGCCATCGTGCTTGCCGGCATCATGGTTGCCCGCCGCGGCTGATCGTCAGCGATTTTCCTGCAGCAGCCATTTCTGGATGATCGGAATGTCGGCATCGCCGAGATCGTGGCCGCCGGGGATGACGTCGGAATCGACGGTGGCGCCCGAACTCTTCAGCCTCTCTTCCAGCTCGCTCGCATATTTGCCGTAGGCATCGGTCTTGCCGCTGATGACGAGCAGGTCCGTGCCTTTGAGATCGGCGTGCGGATAGTCGCTGAGCACCGGCATGGAGCGCAGCAGCACCGCCTTGTGAACCAGGTTCGGGTGCAGGTAGAGCAGCGAGTTCAACAGGTTGGCGCCATTGGAATATCCGACATAGACGACCTTCTGAGGATCGAGCCCGTAGGATTTGACGGCGCCNTCNATGAAGGCCGCGAAGGCTTCGGCCTCGGTCTTGATNTCGTTCTGGTCGAAGGAGAAGGGGGTGATGCGCTTGTACCAGCGCGGAAAACCTTCNTCCGTNGCCCGGCCGCGCACGCCGAGCAGCGTCGCCCGCGGCGCCGCCTTGTTCAGGAGCGGCATCAGCGTCGTCTCATTGCCGCCGGAACCGTGCAGCAGCACGAAGACGCTGCCATCGGGATCGGGGGGTGTATAGAAGCGATGGACGAATGGCAGCTCGCGATAGTTGACGCGCGGCTGGCCGGGCATCGAAAACTGCGGCAGCACCACCTTCAGGTCATGGAGATTGGTGATGGCTTCGGGCGGGGAGAACAGCTTCGTCCCCAGGGCGGCCTGTTCTTCGTCCACGGTCATGCCGGGCTTGTCGGTGGCAAGCTCCACCAGCGTGCCGCCNGGTTCGCGGGCATAAAGCGANCGGAAATATTTGCGGTCGTGCATGTTGGTCGGCGACGCATCGGTCGCTTCCAATGCCTTGCGCACCGAAAGCAGCGTNTCCTCGTTCGCGGCGCGGAAGGCGACGTGATCGACCGTGCCGGTGCCCGGCGCGCCGGACCAGAAGCCGCGCGCATCGCGCACGTCGATGACGTCGCCGGATTGCGACACCAGCCTGTCGATCGTGCCACGATTGGCCTGGAAGCGATAACCGAAATGGGTCTCGAGGAAGCTGCGGCTTTCGGCAGGCTTCTCCGTCAGCATGGTGGCGCCGCGCACGCGCTGGACGGCATGCTCGATCGGGATCGAGGCGCCGTCCCAGGCGGCCGGCGATGCCAGGGTCTTCGTGCCTGCGAGCTTGAGGATGATGTTGTCGGGGTCCTTCAGCCGCAGCACAGGCTCGCCGAATTCGTCAGCCGGCCCCTCCGAGCGCAGGCCGAAGCTCATGGCGCGCGTCAGCCAGTAGCCGATGCTGGCGGGATCGATCGACAGCGATATTTCGCTGATCTGGCCGAAGCCCACCCGGCCGGGGGCGCCATCTTCCCAGGCGAGAAAGGTGAGGAGGGAACCCGGCGTCCCCGCCGCATCGCCATAGAAGAGATGAAGCTGCGTCGCGTCCTCGTAACCGGCTGTCTGCTTGACGAGCCGCATGCCGAGAAACCCGGCGTAGAAGTCCACGTTCGCCTGCACCTTTCGGGTTACGGCCGTGACGTGATGAATGCCTGATACCATCGAGAGCAGTCCTGATTGAAGCGGCGTCGTCAGGAGCGCGAGTATGAGAGCTGCGAAGGTCATACCGTTGCCAATGACCGTCGCTTAGTTTTGTTCCGCACAAAGTGCAAGCGAATCGCCGCGCTGCAGCAATTCCAAATGTTCGACATCTTCGAGTGCCTCTTCCAGTTGCTGCAGGGTCGGCGGCTTGACCATATAGGCGCGCGCGCCGAGATTTCTGGCCCGCCGCATGTCGGTCTCATCGCTTGAGGTGCTCAGGATGCAGACGGGAATTCGCTTGAGGCGAACATCGGCGGAAAGCGCATGCAGCACCTCGAAGCCGTCCATGATCGGCATGTTGATGTCGAGCAGCATCAGGTCGATCTGCGGCACATCGGCGATGCCGGCNCGCTCTTCAAGCAGCCGCATCGCCTCGCGTCCATTGGTGGCGACATGCAGGTTGAAATTCACCTTCTCCCGGCGCATCAGCTTGATCTTGAGAATCTGGATGTCGGCCGGGCTGTCTTCCACCAGCAGCACTTCGGCGAGCCTGCCCGAACCTTCGCCTGGCTGCTCCGCCGGCCTGGCGCTGTGCGGGATGGCCGATGCGACGGCCGGCGCGGGCCTTGCCTCGGCGAGCGGCACTTCGACAACGAAGGTGGCGCCCGGCCCATTTTCCGGCTCGCACCAGATCGAGCCGCCATGCAACTGCGCGATGCGNCGGCAGATGGCAAGGCCGAGCCCGGTGCCTTCGATGCCACGGCCNACGAGGCGCTTGAACGGCTGGAAGATCAGTTCGCGGTGCTCGGGATCAATGCCGGGTCCGTTGTCGCGCACTGTGAGACGGCAGATATCGCGCTGCGCTTGCCCGGTGATGCTGACCTCCGGAACCTTCTGGTCGCAATAGCGGATGGCATTCGACACCAGGTTCTGCAAAAGCTGGGTCAGCAGTGTCGCATCGCCCATCACCTCAGGCAGCGCCCCGCGGATGATGACGGCTCCGCGGCTCTCGGTCTGCTGACGCAGATTGTCCTCCACCTGGTCGAGCACAGCGGAGAGCGAGACCGGCCTGAGCTCCGGTCCGCCGGAGGCCTCGAGCCTGGTGAAGCCCGAGACCTTGACGATCAGATCTTCCATATGGTCGGCGGCACTGAGCACGTAATCGAGCAGTTCGCGGTCTTCGGCCGGAAGCGCCGACGACCCGTGCAGGATGCGGCTGAAGGATTTGATCGTCCGCAGCGGCTCCTTCAGATCATGGGCCATGGCGCGCGTGAAGATCTCGAGCGATTGCCGCTTCTGCTCCAGCTTTGCTTCCAGCATGCCGTGCATGATGGCGTTCTGGATGCAGCGATGCAGTGTTTCCGGCGACAGAGAATCCTTTGTCAGATAGTCGCGCGCCCCGCTCTTCATCACCTCGACGGCCACGGTTTCGCTGCCCTGGCCGGTCAGCATGATGACGTTGGCGGCGGGATCGGCCTCCAGGATATCGGCAAGAACGCCGAGACCGTCGCGCCCCGGAAGCGAATAGTCGAGCAGGATGCAGTTCGGCCGTTTCCGGCCGTTCAACGCCAGGCCCTCTTCACCTGTCTCCGCCTCCACGACCGTATAGGCGGTGCTGGAGACGCGGCCCAATATGCGGCGATAGACCTCGCGATCGTCGATATTGTCGTCGATGATGAGAATGCTGCAGACTTCCGCCAATCTGTCAGTCCTCGAGCGGCAGGATCGCGATTTCGAACCAGTATTCCTTCAGCCGCTGGATCGCAGCGAAGAGCCCGTCCAGATCGACCGGCTTCTGCACATAGGTATTGGCGCCGAGCGCATAGCAGCCTTCGATATCGCGCTCGTCGTCGGAGGTCGTGAGGATCACCACCGGGATCTTGCGCCAGCCGGCGTTCGATTTGATCGCCTCCAGCGTCTTGCGGCCGTCAAGGCCCGGCATGTTGAGATCGAGCAGGATCAGCCCCGGTTTCGGTGCCATCACGCCGAGCATGTCGAGCGCTTCCTGCCCCGAGGCTGCCCAGCGGATCGAGTTGCGCAGGTTGGTGCGTTTGAAGGCGCGCATCGTTGCTTCGAAATCGTCTTCGCTGTCCTCGACGATCAGGATTGGTTGCGTGTCACGCTGCTGCATTCTGCCCCTCGCGCTTTCTTCCCAGGGTGAAATAGAATGTCGTGCCGGCGCCGACCTCGGATTCCAGCCAGATATCGCCATTGTGTCGCGCGATGATCTTGCGAACGAAGGTGAGGCCTGCTCCGGTACCATCTTCGGAATCCTGCGACTTTTCCAGCCTTTTGAAAATGCGGAAAATGTCCTCATGGAATTCCTGGGGTATGCCCTTGCCGTTATCTCTAACGAAAAACACGTTGCGGGCAACCGTGCCGTCCTGGCCGACGAACCGGTCGAGGTAACCGATCGAGACGAGCGGCGCCGGCTTGTCGTTGTATTTGATCGCATTGGTGATGAGATTGCGGAACACTTCGGTCAATCGCGGCGCGTCGCAGACCACGTCCGGCAGCCGGCCGTCGATGATGACCTTGGCATGCCGTTCCTCGAGCAGCAGCTCCATCGTCGCGACGACATCCTTGACGATCAGGCTGATGTCGGTGCGTTTGACTGCCAGTTGCTGCCGCCCGAGCCGGGAGAAATACAGAAGGTCGTTGACGAGTTTCTCCATGCGCTGGCTGAGACGTACGAGCCGGTTCAGCCGGCGTACGCCGTCGACGTCGAGCTTGTCTTCGTAGTCCTCCAGGAGGAAGCGGGAGTGGTTGTGCAGGCCGCGCAGCGGTTCCTTCAGATCATGCGAGGCGATATAGGCGAATTCATCGAGGTCGTGGTTGCTGCGCTCGAGTTCGGCCGTATAGGCCTCGAGCTGGGCAAGCGTCGCCTTCATCCGTTCTTCCTGCCGGACGCGCTCGCTGATATCACGCACGATGCCGACGAAGATCTTCGTATCGCCGGTGACGACGGTGCTGATGGAAACATCGATCGGAAAGACGATGCCGTTCTTGCGGCGTCCGGAGACCATGCGCGTCGTGCCGATGATCCGTTCCTCGCCGGTCTGCCGGTAATGGGCGAGATAGCCGTCGTGCTCGGAATGGTAGGGTTCGGGCATCAGCATCTTGATGTTCCGGCCGATCGTGTCCTGCGGGGAGTAGCCGAACATGCTTTCCGCCGCCGGATTGAAGCTCCTGATCGTTCCACGATCGTCGATGACGACGACGGCATCAGGCGTGCCGCGCAACAACGCGCCGAAGCGGACGCGCTCGGTTTCGAGGTTATAGTTGTTGCGCATGAAATAGAAGACGAGGATCGCGATCAGCCAGAGCGTGGCGGCCGTAATCGTGCGGTTGGCGATCTCCTGCCAGAATGTCGCCTCATCGTGCCTGACGGCGAAGAAGCCGAGCATCAGCAGCACGGTGCAGGCAAAGGCGAAGAAAAGCGGCGCGTTCCTGTTGCCGAACCAGAGCGCCGTCAGCACCAGCGGCACGTAGAGAATGCCGTTGGCGACACCCAGCGGCGTATAGAGATCGACGAGAAGGCCGGTGAAGCACACGGCAGCCGGGATCCAGAGCGGGATCTGCGCCCGGTTTGCCGGCTGCATCCACCAGGAGCGGGCGAGAAGCCCCGCGCCGAAGATCACCATGCCGACCGCCGTATGCAGCGCCATCGCTGCATAGGGCCCCCAACGGTAGCCCTGTTCGGCATCGGTGACATAGCTGGCCAGCGCGATCATGCCGAGCGTCATGACGACGTAGCTCGTCAGCTCCTGCACCACCTGGCTTTTCCTCTCCACCGGGAGCGAAAGCAGCAGCGAAAGATTGGCGATCAGGAAGATCAACGCCGTATTCGGCCCCATGCCGCCGCCGATCTGCACAATGAAAGCGGGGGGAACCAGGAAGCGCGAGATCAACACGTCGACATTGTGGAAAGTCCGGCCGATCGTGACGATTTCCACGAGCCGGGCTGCGGCAAACGCCGCTGCAAGTCCCGCCGTCATCGTAGCCGTTATTCGAAAACGGCGGCCGGTCAGTGTCGAGGCGGCAAGCCCCGTCCCGGAAAGCACGAAGCAGAGCGCAGTGTTGAAGGCCATCGACGGAAAGCCGGGAACCAGCGAAATGATGATCTCGACCTGCAGCAGCCAGCCGGCAAGGGCGGTCACGCCGAGAAGGACCATCAGGCAGCCGACGGCAATCGCAAAGGCACGGTAGTGCCGCCTTCGCTGGTCCTGCAGGTCCACGTCGCTGCTATCCTGCACCCGCCTATTCTCCTTGGTTTGCGCGGTCATTTTTTCCGAAATCAACGAATACTCAATAGGCAAAGGGAAGGCGATGCCGCGCTTTTTGCGAAATGCCTTGCGGTAATATATATCGAACTTTCGTGAAACCGCGGTATCGTGATTTCTAAGGACAGCGACGTTCGTTCGAACAATATCCAATCACGGTGATGGATGCCGACCCTATTTTACGTCGATGACAGCAGGGATGACCTCTTTTATCTCGACTATATCAGCCGGAAGCAGCAGATAGACGTCGATCTATTCTGCTTTTCGACAGCCGATATGGCGCTGGAGGCGTTGGAGGCGCGCGCGGCGGAAGGCAAGGCCGTGCCCGATCTGTTGATCACCGATCTCTACATGCCGCTCGATAGCGGCACTGGCCTGGTGCTGAGCCTGCGCCGGGATGTTCGGTTCAAGTCGATGCAGCTTGCGATCTGCAGCGGATCGGATGCCGATGAGGATCGCGCGCGTGCGCTTGAGGCCGGCGCCGATTTCTATCTCGAAAAACCCCTTGACCTTGCCGCACTCATTCTCAATCTTGAAGTGTAGGAAACGACGTCAGTCCGGCGGCCTGTTTTCTGCCGCTTGCCTGGAGCATCCGACAAACCGCAATTGACAAGGTCGGGGGCGCAACACAAGATGCAACCGAAGCGAAGGAAATGGAACGCAAAATAAGCGCTGAGAGAACCGATGAACCCGCGTTCGCCGCCACGAACATCAGCCAACCCCTTAGCTGAATGGGTCTATCGGTTCTCTCGCGCTTACGTCTGGCACTGCCTTCTCGCATTCATGGATGTTGAACACGAGAAGATTTACGATACCCAGGTAAGAACTACTGCCCCTCAGTAAAATCTGCCCGTGCATCACCTGTAGTTGAGATAATTGATGATTTCCGCCTTAAATATCGAAAGTCCCCGTTTTCGATATCTCTCATCAAGTTGTCTCGCAATTTTTGTAGCTCTTCGCGTCTAAGACGTATATCCCAAGATTTCGGGATCGGAGGCATCGGCGGGAGGAGAGGAAGAGTGGGAATGAACAATGCCCCGGCAATTCCCTTTCACGCCGGACCGGAACTGAGCCGGGCGATCAACCGCACCGATTTTTTCCGTCTGCTGAAGTCGGCGGCGCAGCATTACAACTTCGACAATTTCGCGCTTGCCCGCATTTCCGAGGCTTCAGCTCCTTTCGGTGAACGNGATATCGTCATCACCAATGTTGCCGAGCGGCGTGTCGGCCTTTTCATCACGACATTGAAGGAAGCNCTCGGGACCGTCCGGGCAAAGTCCGCCCAGTTCCTGGCAACNCCGGTCCATGGCCGGAGCGCGCAGCCGGAAGATCATCCCTCCGAGCTGGTTTTCAACGAGTTCCTGAGCGGCGTCTTTCTGTTCATCCCGCTGTTCACGCCGGAAGGGCGGCGCTATTGCCTCGTGCTCAGCGGCGAGCGTCAGGAGCCCGATCAGAGCGAGATCGCCGACATGCTTCTCGATGCCATGCGCATTTTCGACAAGCTCTACGAGGAAATCCTGACGCCGGAAATGTCCGGACGGCTGACGCAGCGCGAATCGGAAATCGTCAAATGGACGAGCGAAGGCAAGACGTCGGCGGAGATCGCCATCATTCTCGGTCTCTCCGAACATACGGTCAATTCGCACATCACCGCGGCCGCGCGCAAACTCGACGCCGTCAACCGCGTTCATATGGTGGCGATCGCCTTGAGGAATGGTTTGGTGTCGTGAAGTTGGTTTCGGGATTGGGGAAATGAGACGATGATCACCGAAACGGGCCGAAGGAACGCCGTCAAGGTTCTGTTTGTCGACGACGAATTCATCGAATTCCGCGCGCTCAAGAAGAAGATCGCCGATCTCTCCGAGCCGGCCGTCGAGGTCGAATATTCGCCTTCGATCGGTGACGCGCTGGAAAAGATCCGCTTGGAGCGATTCGATCTCATCCTGCTCGACAACCGCCTTCTGCCGAACGCCGATTTCCGCGAAACGGTGCCGGAACTGCGCGGCATCGGCTACACCGGACCGATCGGCGTCGTCTCGACCGATATATCGGGTGGCTATTTCCAGGAATTCCCGGATTACGGCGTCGATTTCCGTATCGGCAAGGACGAAATCGATGCGCAGACGCTGCAGCACATCATCCGCGAATATGTGACCTATGACGTCCCGGATTTCTGGAAGGACGACTACAGCATCTAGAGCAATTCCAGGAAAAGTGCGAAGCGGTTTTTGCCGGGAATTGCGTAAAAACAAAAGGATAGAGCGGTTCGGCGCTCCCTTAAAAGCTGAACCGCTTTAAAGCAATTTCCAGCAAAACCACTGCACGCTTCAGCTGGAAGTTGCTGATTTCAAGCAATAGGAAGGCGGATGATGAAGCGGCTGCCGCTTTCATCCGAATGCTCGAGGCTGATATCGCCGCCCAGCGCCGTCAGAAACTCCCGCGCCGTCGTCAATCCGAGACCGGCGCCCTGAACCGCTCCCGCTTTCGGCAATTTCCAGAAGGGCTCGAATATCCGCTCCCGATAGGCCGAATCGATGCCCGTGCCATTGTCGGAGATGCGGATAAACCAGTCGGTGCCCTCTCGCACTGCCGCAATCGTCACATGCGGTGGCGCTTCGCTGCGATAGGTGAGGGCGTTGGTCAGCAGATGCCGCAGCACCAGCCCGAGCAGGGCAGGATCGGTCCGGATGGAGGGCAGGCCTACGCTTTCAAGCGTCGCGCCGCGAACCTCGGTCTCGTCGGTCAACTCGCCCCAGATATTGTCGGCCAGCGCCTGCAGATCCACCTCTTCAGGCGTCACCTGGGGCGTTCCGCCGGCAAGGCTCATCAATGCCTTGGTGAGGCGCTGCGCGGCTTGCGCTTTCTCCAGGATCATCCTGAGGCTCTGCAACTGTTCGCCGTCGAGCGTCTCCTCGAGATCGTCGAGCAGCAGCTCGGCATACATGGCGATGTGGCGCAGCGGCGATTGCAGGTCATGCGAGGCGGTCGCGAGAAAACGCTTGATGCGCTCCTCGCTGTCGCCGGCGACAGCGGTTTCCGGCGGTCTTGTCGGGTTGGATGACATCTGGCGGCTTCCCCGATCTCAATGACAGCGCCGCGTCTCTTCAGGTGCGCAAAGGACGCGGTAACACTTTGAATTGGCACATAATGCAGTCGCCGACAATAGAAAGAGGGCGCCGGCTCTGCAACCGGCGCCCTCTTCAAGGATACGTTAACGACGAGATTCTCAGGTCGCCGATTTGCGCGGGCGGCCCTGTTCTGGCGGGATGATTTCGACTGCCGCATCGGTTGCCGGTGCCGCCTTGGCATGGCGGCGGCGCCAGTCGCCGAGGAAGAGCAGGATCGGCGCCGCGATGAAGATCGAAGAGGCGCCGGCCACGAGAATGCCGAAGACCATCGGGATCGCGAAGCTCGAGACCGCGCTGCCGCCCCAGATCGCCATCGGCACCAGGGCGAGGAAGGCCGTCGCATTGGTATAGAGGCTTCGTGCCAGGGTCTCGTTGATCGACTTGTCGATGATCTCGCGCAGCGGCATCGACTTATAGAGCCGCATGTTTTCGCGCATGCGGTCATAGACGACGACCTTGTCGTTCACCGAGTAGCCGACGAGCGTCAGGATGGCGGCGATGGCCGTCAAATTGAAGTCGAGGCCGGTGATTGCGAAGAAGCCGATCGCCTTGGTGACATCGAGCACCAGCGTGACGATGGCGCCGACGGCAAACGGCCATTCGAACCGCACCCAGATGTAGATCAGCATCGCNAAGCTTGCGATGACGACCGACAGGATGCCGGCCCAGGCAAGCTCGCCGCTGACCTTCGGACCGATGACATCGGTGCCTTCGACGGTGGCCTTCGGGTCGAGCTTGATGACTTCGGCCTTCAGCTTGGTCACNGCAGCCGTCTGTGCCTCTTCGCCGCCTTCCTGCCGTTGGGCGCGCACGAGAATGCTGTTGTTGTCGCCGAAGGACTGCAGCGAGATTTCGCCGAGGCCGAGGCTGTTCAGCCCCTCACGGAAGGTTCCGAGATCGGCCGGGGCACTGGTCCTGACCGACATCTGGATGCCGCCGCGGAAATCGACGCCGTAGTTGAGGCCGGGGTGAATGAACAGCGCGACCGAGGCAATCGACAGGAGCGCCGAAACGGTGACGCCGAAGAAGCGCGCCTTCATGAACTGGATGTGCTTGTCATAGGGGCTGAACGGGATCAGCGGCCTGATGTTCAGCACCTTCAGCCTCTGGCGGCGGGTGATCTCGATCATCGCGACGCGCACGAAGGCGACCGAGGTGAACATCGAGATGATCAGGCCGAGCGCCATGGTCACGGCAAAGCCGCGAACCGGTCCGGAGCCGAAGTAGAACAGGATGGCCGCAGCGATCAGGGCCGTCATGTTGCCGTCGATGATGGTCGAATAGGCACGGCGGAAGCCGGTGTCGATGGCGGCGAAGGCGCTCTTGCCCTTGCGCGTTTCTTCGCGGATGCGCTCGTTGATCAGAACGTTGGCGTCAACAGCAAGGCCGATGCCGAGAACGACACCGGCGATGCCCGGCAGCGTCAGCGTCGCACCGACCAGCGTCAGGGCGGAGAAGGTCAGGATCGTGTGGATCAACAGGGCGACATTCGCCAGCACGCCCCAGGTGCCATAGAGAATGAAGATGAAGAGTGCGACGAGAGCAAAACCGACGATGCCGGAATAAATACCCATCTTGATCGCATCGGCGCCGAGGTCGGCGCCGACGGTGCGTTCCTCGATGACGGTCAGCTTGGCGGGCAGGGCGCCGGCGCGCAGCATGGCGGCAAGCGTCGTGGCGCTGTCGGCCGAGAAGTTGCCGGAGATCTGGCCGGAACCGCCGGTGATCGGCTCGCGGATGACGGGCGCGCTCAGCACCTTGTCGTCGAGGACGATGGCGAAGGGATTGCCGACGTTCTGGCGGGTGATGTCGGCAAAGCGGGTGGCGCCGGCGCTGTCGAAGCGGAAGCTGACGATCGGCTCATGCGTGTTGGGGTCGAAGCTGACGCGGGCATCCGAAAGGCGATCGCCGGAGATTTCGACGCGATCGAGGACCGGATAGGACCGGCCTTCATCGTCCTTCAGCATGGTCACGCCAGGTCCCGGCTGGTTGTTCGACGCCAGCATGTGGAACGACATCTTGGCCGTGGAGCCGAGAAGTTCGCGCAGGCGCGACGGATCCTGTGCACCCGGAAGCTGGACGAGCACGCGGTTGGCGCCGATGCGCTGGATCGTCGGCTCGGAGACGCCGACCTGGTCGACGCGCTGNCGGATGACNTCGAGGCTCTGCTGAACNGCGTTGTCGACATTGGCGGAAATGCCGGCCGGCGAGAAGCCGACGGTGATCGTGGCGCCGNTTGCGGCGACATCAAGATCGGCCTGGCCGGCGCTGAGACCGGTGCTGATCGGGTTGGCGAGCGTCTTNAGTTCGGTGACGGCGGCATCGCTCTGCGCGGCGTCGGCGAGTGTTACGACGATCTGGTTCTGGCTGCGGACCACGGCTTTCGGCTGGATGCCCTTTTCGCGCAGCACGCGGCGCGCGTCCTGAAGCAGCGATTGCAGCCGCTCCTTGGTCAGGTCGGCTTCGTCGACTTCGAGAACGAGGTGCGAGCCGCCGCGAAGGTCGAGGCCAAGCGACACCTGCTCATGCGGCAGCCATGCCGGAATACGCTGGAGGGTGGATTGCGGCAGGACATTCGGCAGGGCGATCAATAGGCCGAGAAGGATGATCACCGTATAGGTGAACACCAGCCATGGTGAAGTACGCATGTTGTATTCCTTGATATCGAGGGCCGGCGCTCGGGCGCTGGCGGCATGTCGTCAATGGTCGGTCGGAGCGCCGATCGGCGCAAACCTCAGGCAGCGGCGGGCGGTGCGCGCGGCTGATGGGTCCTGGAGACTGCGGCGCGAAGCGAGGCTTCGAATGCCGGAAAAGCGGCTGGCATGGTCCAGCCGGCGAAATCGAGAGCCGGGGCGACGGCAAGGGCAGGCGATCCGGCGTCATGCGCTGCCTGCTTCGGCGCAAGCCTGCGCTCGGTGGCAAGCAATCCGCGCACGGCATCGCGCGCGGTCAGCTGCGGCGGCTGCGGATCCCGATCGGAAGAGGAGAGCGTGTTGACGGTGACAACAGGCGAGATGATCAGGTTGCCGCCGAGAAGCAGGCCGAGATAGGCAAGAATGGCGACGAGGAGGGAGGCGGCGATACGGCCCGTCAGACGGCGCTGCTCCAGCTCCATCTTCTCCGTCCCGGCGATGTCACTCCCGTATCGGCTCAAAAGCGCGCCAATCTCTCATTCTTTTTCCGGCGGAGGTTCATCCGCAGGCATAATTGTATCAGGCCCATGTCCGTCTTCATAGGGCACACTCTCATGATGCACTTGGGCGAGCCGGTCAACCATGCCAAGCGCGATTTCGCGCTCGCCCATGATGACGGTGTCGGCGCCATATTGCTTCAATTCATCGACCTCTGCATCGGAATGGGCGCGGGCGACGATGAGGATCGATGGATTGACGCTGCGCGCCTGCTCGGCGATGCGGCAGGCCTC
>Ga0055526_1000558_pt1 | contig 29464 bp, 15 predicted proteins | sample AraplaCol_mMF_r2_FD_55013 | JGI IMG/M metagenome (GOLD analysis project Ga0055526, IMG submission 55013) | Arabidopsis root microbial communities from North Carolina, USA - plate scrape MF_Col_mMF_r2 | ecosystem: Host-associated > Plants > Roots > Endosphere | place: USA: North Carolina... | reverse complement strand
TCCGCACGCACCACCCGGTAGAGCCGACTGTTAGTCGGCTGCTTCTGCCGCACCACCAGGGGAAAAGAGAGACCGGACGCGCAGCATGGGCCACACCTCCCTCCCGCGTCATCGCGGTCCATGCAACGTCCGGCGCAACGACCGGCGGCCATGTGCAAGTGGTCGCCGGTTGACCTGACATCGGCCTGCGTCTTCGGGCCGGTTCCATCCACCATCGGGACATGCGCATGAAACTGATCTCCGCCATCATCCGGCCGTTCAAGCTCGACGAGGTCCGCGAGGCCCTCTCCGATGCGGGCGTATCGGGCATTACCGTGACTGAAGTAAAAGGCTTCGGTCGCCAGAAGGGACACACCGAGTTGTATCGCGGCGCCGAATACGTCGTGGATTTCCTGCCCAAGATCAAGATCGAAACCGTGGTCACCGACGAACGCCTGGACGCGGTGGTTGAAGCGATCCAGAACGCGGCCGGCACCGGCAAGATCGGCGACGGCAAGATCTTCGTCACCGCCGTTGAACAGGTCATCCGNATCCGCACCGGCGAAATCGGCGCGGACGCGCTCTAACCCCACTCGGAGCCCACAATGAAGACTTCCTTGTTCACCGGGTGGCAAGCCCGGTTCCACGCGGTGTGCCTGTTGATGCTGTTCAGCGCGCTGGCGGTGGGTGCCTTCTCCGGCACCGCGCATGCCCAGGCCCAGGTCAGCCCCGCACCGTCGGAAGCCGTTGCCGTCGAACCGCTGCCCGGCCCGGAAGCCGCGGCACCGGCCGCCGCCGCGGAAGCTGCCGCAGCGCCCACCTTCGACCATGGCGACGTCGCCTGGATGCTCACCTCCACCCTGCTGGTGCTGCTGATGGTGGTGCCTGGCCTGGCCCTGTTCTACGGCGGCCTGGTCCGCTCCAAGAACGTACTGTCCGTCCTCAGCCAGATCCTGGTGGTGTTCTCGCTGGTGCTGATCCTGTGGGTGGCNTANGGCTACAGCGCGGTGTTCAGCGAAGGCAANGCCTTCTTCGGCTCGTTCACCCAGTTCGCCTTCCTCAAGGGCTTTGCGCCNGATTCGGTGGGTAACACCCCGATCAAGGGCCTGCCGGATTACCTGTTCGTTGCCTTCCAGTCCACCTTCGCCGGCATCACCACCGCGCTGATCGTCGGTGCGTTCGCCGAGCGCATCAAGTTCAAGGCGGTGCTGCTGTTCTCGGCACTGTGGTTCACCCTGAGCTACATCCCGATGGCCCACATCGTGTGGGGNGGCGGTTACCTCGGCGCAATGGGCGCGATCGACTTCGCCGGTGGCACCGTGGTGCACATCAACGCGGGCGTGGCCGGNCTGGTCGCNGCGTACTTCGTCGGCAAGCGCATCGGCTACGGCCAGACCGCNCTGAAGCCGCACAACGTGCCGTTCACCTACATCGGCGCGATGCTGCTGTGGGTGGGCTGGTTCGGCTTCAANGCCGGCTCGGCTGCTGCTGCCGACACCGTGGCATCGCTGGCCTTCATCAACACCATCCTCGCCACCGCCGCTGCGGTGCTGGGCTGGACCCTGGTCGAAGCGGTCAGCAAGGGCAAGCCGTCCGCGCTGGGCGCGGCGTCCGGCGCGGTCGCCGGGCTGGTCGGCATCACCCCGGCCTGCGGCACCGTGGGTCCGCTGGGTGCGATCGTGATCGGCCTGGTCACCGGCGTGGTCTGCGTGTGGGGCGTCACCGGCCTCAAGCGCCTGCTCAAGGTCGATGACACCGCCGACGTGTTCGGCGTGCACGGGGTCGGCGGCATCGTCGGCGCGCTGCTCACCGGTGTGTTCAGCGCGCAGTCGCTGGGCGGCACCAAGGCCGACCTCGACATCGGCCACCAGGTNTGGGTGCAGCTGGTCAGCGTGGGCTTCACCATCGCCTGGTGCGCGGTCGTCACCGTCGCCATCCTGCTGGTGGTGCGCCTGGTGTTCGGCCTGCGCGTCACCGAGGAAGCCGAGCGCACCGGTCTGGACGTCACCTCGCACGGCGAGTCCGCTTACGAGGTCTGATAGAGGTCACAGTTTCTTCGGGGTTACACCATTGCGGTAATGCACGTTGACCATTGACGTTGCTACCGGCGGTCTTCGGGCCGCCGGTTTTTTTATGCCCGCGCACGACCCGCGCGATGTCTCATTTTCACGCGCGATGCGTAGTTTTCCTACAAACGAAAGGGAGGATCCAGAGCTGTTTCGGATCGCAGGATTCCTTTAAAGTTCCCCGCCCGCCGGCCGTTTCAGGATCGGAGGCATCAGAATTTTCTGCCAGGGAAGCGCGTGAACGTGGATCAGGGACGTATCGAACGCAGCCGTGCGCTGCGCTGGCCGTTGGCCGTGGCCGTGGCAATCGCCTGCCTGCCGGCCGCCGCCGTTGCACAGGTGGCCGGGCCGTCAGACCAGGAACTGCTGCGCCAGCAGGAGCGTGAGCGGGTGCTGCGCGAGCAGCAGGAAACCACGCCTGACGTACGCCTGCAGGCAGCCCCGGAAGAAGCCGTCGGTCGCCTGCCGGTCGACGAATCGCCCTGTTTCACCATCAACCACATCGTGCTCGACGGTGAACTGGCCGAACGCTTCGGTTGGGCGCTGAAGGCCGCCGATCCGCGCAACGATCGCGCCACCGGGCGCTGCCTCGGCACCGGTGGCGTGGACATCGTGATGAAGCGCGTGCAGAACGCGATCATCGCCCGCGGCTTCGTCACCACCCGCATCCTTGCCGCCCCGCAGGACCTGAAGACCGGCACGCTCACGCTGACGGTGGTCCCNGGGCGCATCCACGCGGTCCGCTTCGCCAGCGGTGAAGGACGCACCCCGGCGCTGTGGAACGCACTGGCGGTCGGCCCCGGNGACCTGCTCAACCTGCGCGACATCGAACAGGCGCTGGAAAACCTGCAGCGCGTGCCGACCGCNACNGTGGACATCCAGATCGCNCCGCCGCAGGANGGCGANCAGGCCCGGCCCGGTGAGAGCGACCTGGTCATCAGCTGGAGCCAGCGCGCGCCCGTGCGCCTCAACCTGACCCTGGACGACGCCGGCAGCACCTCCACCGGCAAGCTGCAGGCCGGTGCCACGGTATCGCTGGACAACCTGGCCGGGATCAGCGACCTGTTCTATTTCAACGCCGGCAAGTCCGTGTTCAACGGCAGCGCACGCGGCACCGACAGCTGGGCCGCGCACTACAGCGTGCCCATGGGGTGGTGGCTGCTGGGTGCCAACGCCAGCGAGTACGACTACCAGCAGACCGTGGCCGGCGCGTTCGAGACGTACGAATACAGCGGCTCCAGCCGCAACGCCGAACTGCGCCTCACCCGCATGCTGTTCCGCAACGCGCGCGCAAAGACCAGCATGCACGCGCGCGGCTGGTACCGCGAATCGGACAACTTCATCGACGACACCGAAATCCTGGTGCAGCGCCGGCGCATGGCCGGCTGGGAACTCGGGCTCGCCCACCGCCAGTTCATCGGCAAGGCCACCCTGGACGGCAACCTGGCATACCGACGTGGTACCGGCGCGTTCGATGCGCTGCACGCACCGGAGGAGGGGTTCGGCGAAGGCACCGCGCGCGGCAAGGTGGTCACCGCCGAAGCGCAGCTCACCGTGCCGATGCAGTGGGGCAGCCAGGCCGTGCGCTACACCGGCAGCTGGCGCGCGCAGTGGAACCGCTCGCGGCTGGTCCCGCAGGACCGCTTCTCCATCGGCGGCCGCTACACCGTGCGTGGCTTCGACGGTGAAGTCTCGCTCACCGGCGAGCGCGGCTGGCTGCTGCGCAATGAGCTGGCGTTCGCGCTCGGCGGCGCAGTGGAGAGCTACGTGGCGATCGACCACGGCCAGGTCAGCGGCCCGTCCACCGGATGGCTGCTCGGCGACCGCCTCACCGGCATGGCGCTGGGCCTGCGCGGTGGCACCCGCCACGTGCAATGGGAAGGCTTCGTGGGCAGCCCGCTGGACAAGCCCGCCGGTTTCCAGACCGCCTACACCACCTTTGGCATGAATCTCGGCGTCTCGTTCTGACGTCCGTCGTACGGTACTGCGCACCNTGCCGGTGCGCGCCCTTACCACCGCATTGAAAGGAAGCAACGCCGTGAATCGAGTCTACCGTCTGGTCTTCAACCGCACGCTGGGTGTCATGCAGGTCGCCTCGGAGCTGGTCACCGCACCGCGCGGCGGCTGCGACGCGCGCGGTGGCAACACGGTGGCCACGCTGCGCCCGGTGAGCTTCGCCCTGTGGCTGGCGCTGGGCTGGGTGGGCGTGGTGCAGCCACTCTCGGCGCAGCAGTCACCCAGCGCCGGCCGCATCATCGCCGACCCCAACGCGCCGGCCGACCAGCGCCCCACCGTGGTCAGCTCGGCCAACGGCACCCCGCAGGTCAACATCACCACGCCCAGTGCGGCGGGTGTCTCGCGCAACCAGTACCAGCAGTTCGACGTTGGCGCGCAGGGCGTGATCCTCAACAACTCGCGTGGCGATACCCAGACCCAGATCGGCGGTTGGGTGCAGGGCAACCCGTGGCTGGCCACCGGCACCGCGCGCGTCATCCTCAATGAAATCAACAGCAGCAGTCCCAGNCAGCTCAACGGCTACATCGANGTGGCCGGCGCCCGCGCGCAGGTGATCATCGCCAATCCGGCCGGCATCCAGATCGACGGCGCCGGCTTCCTCAACGCCAGCCGCGTCACCCTGACCACTGGCACGCCCATCGTCAGCAACGGTGCGCTGGAAGGCTACCGGGTGGCCGGGGGCGCCATCCGCATTGCCGGTGCCGGCCTGGATGCCAGCCGCACCGACTACACCGACATCATCACCCGCTCGCTGCAGGTCAACGCCGGCATCTGGGCCAACCAGCTGCAGGCCAGCCTGGGCAACAACGTGGTCAGCGCGGACAACACCGCCGTGACCCCGCAGGCCGCAGGCAGCGGTGCCCCGGCGTTCGCCCTGGACGTGGGCGCGCTGGGTGGCATGTATGCCAACCGGATCTGGCTGGTCGGCAACGAGCAGGGCGTGGGCATGCGCAACGCCGGCAAGATCGGTGCGCAGGCCGGCGAACTGGTGGTCACCGCCGAAGGACGGCTGGAAAACACCGGCGCGCTGCACGCCCAGCAGGACACCCGCATCAAAGCCGCAGNCGGCGTGGCCAACGCCGGCACGCTCAGCGCCGAGCGCGAGCTGCGCGTGGACACCCCNGCCGACATCGACAACAGCGGCGGCACGCTCAACGCACGCCGGCTCGAACTCAACGCCGACGCGCTGCGCAACCGNGCCGGCAGCATCGAACAGGTGGGCGCGCAGGCGCTGCAGTTGAAGGGGGCCGACNTCCGCAACCTGCAGGGGCAGATCGGCACCGTTGCCACCACCACGCCAGGCGAAGGCACCGGCAACACCGGCGGCACCGCTCCGGGCAGCGGCAGCACTCCCGGCACCGGCACGGGCATCCCGACGCCCGGCACCGGCACAGGCACCGGCACCACCCCGCCGCCCGCCACGACGGTTCCCCTGGCGGCCGGCGTGCTCAACATCGCGCGCACGCTGGACAACGACGGCGGCGCCATCGACGCCACCGGCGTGCTGCAGCTCGACGCGCGCAGCAGCCTGGACAACAGCGGCGGCACGCTCGGTGTAGACACCCTGAAGGTGCAGGGCCAGGCCCTGCGCAACGTCGGCGGCACCCTGGAAGTGCAGGGCGCCACCACCGCCCGGGTAGCCACGCTGGACAACAGTGACGGGCACATGACCCTGGCCCAGGGCGCGGAGCTGCACACGCAGACACTGCTCAACCGGGGCGGCAGCCTGGCGCACGGCGGCAGCGCCGCCAGCGCCTGGACGATCGGCATGCTCGACAACCGCGATGGCAGCATCGCCAGCAACGCGGCCAGCTTCGGCCTGGGCATCGGCACCCTGGTCAACACGCGGGGCAGCATCAGCCACGCCGGCAGCGACGGCCTGCGCCTGCGCGCCGATCGCCTGGATGGCGTGGGCGGTACCCTCGCCACCGCAGGCGACCTGCTCCTGCAGCTGGGCACCGCCGACCACCGCAATGCGCAGCTGATCGCCAACCAGGTCAGCCTGACCGCCGCGTCCTTCGACAACCGCGGCGGCCGCGTGCTCGCCACCGGGCAGCAGGCCAGCAGCCTGAACGTACAGGGCACCCTGGACAACGGCGACGGCGGCACCGTGGCCAGCAACGGCGACCTGCAGATCAGCGCAGCGCAACTGGGCAACGCCGGCGGCACCGTGCAGCAGGCCGGCAGCGGCAGCCTGCGCATCGATGCGGCTACCCTTCAGGGCCAGGGCGGCAGCGTGCTCAGCAACGGCAGCCTGCTGCTGCAGGGCGGCACCACGAATCTGCGCGACGGCACCACCGCCGCCCAGCGCATCGACATCCATACCAACGATCTGGTCACCGCCGGCGGCTCGCTCACCTCGGCTGGCCCCGATGCGCTGAACCTGCAGGTGAGCCGCACCCTGGACAACACCGGCGGCCTGCTCGGCAGCAACGGTGCACTGGCCATCCAGGCCACCACCCTCATCAACAACGGCGGCAAGCTGGTCGCCGCCGGCACCGGGGCAAGCACGCTGCGCGCCAGCGGCCTGCTGCAGAATCAGGGTGGCACGCTGTCCAGCAATGGCGACCTGCGCATCGACGCCGACGGCCTGCTCAACGCCGGCGGCAGCATCGATCACGCCGGCAACGGCACCCTGCAGATCACCGCCAACGCCGTGCAGGGCAGCGCGGGCAGCATCGCCAGCAACGGCCTGCTGCAGCTGCAGGCGCAAGCGCTGGATGTCCGCAAGGGCAGCACCCGCGCACGCCAGGTGGACATCCGCGCCGGGTCGCTGGACAACAGCAACGGCACGCTGCTGTCGCTGGGCGAGCAGGCCCTGCAGCTGAGCGTCAGCGGCGCCCTGCTCAACGATGGCGGCACCCTCAGTGCCAACGGTGCACAGCAGATCGAGGCGGGCTCGCTGAGCAACCGCAGCGGCGCGCTCACCTCGGCCGGCACCGCCGACAGCCGCATCGTGGTGGCGGGCACCCTGGACAACCACGCCGGCAGCGTGGCCAGCAATGCCGCAGCGCTGCGGCTGCAGACCGGCACGCTGGTCAACGCCGACGGCGCCATCAGCCACGCTGGTACGGGGGGGCTGTCGATCAGCACTGGCCGCCTGGATGGACAGGACGGGCACATCGGTACCGCCGGCGTGGTAACCCTCAGCGCCGGTGCGGTGGACCATCGCGGCGCCTCGCTGGCCGCCGCCCAGCTCGACCTCACCGCGCAGTCGCTGGACAACCGGGGCGGCAGCATCGTCGCCACCGGCACCGCCGCCAACACGGTGCAGGTGGCCGACACGCTGGACAACGGAGACGGCGGCAGCCTGGCCAGCAACGGCGACCTGTCGATCAGCGCCCAGACCCTGGTCAACGCCGGCGGTTCCATCCAGCAGGCCGGCAGCGGCACACTCGCCATTGAGGTGGCTCGCCTGGATGGTACGGCCGGCAGCCTGCTCAGCAACGGCACCCTGCAGCTTCGCGGCGATACTCTGGACCTGGGCAGGGGCACCACCTCGGCGCAGCAGATCCAGATCGACAGCGAGCGCCTGGTCACCGCCGGTGGTCAGCTCAGCGCGCTTGGCACCGGCGTGCTGCAGGTGCAGGCCCGCATCCTGCTGGACAACAGCGGCGGCACCTTCGGCAGCAACGGCACGGTCAACATCGCGGCCGGTACCTTCACCAACGACCACGGCAAGTTGATCGCGGCCGGTGAAGCGGCCTCGCAGATCGGCGTGGCCAACCTGCTCGATAACAGCGGCGGCGCCATCTCCGGCAACGGCAGCCTCCACATCGACACCGCCACCCTGCGTAACGCGGGCGGAAGCGTGGTCGCCAGCGACGCGCTGCAGCTGCAGGGCGAGGAACTGGACCTGCGCGATGGCGCGGTCGGCGCCACCCAGGTCACGGTGCACGCCGGCAGCCTGGACAACAGCGGTGGCTCGCTCAATGCCACCGGCACGGCCGACATGCTGCTGCAGGTACGCGACCGCCTCGGCAACGACGACGGCACCATTGCGTCCAACGGTGCCCAGCGCATCGAGGCCGGCACGCTGTCCAACCGCGACGGCACGTTGAGCTCGGCCGGTACGGCTAACAGCCAGATCACCGTCAGCAGCGAACTGGACAACAGCCAGGGCCTGATCGCCAGCAACGCTGGCGCGCTGGCAGTAAGCGCCGGCAGCCTGCGCAATGAGCAAGGCACGCTCAACCACGCCGGCACCGGGGGTCTCACGGTGGACACCGGCACGCTGGACGGCCGCGACGGCGCCATCGTCACCGCAGGCGACCTGGCCCTGTCGGCCACCACCGTGGATCATCGCGGTGCCACGCTGCAGGCGGCGCAGATCGCGCTGGACGCGCGCTCTTTCGACAATCGCGGCGGCAAGCTGGTGGCCACCGGCACCGGGGCCAACCGCCTCACCGTGCAGGACACGCTGGACAATGGCGGGCAGGGCCTGATCGCCAGCAACGGCGACCTGGCCATCAACGCGGCCACCTTCGGCAATGCCGGCGGCACCGTGCAGCAGGCCGGCAGCGGCCTGCTCGACATCACGGCGGTCCGCGTCCTCGGTGCCGATGGCACGCTGGTGAGCAATGGCAGCCTGACCGTGCAGGCCGACGACATCGACCTGCGTGACGGCACCACCTCCGCGCAGCGCATCCGCATCGACGGCGGCACCGTGACCACCGCCGGTGGCACGCTCACCGCCACAAGCACCGATGCCCTTGTGCTGCACGCGCGCGGCCAGCTCGACAACAGCGGCGGCACCGTTGCCGGCAACGGCACGCTGGACCTTCGCGCCGGTGCGCTGCTCAACAACGCCGGTACGGTGCAGGCCGCCGGTACCGGTGCCAGCCAGCTGCAGATCGACCAGGCGCTGCACAACCGCAGCGGCAAGATCCTCACCAGTGGCGATCTCGCCATTACCGCGTCCAGCCTCGACAACCAAGGCGGCACCCTGCATAGCGCAGCCGACCTTCGCGTGGGCGTGGACGGGCTGCTGGACAACAGCAACGCCGGCCTGGTCGCCAGTGCGGGCGACGCCGACATCAGCGCCGGAACCCTGGACAACCGCAGCGGCGCCATCGAGCAGGCAGGCGACGGCCAGCTGCAGATCAACGTGCAGACCCTGCAGGGCGCGGCTGGCCGCATCGTCAGCAATGGCGCGCTGAACCTTGAAGGCGAGACCCTGGACATCAGCGGCGGTACCACCGCCGCGCGCGACATCAAGGTCATTGCCGGCAGCCTGCAGAATGCAGGCGGTACCCTCAGCGCCACCGGCGAACAGGCCATGGTCCTGCAGGTACGCGATGCGCTCGGCAACAATGGCGGCACAATCGCCGCCAATGGCGCGCAGCAGATCAGCGCCGGCGCGCTCTCAAACGTTGGCGGCACGCTCAGCTCGGCCGGCAGCGCCGACACCCGCATCGACGTCACCGGTCAGTTCGACAACAGCCGCGGCACCGTGGCCAGCAATGCCAACGCCCTGCAGGTAAACGCAGGCAGCCTGATCAATGAGGCAGGCCGCATCGCCCACGCAGGCGACGGTGGCCTCACCCTGCACACCGGCAGCCTGCTCGGCCAGCAGGGCAGCATCGCCACCACCGGGGCACTGACCCTGCGTGCGGGGGAAGTCGATCATCGCAACGCCACCCTCAGCGCCAACCAGCTGGACATCGTGGCCACCGGCTTCGACAACCGCGGCGGCACCGTGGTGTCCGGTGGCACGGGCCCCAGCACCGTGTCGGTGCAGGGCAGCCTGGACAACGGCAACAACGGCACCCTGGCCAGCAATGGCGACCTGCAGATCACCGCAGCGACCTTTGGCAATGCCGGCGGTACCGTGCGGCACGCCGGCAGCGGCACGCTTGCGATCAACGCGCACACGCTCAATGGCCAGGGCGGCAAGCTGCTCAGCAATGGCACCCTGCAGTTGCTGGGCGAAAGCACCGACCTGCGCAACGGCACCACCGCCGCGCAGCGCATCCGCATCCAGACCGGTGACCTGATCACGGCGGGCGGCACGCTCACCGCCGCCGGTACCGAGGCCCTGGCGCTGGACGTGCGCGGCCGCCTCGACAACACTGCCGGTACGCTGGCCACCAATGGCACCCTGGACCTGCGCGCCGCGCAGCTGTTCAACAACCAGGGCACCGTGCAGGCGGCCGGCACCGGCGGCCACCAGCTCACCCTCGGCGGGGCGCTCGAAAACCGGGGTGGCCGCATCCTCACCGGCGGTGCCACCACGGTCACCGCTGGCAGCGTCGACAACCGCGGCGGCATCCTGCACACCGACGGCAGTGCACCGCTCACCCTCACCGTGGACGGCCTGCTCGACAACAGCGCGCAGGGCACGATCAATGCCGGCGGCAGCGCCGACATCCGCGCGCAGTCGCTCAACAACACCGCCGGCATCCTCGCCGCCGGCGCGGTGCTGCAGCTCGATACGGCTACCCGGCTGGCCAACGCCGGCGGGCTGATCCAGGCCGGTACCGACCTGCACCTGGGCGCGGCCGGCATCGACAACCAAGCCGGCCGGATCATTGCCGGTACGCTGGAGCTGGACACCCGCGGGCAGGCGCTGGACAACCGGGGCGGCACCATCGCCAGCCTCACCGGTGGCGGCGTGCTGCGCACCGGCCTGCTCGACAACACGGGCGGCCTGCTGCAGACCGCCGGCAACCTGCGCATCGACACCGCCGGGCAGGCACTGATCAACGCCAACGCAAACGGCAATGGCATCAACAGCAGCGGCACGCTGGACATCACCAGCGGTGCGTTCGACAACCGCGCCGGTGCGGTGTTCGGCCAGGGCGCCATCACGCTCAACGCCAGCAGCGTGGATAATGCCGGTGGCTCGCTCCAGGGGGCGGGTGACCTCACCCTCCGCGTGCAGGCGCTGAACAATGCCGGCGGCGCCATCAGCGTCGGCGGCAACGCCGATATCGCGTTGCCAGGCGCGCTCGACAACCGCAGCGGGCTGGTCGCCGCCGCCGGCACCTTGACCGTGCAGGCCGCCAGCGTCGACAACCGCAACACGCTCAGCGCGCCCAATGGCCCGGCGCTGGGATTGCAGGGCAAGCAGCTGCAGCTGACCAGCGGCAGCCTGGTCAACCAGCAGGGCCAGGTCCTGGCCGACAACCTGACGCTGCAGCTCGGCGGGCTGTTGGACAACACCGGCGGGCAGGTGTCCGCGTCGGAGACCTCCGACATCAGTGCAGACAGCATCGCCAACGGGGGTGGCACCCTGGTGGCCGGTACCCACCAGATCATCCGCACCCGCGAGATCACCGGCGACGGCAGGGTGCTCTCGCAGGGCGACATGACCCTGGAGCTGCGCCAGAGCTACACCAACACCAGCGAGCTGGCCGCCAACGGCACGCTCACCCTGGCCATCCAGGGCAACCTGGACAACCTGGGCAAGCTGCAGGGTGCCAACGTCAACATCAGCGCCGGCAACGTCTACAACGCAGCTACCGGTGAGATCAGTTCTGTCGGCCTCACCCGGCTGGTCGCCGCCGGCGAACTGGTCAACCGCGGCCTGCTGGATGGGCGTACCACCCATGTCGACGCCGGGACGCTGGTCAACATCGGCACCGGCCGCATCTATGGCGATCACATCGCCATCAACGCCGGAACGCTCAACAACCAGGCGGAAAACGTGGGCGGCGTGCAGCGATCGGCGACCATTGCCGCACGCCAGCGCCTGGACCTGGGCGTGGGCGTGCTGAGCAACACCGGCCAGAGCCTGGTCTTCAGCGATGGCGACGCCGCCATCGGCGGTGGCCTGAACGGACTGAACGCGGTGGGCACTGCCCAGCGCATCGACAACCTCAGCTCCACCATCGAAATCGCCGGCAACCTGGACATCAACGCGCTAGCGGTGAACAACATCCGCGAGAACGTGGTGGTGCAGCAGCAGACCACCCGGCATGCCCCCGTTACCCTGAACCAGCCGGGGTGGTTCAAGAACGGCAACAACACCGGCAGCCTGCGCAACACCTCCAACTTCCAGCCCTACGAGGTGTATTACCTAAACCCGGCTGACATCCTGGAGGACTCGGCCTACATCACGCCGGACGGTCAGCAGATCCGCAGGGCGGTGGTCAAGATGACCCCCAATACCAGTGCGTACTACTTCGCGCGCGGCGGGCTGTACGGCGCGCGCGGCGAACGCGCGCGTCTGGACGTGCAGGGCGGCACGATGGTGATCTACTACGTGCTCCGCGCGGACAACCGCAATAATCCCGACCAGCTCGGGGCCGGCGCTGAAGACCCCTTCCGCGACCTGTCGACGTCGCAGCCGGGCAGCCCAGCGTTCCATTATGAATCGGACAACCTGACCTACAGCAACGCCTACGGTACCTGCACCACCACGTGCGTGCAGCTGATCACTTATCCGGACTACGACAATCCGGACGCGATGCTGATCAACATGCAGCGCCATCCGGAAAACACCAGCGGCAATGAAGAGCGCCGCGTGGCCACGCGCACCACGGTGGAAGACGTGGTGGTGTCGGCCGGTTCTGATGCGGTGATCAATGCGGGCGGCAACATGCGCATCACCACCGATGCACTACGCAACGAGTACGCCAGCATTGCCGCCGGTGGCGACTTCGCCACCTTCGGCATTACCCAGGACGCGTCGGTCACCAACATTGCCAAGACGCTGTACCGGACCCATTCCTTCTTCAATGAGTCCTATACGTACAACAAGTCGAAGACCACATGGAGCGCCGCACCGATCTCCGAACAGACCGGTGTCTTGGGCTCGGGCATCGTCGCCGGTGGCAAGCTCACCATCGACGTAGGCAACCTGCGCAATGAAAACACCGGCCGCGACGCACCCAACGTGCGCGACGGTGACAGCATGGCCAATCTCAATACCGGCGGGCCCGGTGCGGGTTCGGTAGGCCCCGGTGCCGGCGCGGTACAGGGACCGGGACAGAGTGCCGGGCAGGGCGCGGGACAGGTCTCCGCGCAGGGCCCGAATGCCGCCGCCGCAGCGCAGGGCCAGAACGGCACCGCCGTGCAGGGCCCGGGCAATGCCCACGCGCAGTTGGCCGACACCGCCACCGCGCAGGGACCAGGCCAGGTCGGCTCGGCAGGGCCGGGCGGCAGCGGCGTGCAGGACATCAGTGCCGTCCAGGCCGGACAGGCCACCGCCACCGGCCCGACGGCCGCGCAGGGCGGCAACCATGCCGGCAGTGGCGCCAACGCTGCACTCGACCGCAAGCAGGCCGTGGCCGCCGCCGGCAACGATCCGCACCTGGTGGTGACCACCGCACCGAACGCCAGCGCCCCCAGCGCCAGCCTGTTCAACGTGGACGCCAACCGCGGCACCTACTTGGTCGAAACCGATCCGAAATTCGCCAACTATCGCAGCTGGCTCAGTTCCGATTACCTGCTGCAGCGCGCCGGCTACGAGCCGTCGCAGACCCAGAAGCGCCTGGGCGACGGTTTCTACGAGCAGAAGCTGGTGCGCGAACAGATCGGTGAACTCACCGGCCGCCGCTTCCTCGATGGCTACGCCAGCGATGAAGACCAGTACCGCGCGCTGCTGGAAGCCGGCGCCACCGTGGCCGGCGAATGGGGCCTGCGTCCGGGCGTGGCCCTGACCGCCGAGCAGATGGCACAGCTCACCAGCGACATCGTGTGGCTGGTGGAGCAGGACGTGACCCTGGCCGATGGCTCGGTCACCCGCGCGCTGGTGCCCCAGGTCTACCTGCGCGTGATGCCGGGTGACCTCGACCACAACGGGGCACTGCTGGCCGGTGCCGACGTGGACATCAAGCTGCGTGGCGACCTGGTCAGCAACGGCTCCATCGCCGGGCGCCAGCTGGTCAGCATCGACGCCGGCAACATCCGCAACATCGGTGGCGGGCAGATCAGTGGCCAGCAGGTGGGCCTGAAGGCCAGCGGCAACATCGACATCATCGGCAGCACCGTCACCGCCACCGACGTACTGGCGCTCAAGGCTGGCGGTGACATCACCGTGGCCTCCACCACCCGCGAATGGCAGGACAACGGCGACCTGCTGACCCAGCGCACCACCACCCTGGATCGCGTGGCTGGCCTGTACGTGACCAACACCGACGGTGCCGGCGTGCTGAGCGTCAACGCCGGCGGCAACGTGGAACTGCGCGCCGCCCAGCTGGCCAACGCCGGTGCCGACGGCCTCACCGCCATCGTGGCCGGGGGTGACATCAACCTGACCTCGGTCGCCGAGCAACGGAGCGTGTCGCTCACTCACGACGCCCGCAACTTCAGCAACCAGAGCCAGCTCACCCACACCGGCACCACCATCACCGGCGCCGGCGACGTGGTGTTGAACGCGGGCCGTGACCTGAACCTGGCGGCCGCCAATGTCTCGGCGGCCAACGCCCTGGTCGCCCAGGCCGGCCGTGACATCAACAGCGTCGCCGTGGTCGACACCCAGACCTTCGAGAGCGGCGCAAAGAGCCGGAACCACTCGCGCGAGGTGACCGCCGCCAGCGGTTGGGTGCTGGGCAACCAGCTCAGCGGCGGCGAAGGCGTCGCCCTGCAGGCCGGGCGCGACCTCACGCTGCAGTCCACCACCGTGGACAGCAGCGACGGTGGCGTGGTGCTTTCGGCCGGCCGCAACGTCGCCCTGACCACCGCCCAGGAAACCCACGACCTGGTGGTGGATGAAACCACCCGCAAGAAGAAGACGCTTTCCAGCACCACCACCACCACCCACGAGCAGAGCGCGGCCAGCTACGCGGTCGGCTCCAGCGTCGGCGGCAAGTCGGTGGACATCATCGCGGGCAACGACGTCTCCATCACCGGCTCCACCGTGCTGGCCGACAACGACCTGCGCATTGCGGCGGTGAACAACATCACCATCGAATCCGCGCAGGACACCCTGAGCGAAGCCAGCAGCTTCAGCCAGAAGAAGTCGGGCATTACCGGTGGCTTCGCCAATGGCGTGGCCTCGGTGGGGTACAGCAGCGCCAGGTCCAACAACGAGAGTGCCAGCCAGTCCACCACCCAGGTGGGGTCGGCAGTGGGCTCGATGGACGGCAACGTGCAGCTCAACGCAGGCAACCAGCTCACCATCGCCGCCTCCGACGTGGCCGCCGGGCAGGACCTGACCTTGATCGGCAAGGACATCAACCTGGTGGCGCGCCAGGATACGCTGGACACCCAGAACAGCCAGTCCAGCAAGTCCAGCGGCTTCTCGATGGGCGTCACCTACGACCCCACCAAGGCCTACCGCAGTGCCCGCGATTCCACCACCGACGGCATGGCCGACAGTGGTTCGATCATGGGCGACATCACCCGCAATGCCGAAGGCACCGCCTCCGGCGTGCGGGCGGCCACCACCTCGGTGGTGGTCACCGGCGGGAGCCAGCGCTCCAGCGGCAACCAGACCCACTCCACCAGCGACGCCCGCGTGGCCCAGCTGAGTGCGGGCGGCGACATGACCCTGATCGCCAATGGCGGATCGATCACCAGCCAGGGCGCGCAGCTCTCGGCAGAAGGCGACGCGCTGTTGCTGGCCACCAAGGACATCGTGTTCGACGTGGCCCACAACACCGAATCCAGCACCAGCCAGAGTGCCGGCAAGGGCTGGGGCTTCGCCAACAACACCAGCGGCCTGCCGTTCGGCACCAACAACTCGCGCAGCGACGGCACCGGCCAGAGCGACACCATCACCGGCACCCAGCTGTCGGTGGGAGGTGGCGTGCGCATGGCCACTACCGAAGGCGACATCACCCTGACCGCGGCCAACATCGCCGCCGAGAAGGACGTCACCATTCGCGCCGCCGGCAACCTCACCGTGCAGAGCGGCCAAGACACGGTGAGCAACGCCAACACNGCCGACAGCAAGGCCATCGGCACNGTGCAGATCTCCGACACCGAGAAGTTCGCCGGCTGGCACCGCCAGCAGCACGAGGACGACAGCGGCATGGTCTCNCAGGTCGCCAGCACCATCGGCAGCCTGGGCGGCAACGTCAACCTGGGTGCAGGCGGCAAGTACACCCAGATCGCCAGCAACGTGGTGGCCGCNCAGGANGTGAACATNACTGCCGCCGAGATCGAGCTGCTCACCGCAGATGAGAGCGGCCATAACTCGCAGAGCGACAAGGACCTGAAGATNGGCGTGTTCGCGCGGATCAAGTCGCCCTTCATCGACCTGATCAACAACGTGGATTCGGCGCGCCAGTCGGACGGGCGCCTGCAGGCCATGCAGGGCATGGCGGCCGGTGCCAATGCCTACCAGGCGGCCAGCGCAATCTCGGCGGCCGCCGGCGGCGCTGGCAGCGGCTCGCTGTTCAGTGCCGAAGCGGGCATCGGCTTCAAGTCCTCCAGCAGCAGTGCCGAGGGCAGCAGCACCGTTTCGCGTGGCTCCACCATCCAGGGCGGCGGCAACGTCAACCTGACCAGCACCAGCGGCGACATCCACGTGGTGCAGGGCAACCTCAGCGCCGGCAACACGCTGGCGCTGGATTCGGCCGGCGATATCCTGCTCGAAGCAGGCAAGGCGCACCTGCAGGACAAGAGCAGGAGCAACAACGCAGGTGCCGAAGTAGGCGTGGGCGTATCGGTCGGCGCGCAGACCGGCGTGTACGTGTACGCCGAAGCCAGCGTGGGCAGCAGCAAGTCCAACGCCGACAGCAGCACCTGGCAGAACACCACCCTGACCGGCCAGAACATCTCGCTCAAGGCCGAGGGTGACACCACCCTGCGCGGCGCCACGGCAACCGCCGACCGGATCGACGTCAAGACCGGCGGCACGCTCACCATTGAATCGCTGCAGGACGTTGCCGAAAGCATGTCCAAGGACAGCCAGGTGGGCGGGCGCGTGCAGGTGTCGGTCGGCACCGCGTGGGATGCCAGCGGCTATGCCAGTGCGGGCAAAGCCAACGGCAGCTACAAGGGCGTTGGCCAGCAATCCGGGCTGTTCGCGGGCGATGGCGGCTACCACGTAGACGCCGGACACGTGAACCTGGTGGGCGGCGCCATTGCCAGCACCAATGGGGCCAACAGTGAGCTGACCGCCGAGAGTTTCACCTTCACCGATCTCAAGAATGAGATGGACTACCGGACGAGCTCGGCAAGCATCAGTGGTGGGTACGGTGGCAAGCTCGGCGAGGGGGGCGCAAGCCAGAACGCGCCCGGCCAGTTCAAGGAAATTGGCAGCAACGTAGAAAGCCAACTGGTTGGCAGCCCGGGAGGCCCCAACTTCGGCGGTGGAATGCCGATAATCAGCAGTGGCAGCGACAGCTCCACCACCTACGCCACCCTGACCGAAGGCAACATCACCATCGGAGGCAAGAAGGTCACCCCTGCCGAGCTGGGCGTGAACACCGATGCGAGCAAGGCGCATGAGGCAATCAGCAATCTGCCGGACCTGCAGAAGTTGATGCAGGAACAGCAGGCGATGTCGTCGGCCGCGGGTACGGTGATGGTTACCAGTAAGCAGATTGCGGGCGACGTCCTTACCTACAAGAGCAAGCAGGCGGCAGTCGCGTACCTCTCGGATTTGGAGAAAAGCGATCCGGAAGCCCACGCCCGCTATTTGGGGTTGGATAATGCCGGCAAGGAGGCATTCCTGTCTAAGCATAGCGCCGNCTACATCGACGCCCAGAAGTGGGGCATTGGAGGGGACTACAGCCGNGCTTTGGAGGCAGTGACAACCGCCATCGTCGGTAGCGTGGCCGGGCAGGGCAGCGGNCAGGTGGCAGCTAATGNGCTGGCACCTTACGCAGCCGAGTTCATTGGCAGCAGGTTTGACCCCAACCACGGGAAAGATCCGAACGCCACGATGCAGTTGATCTCGCATGCGTTGCTGGGAGCTCTGCTTGCTGAGGCTAATGCTGGATCAGCGGGCAACGGTGCCGTGGCGGCGGTCGGTGGTGAGTTGGCCGCAAAGTATCTCGCCCACGCTCTCTACGATACAGAGCCCGGGGCGCTTGATGAGCAGCAGAAGCAGACTGTCTTGGCGCTCTCACAAGCAGTCGGAGCGCTGGCCGGCGGCCTAGGTGACGGTGGACTGGCAGAAGCCTCGCTCGGCGCGATGCTTGCCGAGAACTCAGTGAAGAATAATATTCTTGGCCCGAAGGACAGGGATCGCTTGCGCGATCTTCGGGAGAGGCGTGCCCAAGGCGAAAATCTGAACCAGCAGGAGTGGACGGAGCTCGTCCNTCTTGATGCCGGTGATCAGATGAGCGCAGGACTGCTTCGTAAGATTCAAGCTGGTGTNGAGCTGACGCCTGTTGAGCAGGCAAACTGGGATATCTACTACAGCACCTACGTATCCCAGAACGGNGGAGGCTTGACGCCCGGCGGTCAGGTGACCGGACAGCTATCTGGAACGGGTCCGGACACCGTAATCGGCTTCCCCTACGCAGGACTCAGCGTAGACAAGCATGCNTATTCGGATACAAACCTGACCTGGTTTGAAAGGTACATATACAGAGAGAAGACCAGCAACGAGAGCACCTACATGGAAGGACTGCTCAGGTCAGGCTTGGAAAGCTTCCGGTCAGAAGACTACCTTCCGACCAACATGGCTTGGCGCAGCTTCTTTGCGGTCCAGGATGCTCAGATAAACAGTGCGCTCGCGAGCGCCGCTTACCTTGCTGCAAGTGCGTCCGACATGAGTGAAGAGCGTCGTCGGTCACTCACTTTGACAGTAGGGGGACTGGCGAATCTACTGGGGAACGCCGCGACGGTGAAATCTGGAGTTGCCCCTGTAACGGGGTCACTTGGCATTCGAAAGCCGCCGGCGGCCACCCCCTCTGAGCTGGAGGTGCCTCAAACAAATGCTCTTAGCCTTCCGCCTCAGAACGGTGGCGGTCTGTCGGACCGAATTGTCGTTCCAACTGTCACTGCCACGACCACCATTGGAGGAAGAACCTTCGTAGACTACAATCAGACTGCGAGAGAATTTGACCAAGGAAATNCCGGCATACCAACGCTGATAGCGGATCGCGTCGCTGCTCGATCAGAGAGGTCAGGCAAGGTGTTGCCCAATGGCAACATGGCGACGGCTCATGCAGAGATCGCTGTTATCCAGAAGGTGCATGATGCTGGGCTTGCGGTCGGTGCGGACATGAGCATCTCTGTCTCNGGAAAAGACGTCTGCGGATTCTGTAAGGGCGACATCGCTGCGGCGGCCCAGGCTGCTGGCTTGAATTCCCTTAGTGTCAGAGCGGTTGACAACAAGACCGGTCTACCAAAGACCTNCTATTGGACCCAGGGTATGCGCTCAATNAGAGAGAAGNAATCGTGAAACTAGCCGGATTCTACGTAAGTTCGGATNNTGCGCGCACGCAGCTGCCAGTTCGGAATGATCCTTCCAATGAAGAGATTGACGCTGCGCTGCAGCTATTTTCGGCAATGAGCGGAATTGTNAGCCTGAGTGAAGATCCCGTNCCTGAGGTCGGAGTCTANGAACTGGCACTATATGCAGACAGCGGAAACTTCATGCTTATGCTTAGTCGCTACACCGACGACGGAGATCACGAGGTAGATACCATCACAAATCCCACTGCGGGCGAAGGGGAGATTGAAATCCTTGGGGACCTGTATCAGCGATGCATGACGACACGTGACATCGAGCCGGTAAGAAGGTGCTTTCATGAATTCGCCTCTACTGGAAACGTCCAATCGGCGTCGCTGAAATTTCACGAGGGTGCCGGCTCCCCATAACTCCGGCTACTTGATCGGTCAAGGTCAGGCCAACGAATGCCGTGGTCAGCATGGGTGAACTTGCGGCGCTGCGAAGTGCACTGCAAGCTCGTCGATTGGCAAGCGCCGTTTCCAGCGTACGCACCTCGGCGGCCGGGCGCTGCCGGTCGTAGCTCCACCAGTCACCGGTCGCGACCACGGCAAACACGGCCGCCGCGACGGCCCAACCGCGCAGACCGGCCGCACGTGTTGGTCGCGGCGTGGCGTTCGCTCGAGATGAGCCAAATCGGACAAGATCGGAGACCGCTAATAATGTCAGTGCATGGATGGGAGAGCAGAGGGAAGACGGTCCGAGGTTTGATTGAGGAGCTTCGCACTTTCGAGAACCAAGACTTGAAGGTTGAGATTGCGTTTGGGCCAGGCGAAGAGAGCTTTCCGATCAGTCTCGTCGGCAATGACGGAGGAAAGTGCATTCTCTTTTGCCTCGCTGGGGGTTCTAAGCCGAGTGCGTGATGGTGATCGAACGGAGCGGCAGGAAGATTGGCTGCCGCTTCGGCAAAATCGAAAAAGCTCTTCCAGTGAGACCTTACCTGTCCAACTGCCTGGCTACGGTATAGCCGACAAAGTGTAGCCTTGCTGAGAGTGCTGAGCCAGGTGTGGAGTAGTGCGTGACGTGAGTATCTTAGTTCCAACGAACTGCAGCCATTGGCGCTGAACTCGGGAGACGATGAAAGCGACCAAGCAGAACATCCTTCGGTTCTCCTGCTTGTGCTTATGGGTTCTCTGTGTGCTGGTTGAGTCTGCGTTCTTGAGGGACGCGGCCTGCAGCAAGGCCTTCTACACCGCGCTAGGGCCAATGGAGTTTTCAAATCGAGAGGATGTGGACGTGCTTAATGCCGTAGCTAGCCTTGCAGTCCGCGCGCATGGTTCCCATGTCGCGTCTCGATTCCTTGGATAGGTTTGGGCGAATGGGTACGGTGGGCTTTCCGTGTGTACCAAGGGGTTGGGGTCCAGTCAGCAGCCCGTTCAGTAATTCCAATACCTCTTGATGACTTTGTGCGGTGCTCAATGCTCGCGACATAGGTAAACAGGTCGACAAGCTTCAATGGCGGTGGAGTGACTTCCCATCAAGGCAAAAGTGCATGACTATTCGCGATGCGTTGGGAAAATCGATAGAGGTCTGCCAGTGAACCAACGTCTTGCGCTTTCGAAGATTCTTGCGGTTGCTCTCAGCGCCGGCATCTGCGGGTCGCTCCTGATCGGCCTACCACTGAGCGTCAATGCAGGGACAGCAATTGAGACGGTCTACTTTTCTTCGATCATAGGCATGGTGGCAGCTATCTTAGCCGTGGTGGTTGGCTTCCCAGCGATTCTCATTGTTGATGCTGTACTACCTCACGCGAAGTTCCGCCATGTCGCGTTGGGCGCGTTCTGTGCGGTGCTCGCTTGGCTCATAGTCGAGGGCGCCTTTGCGCGTGATGCCTGGAACAACATCTGGGCAAGCAGCACCTTCTGGATTGAATGGGCGCCCAGGCGACTTGCAGTGTTTGCGATCATAGGTCTGCTCGCGGGCATCCTTTACTCTTTCATCTGGCCCAGCTTGCTACGAAAGCTGACAGCGGCCAAGGACAGGTAGAAGGGGTGGTCGAGTGACAGTAAGTATTTCGAGACTAGCGTGGCGGGTGGCAAGTTGGTGCCGCGGACGGCACCACCGCTGATCAGGGGATGTTCTGAAGCCTCATGAGACCCTGGCTGTGCAGGCGCCTGCAATCATTGACTGGAGTAAAATTGTGTCTAGATCGTGGTGAATGGATTGCATGAGTCAGGAGCGTGATCATGGCAGGAGCGAAGTACAACCTGATTCACCCTGCGTACTTTTGCCTCTGGGCGCTATGTGCGCTGGTCGAGCTAGTTTCTGCCTATTCCCATTGGAATAGGGGCTTGAGATTGATGCCTCAACTTCTTTTGGGACCTTACGGGGGACTGGGTCCGGCTTGCCGTCGTTGTGTCATTTCTGTCTCTTCCAGTCCTTCTCTGCGTACTCGTCGCTCGTTTGCGCCACTGGAAATGGACTAGGCTCCCGGAGGTCTTCCTGGCGATCGTTGTCGTTACCCTGTTCCTATACAACATGTCTTTCATAAAGTCTTAGTTCCCAACGCCTAATCATCTCCAACCGTCGAGTTCCCGATGATCATTCTTGCCTGCATTACTGACCGTACATGACTGTCTTCGGCGACCCAAACAATTTCGCACTCATCGCCGCGAGCGTCCAATCCTGGAACGAGAAGCCTGGCATGGGGAATGGCATTTTTCACTTCGTTGTAGATGGACGGCTATTCCCACGACGAGCGAGGGTATCAGCGCTCTCGGCAGACATTGGTAGCTTGTCGCCCGGTAATGCTCTTGTGGATCTGCCAGAGAATTCCGATGTGTCAAGTCTTGGTGCGGATGATGCATTCCGCTTTCTGCTGAATGGAATGCTTCCCTACATCCTTATGGATGAAGATGAGATTCCCGATAACTTCCAGACTGACTATACCTACCAAGCCTCGACGAACAATTTGGAGGATGAGAATTGCTTCGCCTTTGCAGTGAAGGTTGGCCATCAGGTTAGGGTGGTCGCAGCGGAAATCGTGCTGGACTCCCTTGCTGGTGGTAATCGCTTGTTGGATGTATCCGAGGCTTGGATCGATGTGAGAGAGCTCGCGGAAATTATTGGTCTTGCGAAAGAGGCCTTCAAGAGTTCAAGCCTTTAGCTGACCTCAGAAACTACGTGATCCGTCCGGGGAGGGGGGTCGCCTCTGGGTTTCCCGGATCGTGGCGCAGCCTCCGGTGTCGACCAGGATCGGATTTGCAGCGAAAGGCGATAGCTCTCGTCTAAAGTTCCGCGCCCACAGGCCGCTCAATGATCAATGTGCCCGAGATCGCGATCGCGCCAATTTTCCATCTTGGAGATTTGTAGTAATGAATGGAACGGTTCTTCCAGCGTGGTTGCATTCAATCGTATTTGCAGTGTTATCGGTCTACATGTTCATGCTTTGGGCTGGATTGAAGCGCGACTCCCTGAGTGAGGCGCAGAAGCGTTTGGTTGAACGCATTGAAGTACTTCGGTCGCCGGGCGCGGCCTTATCTGGGGGCTGCCTGTTTCTGGCTCTCGCAGTCGGCAATGCCGTTTGGGCTTATGGGTACCGGTGGTGACCGTTCCCAGCGATGCGACGCACATGTCTGGATCCTCGACTATGCCAATGCTCTCGCACCGCAAGTTCACATATGGCGGATCCACGATGAAACGGGGCCGAATACAGATAACATCGGCTCTAAGGTCAACTCCTACAAGCTGCCGTGGATACCGGGCGCACCACCCGCCAAGTGCTGGCCGTCCATAATGGATGGAAAGAAAGTTGAGGTTTGTCAATGAGTGCTTGGAACCTGCCTGCCAGAATGCTTGCAGTGCCACTGAGCACTGCAGTGGCCAGTTGCATGTTCTTTGTGATCCCTGTCATGTCCTCGAGCGGAACGTCTGTGCATGGCGCACTGCCTGTGTTGGGTATTTTCCTGATCATAGGTGCCATCATTGGCTTGATCGTGGGATGTCCACTTGTCTTGCTGGTCGACGGCATTTTCCCCAGATGGCGCCCCAGGTACATTGTTTTTGGCGCGGCCGGGGCTTTGGTGGGCTGGCTAGTCCTGGAGGGTGGGTTCGCGCGCGGCGCCTGGGAAGCAATATGGTCCAATCCGAGATTCTGGGTGGACTGGGCACCCAGGCGACTCATTCTCTTCTCGCTCATCGGCGTAATGAGCGGCCTTCTTTACACCGCGTTTGTCCGGTTCATTGATCGCGCAATCCCTCGTGACACCAGGTAGCTCGTAAAATGCGCCCTGCGCAGCCGCTGGCCACGTGGCTGCCCTCCCCGATACAAAACGTGCGCAAGCCGGTGAGCATCGTGTTGCACTACGATTTCTGCCCGCTCGCCACGACTATCCATCCTTCCAGCCAGCCGAATGAAGAGCCTGATCAACATCGTCTACTACGTTGGCTGGATTGCGTGCGCGGCGCTGTTCCATGCGGTGGCCTACAACAGATACACGTCTGGAGCCCTTGGCCTGTTTGACGTCTACGACCTGAACCCGGAGCGTACGCTGCAGGTTGTTCAGGCAGGCGTGGTGGTGCTGTTGATCCAGACAATGGCGATCATCATCAGGATCACCGATTGGAGGAGGGCGCGAATCCTTGAGATTGCACTGGCCCTCCTTGCATGGCTGCCATTCCTCTACAACCTGTCGTTCGTTCGGGGTTGAGAAGGAAGAACGTTCAGGGCCACGGGGAACTCACGGCGTCGTTCATCACCCGCGCAGGCACGTGGACCCGCAATCTGCGCGGGTGGGATTTCGCGATCCAGGACTCGCATCCTCGTCGTGAGGCCAAGACCCGCGCAACCCGCTCTCGAATCAAGCACAATCGGGTGATGCGCCAAGTCCGCCACCCGCTCGTGCTGCTCGCCACCCTCCTGCTCGCCGCGTGCGCCAGCACCGACGTGCGCAGCCCGCTCGCCACGTGGGTGCCTTCGCCAAACCACAACGTGCGCAACCCGGTGATCATCGTGTTGCACCACACCGACCAGGACAACGTGCAGCAGAGTCTGCGCACGCTGCGTACCGCCAACAGCGGTGGCCGCGTCAGCGCGCACTATCTGGTGGGTGCGGATGGGCACATCTATCAGCTGGTCGCCGACAACCGCCGTGCCTGGCATGCCGGCGGCGGGCGCTGGGGCAGCATCAGCGATCTCAACTCGGCCTCGATCGGCATCGAGATCGACAACGACGGCAGCAGCCCGTTCGCGCCGGCCCAGATCGCCGCGCTGATCCGTCTGCTCAACGATGTCTGTACCCGCCTGGACATCCCGCGCCGCCAGATCATCGCCCATGCCGACCTGGCGCCCGCACGCAAGCAGGACCCCAGCCGCTACTTTCCGTGGCAGCAGCTGGCCGAGGCCGGCTTCGGCGTCTGGCCACGGGCCAGCGATGGCCCGGCGCCTCCCGGCTTCGACCCGTGGCTGGCCCTGCAGGCCTTCGGCTACCCGCTTGACGACCGCGCCGCCGCCGCCGGCGCCTTCCACCGCCGTTTCCGTGGCCGCGACGACCTGCCGCCCACCCTCGACGTCGAGGACGCCCGCATCCTGCATTCGCTGCTCCTGCAGCGGTAGAGCGGCCGGTTGGTCCGCTGCTTCAGCAACCCCCTACAATCAATCGCTGATACCGCCCAGAACGAGCATCCATGAAGGCCAAGCGCATCACCGCTGCAATCANGCACCCTGCCTTGACCCTTCTAGGTCTGTCCCTGCTCACCGCCTGCAGCGTCAGCACTCCCAAGTCCGATGCGCCGCCGTCTGCAAGTCCCGCCACCTACGCAAAGGCGGACTGGAAAGCGCTCCCCGCGGTCAGCGACAGCGACCTGCAGGCCGGCTTCAGTGCCTGGCGCAGCGCCTGCCCGCGGCTGAAGGGTGACGCCACCTGGGCGCCCACCTGCGCGGCGGCTGCCAACATCGCCAACACCCCAACGGCCATCCGCCAGTTCCTGCAGGACTACCTGGAGGTCTATTCGCTCCGTGCCGGCGGCCACCACGCCGATGGCCTGATCACCGGCTACTACGAGCCGGTGTACAGCGGCAGCCTCACCCGCACCGCCAGGACGTCCGTACCGGTCTATGGCGTACCGGCCGACATGGTCAGCGTGCAGCTCGATGAGCTCTACCCCGAGCTCAAGGGCAAGCGCCTGCGCGGCCGCGTGGAAGGGCGCGTGCTTCGTCCCTACGACGACGCAGCAAAGATCTCTGCCAAGGGCGTCAACGCGCCCGTGCTGGCCTGGCTGTCCAACCCGATGGACCTGCAGTTCCTGCAGATCCAGGGCTCGGGCCGCATCCGCCTGGATGACGGCCGCCAGTTGCGCATCGCCTACGCCGACCAGAACGGGCATCCCTACCGCCCGATCGGCCGCTGGCTGGTGGCGCAGGGTGAGCTGAAGAAGGAAGACGTCACCATGGATGCCATCCGCGCCTGGGCCGACGCACACCCGCAGCGCGTGACCGAACTACTGGCCAGCAACCCCAGCTATGTGTTCTTCACCAAGGGGCCGGAAGGCGACGAAGGCCCGCGCGGCTCCTTGAACGTTCCGCTCACCGCCGGCTACAGCGTCGCGGTGGATCGCACGGTGGTGCCGCTGGGCAGCCTGCTGTGGCTGTCCACCACGCGCCCGGACGGCAGCCCGGTGGTGCGCCCGGTGGCCGCGCAGGACACCGGCGGCGCCATTGCCGGCGAAGTACGGGCTGACCTGTACTGGGGCACGGGCGACGCCGCCGGCAAGCTGGCGGGGGACATGAAGCAGAAGGGCAACCTCTGGCTGCTGTGGCCGAAGGGTGCCGCCCTACCCACCATTACGGCCGCTGGCGGCTGAGGACCCACGCATGGCGATCTTCTACGTAGTGGTCGCGGTGATGGTGCTGGAGATCATCCTGGAGCTGACCTGGAATCCGCTTTACTTCGTCACCGGTATCCGCGTGTTCAACGAGCGCATTCCCGCCAACGCCATCATGCGCGAGAGGCTGGTGCTGAACTGCCTGGAACGCGATGTAGCCACCCAGAAGTGGCTGCCGCTGGTATTCCGCGCGCTTCCCGACGGCCGCATGGCCTTCCGCGAGAGCTTCGGCATGAACTTCACCGGACGCTACTACCCGGTGATGCGTGGGCTGGTAGTGGTGGATGCCAAGCGCAACCAGGTTCGCGTGGAAGGCATCTGCAACTGGATGACGCTTGCCATCGGCGGGCTGTGCGTAGCGATGCCCTTGGTAGTCGCGGCCGCCTGGCCGATGCTGATGATGCTGGGGCTGTTCGTCGGCTGCTACCTCTTCCAGCGCCGGCGCTACCACGGCGTGGCTGACGCGCTACGCGAACAGATGCGTGTGGAGCTGCCGGAAGCGATCATGGCGTTGAGGCGCCGCACCCAGTAGAACTACTGCGCCCGGCGCAGTGATTCTGCGCAGGTAGCCGCCGCGCGCGAGGGCTAGCATTCCAGCTTCAAGCCCCCTCGAGTCATATCCATGCACGAAGGACTGCTCAAAAGCTGGAACGCCGGCGCCACGCGCCAGGCCATCATCGCCTTCGTCGCACGGGTTACCCTGGAGGACGGACCCGACTACGTGCCGCCGGCCGCACGGATCGCCGTCTTCGACAACGACGGCTGCCTGTGGTGCGAAAAGCCCATGCCGATCCAGGCTGGCTTCCTGTTGCGCCGCATTGCCGAACAGGCTGAAGCAGACCCGGCGCTACGCGACCGGCAACCCTGGAAAGCCGTTCACGAAAAGGACCAGGCGTGGCTGGGCGATGTCATCACCAAGCATTACGAGGGCGATGACACCACGCTCAAGGAAATGGCGGCCGGCCTGCTTTCGGCCTATGCCGAAGATGACGTGGAGTCGTTCGCCAGCAAGGCCGACCAGTTCCTGCGCAGCGCGGAAAACCCGGTGCTGAAACGCCCCTACCTGAAAACCGCCTACGCGCCCATGCGCGAGCTGCTGCAGTACCTGGAAGCCAATCAATTCACCAACTACATCGTGTCCGGTGGCGGACGCGATTTCATGCGGCCGATCACCCGCGAGCTGTACGGCGTTCCGCCCGAGCGCGTGGTCGGCACCAGCGTCGCGCTGCAGTACCGCGAAGAAGACGGCATCGGCAAGGTGGTCCACACCTCGAAACTGGAGGTGTTCGATGATGGCCCCAACAAAGTGGTACGGATCTGGAGCCGGATTGGCGCGCGCCCGATCTTCGCTGCCGGCAACTCCAATGGCGACATCCAGATGCTGCAGTTCGCCACGCAGGGAAAGGGCGCCTCGCTGGCGTTGCTGGTTACCCACGATGATGACGAGCGGGAAATTGCGTATACCTCGGGCGCCCAGAAGTCGGTGGCGCTGGCGAAGGAGCGCGGGTGGCCGCTGGTCAGTGTCCGGGAGGACTGGGCGAAGGTGTTCGTGGATTAGCGGCGGACCCGATATCATCCCCACCAGAACATCTGGAGATGATGACGAGTGAGAAAGTCCATGGAAGGCGTGATCCGCGCTGTAAGCCGCGTGGTGCTTTTTGTCGGCATGGCCGTGGTGGCCTGCAGCGCCCATGCGCTCAGCGATGAAGAAGCAACCCTGCTGAAGAGTATCCAGACAGCCGCAAAATCGGGCAACGCGAAAGCGGAGTACCAACTGGCCAATCTGTATCTCAGCGGTGCCGGTGTCCGCAAAGATGCGGCGAAGGCCGCCGCCTGGTATCGCAAGGCGGCTGACAAGGGCTACGGTCCTGCCCAATCCGAACTGGGTGCGCTCTACCTGCGTGGAATCGGCGTGCCCAAGGACCAGGCCCAGGCCATCGTCTGGGTGCGAAAGGCGGCGGAGCAGGGCGAAGTGATTGCGCAGTCCGACCTGGGCATGCTGTATCTCAATGGACAGGGCGTGGAACAAGACAACGCCCAAGCGCTGGTCTGGCTGCGCAAGGCGGCCGAGCAGGACTCTGCCGCCGGGCAGCACAACCTTGCCAGCCTGTATCAGCGGGGCGGCGCAGGTCTTGCCAAAAACGATGATGAAGCCAAGCGCTGGTACGGCAAGGCAGCGCTGCAGGACGGATCGCAACTCGGCGTCAGTCAGTCGCGCATGGCGCTCTGCCTGTATCGCGGCGAATACGAGGTGTGGTGCGGCGAGGCCGAAAGTCCGGGAGCCTTCGGCCCCGTGGAAGATCTTGTAGCGGCCGCAGAGGGTGGCGACACCCAGGCGCAGACCAGGCTCGGCGACATCTACGGCAAAGGCATCGGAGTGCAGAAGGACGAGCCCCAGTCGTTCAACTGGTACCGCAAGGCGGCCACCGCCGGATACGCCCCGGCCCAGACCCGGCTGGGCTATCTCTATTCCATCGGGCGCGGTGTACCCAAGGATGAGGAGGCGAGCATCGCCTGGTACTGCGAGGCAGCAGTGCAGGGATACCGCAGGGCCCGCGCCGACCTCGAGATCCTGCGCACCTACGGGTTGTTCGATCCGGACGAGTGCCCACAGCGCCGGGCGCTACGATGACACCTGTAGCGCGACGCCCTGCGTGGCGGCGTGGTGCGCGACCTCAGAGCTGAGGGGGCCCGCCAATGCCGTTACGTCGCTCTGGGATTCCTGCAGCGGACGGAAGGGGAAATAGACCCTCGTTTTGCACTACATTGGTGCAATGACCCCCGCACCGCCGTCTCCGTCCCTCGAAGTCCTTGGCACCCCTGTCGCCTGGGCCGATGCCGAAGGCCGCGTCGCCGGCTGCAACCCGGCCTTTGCGCGCTGGCTGGGGGTAAGCGTGCGGCGCCTGCTGGGCCAGCCACTGGCCTCGCTGGAGGTACAGGGCGAGGCCCTGGCCCACTTCCTGGCGCGCGGCGAGCGCGACACCCTGCGCCTGAACCGGCTGGCCTTGGCCCTTCCCGGGGAGGCCCCGCGCTTCGCCGAGGGCTGGCTGAGCCGGCATGAGGAAGACGGCTGGCTGCTGGAAGCGCACCCGGTGGATGANTTCCCCGGGCTGGACCCGACCCAGGCGCTNCCGAGCGCACTCAGTGCCGCNCTCAAAGGNCTGGCCCACGAGCTGCGCAACCCGCTGGCCGGCCTCAAGGGCGCGGCCCAGCTGCTGGCCCGTCGCAGCGCCCAGCGCGACCCGGAAGAGCGCGAGCTGATCGAGCTGATCGGCTCGGAGAT
>Ga0055526_1000555_pt1 | contig 29513 bp, 25 predicted proteins | sample AraplaCol_mMF_r2_FD_55013 | JGI IMG/M metagenome (GOLD analysis project Ga0055526, IMG submission 55013) | Arabidopsis root microbial communities from North Carolina, USA - plate scrape MF_Col_mMF_r2 | ecosystem: Host-associated > Plants > Roots > Endosphere | place: USA: North Carolina... | reverse complement strand
GCAGCGTTCGCGTCCGGCGATTTCGACGTGACCGACAAGTTCAAGCTGCGCGGCGGCGTGCGCTACACGCAGGACAAGAAGGACTTCACCGCCAGCGTGCTGCAGGCGGTGCCGGGCGGCACGCCGGTGAGCGGTCCGTACATCGCCAACACCGATGTCGACGATGTCAGCTGGGACCTGAGCGGTGTCTATCAGATCACCGACAACGTCAACACCTACGCCCGCGTGGCCAAGGGCTTCCGCGCGCCGTCCATCCAGGGCCGCCTGGCCTTCGGTGGCGTCTCGCAGGCCGACTCGGAGAAGGTGATTTCGTATGAAGTGGGCGTCAAGGCCGACCTGTTCGACCGCCGCGCGCGCCTGGGCTTCAACATCTTCCGCTACAACGTCGATGGCCAGCAGCTGATCGCGGTGGGCGGCAGCAACAACACCGCCACCCTGCTCAATGCCGACAAGACCATCGGCCAGGGCGCGGAGCTGGACTTCGAAGCCTACCTGACCGACCACGTGCTGCTGACCCTGGGCAGCAGCTACAACGACACCGAGATCAAGGACCGCGACCTGGCGGTGGCGATCTGCGGCGGCGGCTGCACCATCACCGACCCGACCACCGTGATCAATGGTGGCACCTACGCGCTGGTCAACGGCAACCCGTTGCCGCAGGCGCCGAAGTGGATCCACAACCTGACGCTGCGCGCCGGCTTCCCGATCAACGATGCCAGCGAGCTTTACGTCTACACCGACTGGGCCTACCGCAGCCCGGTGAACTTCTTCCTGTACGAGTCGCCGGAATTCCGCAGCCGCTCGTCGCTGGAAGGCGGCCTGCGCCTGGGCTACAACTGGGATTACGGCCAGTACGACGTGGCCGTGTTTGGTCGTAACCTGACCAACCAGACCCGCGTGGTGGGTGCGATCGACTTCAACAACCTGACCGGCTTCCTCAACGAACCGCGTACGTTTGGCGTGGAGTTCACCGCGAAGTTCTGATCGGGGTGCGCAGCATGTAGACGAAAACGGCGCGGAGCAATCCGCGCCGTTTTTTTTGACCGTCGAGCACAAACCGGTAACGCCGACGGTGGCGCCGACGGTAACGACGACGGTAACGCCGACGTTAACTCCGACGTTAACTCCGACGGTAACGCCGACGGTAACGCCGACGTTAACTCCGACGGTAGTGCCGACTGTTAGTCGGCAGCTCCCCCTTCCGACGTCATGAACGCCGGACGGGTGGCTTCGGCCGGGCGTAAACGTCGGTGCCGCTTCCACAATGGCAGTCATTCGACTTCGGATGCTTGCGCCGCGCTGCGCGCGGTCGCCGACTAACAGTCGGCGCTACGAATTGCTGGCGAACGTCCGTGGATCTGGATACGTCGCGAATTGCTGGCGAACGTCCGTGGATCAGGATACGTCGCGAATTGCTGGCGAACGCGATCAGATCCGGATGCGTCACCATCGGGCGACCCAACGTCACAGCGCGCTGGCGGGTCGGACCTTCAGTATCGTTTCCTCGGCCGCGCAATCGCGGCTCACGGTTGCGCCTGCCTTTCGAGCTGCTGCGATTTCCTTTCGGGCGGCCAGCAGGTCGCGGTTGAAGTCGGCGTTGTCGTGCAGCCTTGCCACCGCCGCCGCGCCCATGAAGCGCCCTTCGAGAANGTCGCTCTGCCAGTGCACGTTGCACACCAGGCGGCTTTCNCCGTAGTTGCGGCCGCGGGCCTGGATGGCGTCGGCGCGCTCGGGGACGATTTCCGACAGGATCAGCGCCCACGCCCAGCCGATCGAGGTGTGNCCGGACGGGTAGGAGCCATTCTTGCGCAGGCCTTCTTCATCCTCCGGCGTGCAGGTNGGTTCGCCATTGACCATGAACGGGCGCGCGCGCTGGTAGTGGTGCTTGGCNGCGCGGGTGGCGGCGCTGGCATCGATGCGGCTGCGCTCGAGCAGGCGGTACAGCGCGGGGGTCTTCTGTGCATCCACNTCCAGCCCGATCGCGCAGGCGAACTGGTTCGCCCCTTCCGGGAAGCCCAGTTCGGCATCGCGGTGGGCCTGGGCGAAACGCGGGCTGTCGCGCAGGGCGCGCGCTTCGCGGCTGACCTGCTCGTCCAGCGCGAACCCGGCCGAACCGGCCGCCGGCGGGGCCGGCACCAGCGCCAGGCTGTCCGGCACTGCGTCGGGCGCCAGGTAGCCCACCGCCTTGGTCACCACCGAGGCTTCCACCGGCGTAGCCGGCGCGGCCACCGTGGTACAGCCGGCCAGGGCCGCAATCAGGGCGGTGGCCAGCAGGGGGCGCAGGAACGGGGCGGAAGCGGCAGCGTGCATCGGCAGGTCTCAAAAGCGTGAAGCCCGCATGATCGCAGCTTCCCAGGCCCCTGCCAGCGGCCACTGGTCATGCCGCCAGACCCGGCATGGCGCCGTGAAGGGCCGCGTTGGGAGTCGTTTCAAATGATAGGAATCCTCTACTGGTTCACGGAAACCGATTCGCAGGCGGAATAGCTTCTGTCGGCAATCAGGGGGATCAACGGGAAAGGGAGTCACAGGATGCAAAGCACTGCAGTGGGGAAGGGCGCGGGCCTGGCCCTGGGAATGATGCTGGCCTGCGCCAGCGCGCACGCCGCCGACGTGGTGGGCGTGGCGTTCGTGCACGGCACCGGCAAGCAGACCGATGCGCGCGCCGATTACTGGCAGCCGGGCATCATCGACACGGTACGCCAGGGCCTGCCCAACAGCGCCAATTACACCGTGGTCAACTGCGATTTCGAGCAGTACATGTGGAAGCCTGAAGCGGCCGGTTGCCTGGCCGGGCAGCTCACCACCTTCATCAACACCCGTGGCATCACCAGGCTGGTGGTGATCACCCATTCCAACGGCGGCAACGTGGTGCGCTGGATCCTGTCCAACCCCACCTACGACAGCCGCTACCCGAAGCTCATCCAGACCATCAGCAAGGTCACCGCGCTGGCGCCCTCGTCGGCCGGCACGCCGCTGGCCGACGCGGTGCTCAACGGCAACGCCTTCGAAGCGTCGGTCGGCTGGCTGCTGGGTTACCAGAATGATGCGGTGCGCATGCAGCAGGTCGGCTGGATGGCCACCTACAACGCGCAGAACCTGTACGGCACTTCCGGTCGCCCGGCGCTGCCCAAGCCGTTCCGCGCGGTGGTGGGTTCGGATGTGGAATCGGCGGTGTGGGACAGCAACAGCTACTGCGGTGGCTATGCGCAGAACGTGGGGCTGGAGCTCACCCAGAACTGGCTCGNCAGCTGTTCCGATGGCTTCCTGGAATGCAGCAGCCAGAAGGCGGCCGGCAGCGTGCTGTTCACCGACAAGGCGCGNACCAACGGCGCCGAACCGCTCAGCCACAACCAGAGCCGGCGCGAATGCTTCGGCCTGGGCGCGATCCTGCGCAACGACCTGACCCTCTGAGGAGCACGCCATGACGTCACGATTGATGCTTGCCATGGCCGTCGCCTCGGCGCTGTTCGCGCTGCCGCTGCACGCCGCCCAACCGCTGCAGGCCGCGCGCGGCACCGACCAGGTGGCCCCACGCGTGGAACGCGCGCCGATGCCCGATGCCACGGTGGAACGCGCCCCCGTGCGCTTCGCCTGGGCGCTGGACCCGACCCGGGCGCTGAGCGCGCCGGCCCCGTTCGTTGCACTGAGCCGCAGCTACTGGGACACCGTGGATGCGGCCACGCTGCAGCGCGGCCTGGAGCTGCCGCTCACCGCNCCGGATGCGGTGATCCAGGTCAGCCCGGTGCAGGGCGCCCGCGCGCTGGAGGTGGAGCANCTGCAGGTGCGCGACCCCTCCGGGGCGNTGGCGCTGGACAAGGTGGTCGATGCCCAGCAGCTGCGCGCCGCNGGCATGGGCGTNGGCGAGGGCAGCGCGATGGCGCGGACCGGCGCCAGCACGGCGGTGGGCACCTACCGCCTGCAGGCCCCGCAGGCCCAGGGCCGCTACGTGGTGCAGGTGCTGGAGCCCAACAGCCCGATCGCGCTGACCCTGCAGGCCGACCGCCAGCAGGTGCTGGCCGGTGGCAGCGTGCTGTTGAACGCACGCCTGCAGCACGACGGTGGCAACGCNGCGCGGGCGGCGGGGCGNTCGGCAGCGCGCACGCTGCCGGCGGGCGGCGAAGCANTGCTGGTGGCACCGGACGGGCGCAGCTGGCCGGTGCCGCTGGTGGCCGGCAAGGATGGCCTGCGCGCGCAGGTGACCATTCCCGAGGATGTGGGGCAGGCACAGGGGCTGTGGGAGCTGCAGGCCTTCGTCACCGCGCAGGGCGTGCAGCGCGACGCCAAGGTGGCGTTCGCCGTGGCCCGGCCGACGGCGCGCTTCAGCGGCCAGGTCGAGGTGGATGCCGCCCGGCGCCAGGTGCGGCTGCCGCTGCAGATCGGCGCGCCGGGCCGTTACGAGGCGCGCGGCACGCTGCACGCCACCGGGCCCGACGGCAGTCTGCACCCGGTGGCGCAGGCGCATAGCGCGGCGTGGTTCGATGCGGCCGGTGCCGGCGAACTGCTGCTGGCGTTCGACAGGGTGACATTACCGGGTGGCTACGGCGCCCCGTTCGAACTGCGTGACCTGCAGTTGCAGGACCAGGGCCGGATGGCCCCGATCGAAAGCCGCGCAGTAGCGGTGCGGTTCTGATGGAGGCCGGGGGCGGCAACGCCGCCCCCGGCTGTCACCCCGCGAANGCGGTCAACCGGCCCTCGTGCTCGACGACCTGGATCGGCCCGCCGAANACCTCCGACAGCGGCCCATCCCGCAGCAATTCCGCCCGTGTGCCATCGGCNGCGATCCGGCCNCCGCGCAGCAGCACCACGCGTTCGATTTCCGGAATNACTTCTTCGATGTGGTGGGTCACCAGCACCAGGGTGATGCCCTGCGCGGCCAGNGTGCGCATGGTGGCGATCAGNTGCTGGCGCGCCACCAGGTCCAGCCCGGTGGACGGCTCGTCCAGCAGCAGCGCCTGCGGCCGGTTCACCAGCGCACGGGCGATCAGCACGCGCCGGGTTTCACCGGCGGACAATTCGGCATAGCCNCGGTGCAGCAATGGCAACGCCCCGGTCAGTGCCAGCGTCTCGCGCACCCGCGCGCGCATGTCGTCGGTGACCTCGCGGAACGCGGGCACCACGAAGCTGGCGAAGAACCCCGACAGCACCGCTTCTTCCACGGTCAGCCCGGGCATGTCGGCCAGGTTGCTGCTCAGGTCACCGGTGACNATGCCCAGCTGCGAGCGCAGCCGGTCCACCTGCCAGCGGTTCTGCCCGAGCACGCGCACGGCGACGGTGCCNTCCGCGTGCGCCAGCGGGTACAGCTCACGGGTGATGAGCTTGATGAAGGAGGATTTGCCGCAGCCATTGGGGCCGAGCAGCGCGGTGTGCTGGCCNTGGGCGATGCGCAGGCTCAGGTCATGCAGCACGCGGACCTGCCCCCGGATNACACAGGCGCGNTCGAGTTCGATCAGGGGNGCGGCGGCGGCGATGGCCGGCGGTGGGGTGGCAACGGTCATGAATGCGGGGGCAATGCTCACGAAGGGGGAAAACAACTGAATGACTGCGCAAAAATCGCATCAGACGGATGAAGTTTGCAACGTCTGGCCCCATGATGGACCCACCTGTCACCGTTTCCCTGCTGGCCATCACGGCCCGGAGTCCTGCGATGCTCGATACCCTCATCAACTTCCTGACCGGCGGTGTCGTCGGCCTCGGCTGGTGGGGCATGGGCNTGGTGCTGCTGGTGTTCACCCAGCTCACCATCTTTGCCGTCACGCTCTACCTGCATCGCAGCCAGGCGCACCGCGGCGTNGATTTCCACCCGGTCATCGCGCACTTCTTCCGCTTCTGGACCTGGCTCACCACCTCCATGATCACCAAGGAGTGGGTGGCCATCCACCGCAAGCACCACGCCAAGGTGGAAACCGACGAAGACCCGCACAGCCCGGTGACCAAGGGCATCGGCACGGTGTTCTGGCGCGGCGTGGAGCTGTACCGCGAAGCCCGTGGCATGCGCGCGGACATCGAACAGTACGGCCGCGGCGCCCCGGAAGACTGGATCGAGCGCCACCTGTATACCCCGCACGCCAACCTGGGCCCGGTGGCCCTGTTGGCGGTGAATTTGGTGCTGTTCGGCCTGCCCGGCGTGGCCCTGTGGGCGATCCAGATGGCGTGGATTCCGTTCTGGGCCGCCGGCGTGGTCAACGGCTTGGGCCACTGGTGGGGCTACCGCAACTTCGAGTCGGCCGATACCTCCACCAACCTCACCCCGTGGGCCTTCTGGATCGGCGGCGAAGAGCTGCACAACAACCACCATGCCTTCCCCAGCTCGGCCCGCTTCTCGATGCGCCGCTGGGAGTTCGATATCGGCTGGGCGGCGATCCGTGGCCTGCAGGCCGTGGGCCTGGCCAAGGTGCTGCGCGTGGCGCCCAGCATGGACGTGCGCCCGAACATCGCCGTGCCCGATGCCGAAACCCTGAAGGCCCTGCTCTCGCACCGCTTCCAGGCCATGACCGATTACCAGCGCAATGTGTTCGTGCCGGCCCTGCGCGAAGAAGCCGCGTTTGCCGGTGCCAAGCTGCGCAAGCTGCTGCCGCGCCGCATGCGCCGGGGCCTGGTCAACGACGGCCGCTGGCTCAAGCCCGATTGCCGCGCCGAACTCAGCAGCTGGGTCGAACAGCGCCCGCGCATCCGCGTGCTGGTGGAACACCGCGCGCGCCTGGCCGCCCTGCTGGAAGCCCGTGGCAACGATGCCGCCGAACGCCTGAAGCTGCTCCAGGCCTGGTGCCATGAAGCCGAGGCCAGTGGCATCGCCGCGCTGCAGAACTACGCCGCGCGCCTGAAAGGCTACGCGCTGACGGCGCACTGACCGGTGCGGCCTGGCCCTCGCACCACCGGAAAGCGCCGCCTTGTGCGGCGTTTTTCCTGCGCGTCCCTGTTGCTGCTCGCCGCCGCCGCGCAGGCCCAGGTCACCGACACCGGCAGTTACCTGCAACGCATGGATGCTGATGGCGACGGCAAGGTCAGCGTCGAGGAGTATGTGCAATGGATGATGTACGCCTTCGACCGCATGGACCGCAACGCCGACGGCGTGCTCGGCGCCGATGAACTGCCCGGCGGCAAAGGCAGGCCGATCACCCGCGAGCAGCAACGGCAGACGATCATCGAACGCTTCCACAAGCAGGACGCCAACGGTGACGGCTTCCTGAGCGCGAAAGAACTCGCCGCCCCACCCCGATGACACCGCGCACCCGCCTGCCATTCCCCCATGCCTGAACTTCCCGAAGTAGAAACCACCCGCCGCGGCCTGGCCCCGCATTTGGAAGGCCGCCGCGTGCACGGCGTGATCCTGCGCCGGCCGGACCTGCGTTGGCCGATTCCCGACGAAATCAGCGCGCTGCTGCCAGGCCAGGCGATTGAAGGCGTGCGCCGCCGCGCCAAATATCTGCTGCTCGACACCGCCATCGGCAGCGCGGTGCTGCACCTGGGCATGTCCGGCAGCCTGCGTGTACTACCGGGGGATACCCCGGTCCGCGCGCACGATCACGTCGATATCAGCCTGGACAACGGCCGCCTGCTGCGTTTCAACGACCCGCGCCGGTTCGGCAGCCTGCTGTGGCAGCCGGCCGGGGACACCCATCCGCTGCTGGCCGGGCTGGGCCCGGAGCCGCTGGACGACGCCTTCGACGGCGACTACCTGTTCCAGCGCAGCCGCGGCCGCAGCGCCTCGGTGAAGACGTTCCTGATGGACCAGGCCATCGTGGTCGGGGTGGGCAACATCTACGCCGCTGAAAGCCTGTTCATGGCCGGGATCAATCCGCTGCGTGAAGCCGGGAAGATCTCGCGTGAGCGCTACCAGCGCCTGGCCACGGCGGTGAAGCAGATCCTGGCCTATGCCATCACCCGTGGCGGCACCACCCTGCGCGATTTCATCAACCCCGACGGTGCCCCGGGCTATTTCGAGCAGGAACTGCTGGTCTACGGCCGTGAAGGCGAACCCTGCCGACAGTGCGGGCGCGCCCTGCGCCACGCCACCATTGGCCAGCGCGCCAGCGTCTGGTGCGGCCACTGCCAGCGCTGAACTGTCCTACGCATCTGCAGGAAGCGGCGCTATAGTCGGCCAAACGTCACCGGCGGGGGTGTGCGATGGACGAAAGCCCGGATATCACCGTATGGCTGGATTCGGCCCGGTCGGGCGACCGTGCCTCGCTGGACCGGGTGCTCACCCTGCTCTACCAGGAACTGCACAGCATGGCCCGGCGCCAGCTGGCCGGGCAGCAGGGGCGCACCCTGGATGCCACCTCGCTGGTCCACGAGTCCTACCTGAAGCTGCTGGGCGCGCGCGGCGCGGCGCGCTTTGAAGACCGCGCGCACTTCTTCGCCTATGCCGCCTCGGCCATGCGCAGCGTGGTCGTGGATTACGCGCGCAACCGGCTGGCACGCAAGCGCGGTGGCGATCTCAAGCGCGTGGCGGAAATTCCGGAAAACAGCAGCAGCGGCGTGCGCCTGGATGAAGACCTGCTGGCGCTGGATGTGGCGCTGGCGCGGTTGCAGGCGGTGGACGGGCACCTGGCCAAGGTGGTGGAACTGCGCTACTTCGCGGGGTTGTCGGAACAGGAAATCGCCGATCTGTGCCAGCGCTCGGAGCGCAGCATCCGGCGCGATTGGCAGAAGGCACGGATGTTCCTGCTGGCGTCGGTCCGCGAGGACTGAGCACGGCGGCAGTCGGGTTCCCGCGCGAGGGCGCGGGCGGATGTGCACGGTGGTAACACAGCGCCCGGGGAAGGGACGATGGACGCAGTGCGCTGGCGGCAGCTGTCGACGCTGCTGGATCAGTTGCTGGAACTACCCCACGACCAGCGCGCCGCACGCCTGGCGCAGCTGCGCGCGGCCGATGCGACGCTGGCCGACGACCTGGAGCGGCTGCTGGAGCACGAGCAGGAAAGCCAGGAATTCCTGGCCCAACCGCTGTGGACCGCCGCACCGGAAGACAGCCGCGCCGGCACCCACATCGGTCCGTACCGGTTGCTGCGACAGCTGGGCGAAGGCGGCATGGGCGAAGTGTGGCTGGCCGAGCGCGCCGACGGGCTGTACCAGCGCCAGGTAGCGCTGAAACTGCTGCGCAGCGGCTATGCCGACCCCGGGCTGCGCCAACGTTTCAGCCGCGAACGCGAGATCCTGGCGCGCCTGCAGCACCCGCACCTGGCGCAGCTGCTCGACGCCGGCGTGGACCTTCAGGGCCAGCCCTACCTGGCGCTGGCCTACGTGGAGGGCGAGCCGATCACCGATTACTGCCAGCGCCTGCAGCTGCCGCTGGAACGCCGCCTGCAGCTGATGCTGCAGGTGTGCGCGGTGGTCAGCCACGCACACGCCAACCTGATCGTGCACCGGGACCTCAAGCCGTCCAACATCCTGGTCACCGCCGCAGGCGAAGTGAAGCTGCTGGATTTCGGCATCGCCAAGCTGCTGGACGACGAGCAGGCGCGCACCAACGCCGCGCACCCGCCCACCGAAGCGCGTGCCTTCACCCTGCATTACGCCGCACCGGAACAGGTACGCGGCGAACCGGTGACCACGCTGACCGATGTGTATTCGCTGGGCGTGGTGCTGTTCGAGGTGATCACCGGGCGCAAACCTTACCGCCTGCGCCGGCAAAGCGATGCCGAATGGGAGCGCTCGATCCTGGAAGTGGATGCGCCGCGCGCCTCCAGCATGCTGTTGCGCGGCGACATCACCGATGCGGCGGCTACGCCGGCGGCGCGGCGCCTGGCCCGACGCCTGCGCGGTGACCTGGATACGATCCTGCTCAAGGCGCTGCAGAAGGACCCTGCGCAGCGCTATGCCTCGGTGGAAGCGTTGGCGCAGGACCTGCAGCGCTTCCTGGAGGGCCGCCCGATCCACGCGCGCCCGCAGCGTTCGCTGTACCGGCTGCGCAAGTACCTGGGGCGGCACCGCTGGGGCGTGGCGCTGGCTGCGGTGGCGATCCTGGCACTGGCGGTGCTCGCGGCACTGGCGTTGTGGCAGATGCAGCAGGCGCGGCGTGAGATCGCGCGTGCGCAGGCCATGCAGGATTTCACCATCGGCCTGTTCGACCGCGCCGCCAGCGTGCGCCACGGCAGCTTCGATGTGCGCCAACTGCTGGCCACCGGGCAGCAGCGCGGCGAGGCGGAGCTGGCCGACCAGCCATTGCCGCTGGCCGATCTGGAAGGGGTGATCGGCCGGCTGCGGATCGGCATGGGCGATTACGCGCTGGCGCTGGAAACGCTGGATCGGCAGCGCGCGCTGCTGGACCAGGTCAAGCAGGTGCCGCCCGGGCTGCAGCTGGAAGCGGTCACCCAGCGCGGCCGCGCGCTGCGCATGCTGGGCCGCTCGCGCGAGTGCGTGGCGCACATGACGCCGATGCAGGCGCTGGCGGCCGAGCAGCGTCAGGCGCTGCCGTCGGTGGTGGCCGAGTTCCACGCCCAGCTGGGCCGCTGCCAGCAGCTGCTGGGCTACCGCGATGAAGCCCGCGACGGGTTCGAGCGTGCGCTGGCACTGCGCCGCGACATCACCCACGACGCCACCGGAATGGCCGAGAGCCTGTCCGACCTGGCCGCACTGGAGAGTGACGACGGCAACGCACAGGCTGCGCTGACCGGCTACCGCCAGGCCCTGCAGCTGCTGCAGGCGCGCACCACCGACCGCCACCCGCAGCTGGTTACCCTGCGCCGCCACCTGGGCGAAATGATGGCCGCGCAGGGCGACCTGGACGGTGCCGACCGCAGCCTGCGCGCGGCGTGGACCGACGCGGTCAGCCTGTACGGCAATGACCATCCCGAAACGCTGACGATCCGCCGCCTGCGCGCGACCCTGGCCCTGCAGCGCGGCGATCTGGCCGAGGCCGAGGCCGCCCTGCAGCAGGTGCACCGGCTGACCCGCCAGGCGCTGGGCGAGCAGCACCGCGACACTGGCCAGACCTGGCATGCGCTCGGCCGCTCGGCGCTGGAGCGCGGCGACAACGCGGCGGCGGTGGAGGCATTCGGCCGCGCGGTGGCGATCTGGCGCCAGCCCGACTGCATCGGGCTGCTGCCGCAGGGCTTGTACGACTATGGCAACGCGCTGGCCGAGGTCGGCCGCTGGCAGGATGCGCTGGCCGCCTTCCACGAGGGCCGCCAGTGGCAGGCAGCGCAGCGCGGCGACGACGACCCGGAAGTGCAGCGGGGCGACCGCCGGATGGCCGAGATCATCGGCGAGCATGTCGACCCCTGGCAGGCCGGCGAGCGTCTGGCAAAACTGATGCGGCAATCCGCGCGGGGTGGCCCGGAGGCCCGCCTGCAGCTGCAGGCGGTACAGCTGGCGTGGGGACGCAACCTGCTCCGCATGGACCAACCGGTGGAAGCACAGCGCGCGCTGCAGCCGCTGACCGAGGGCGGGGCGATGGATCCGCGCAGCGTCAACCTGCGCTGGCTGGCACGGACCGCGCTGGGACAGCTGGACTGCGCGCAGGCGCCGGCACGGGGGCGCGAGGCGCTGGCGCGGCTGCAGGCCGAAGTACGCGCGCAGCGGCCACAGGGCGGCCGCATTCCCCGGCAGATCGAGCAGGCGCTGCAGGTCTGTGGCAGCAAGCGCCTGCAGGCGCGCACCGGCCAGCCTGAACGCAGGCCCGGGGCCACGGCGGCGAATTAACGTTCACGTGCCTATGATGGCCGACCCTTTCCTGCCCATCGCTGCCTGCATGCAACGACGCGACTTCATCCGCAACGCCTCCCTGGCCCTGGCCGCCATTGGTTTTCCCGCGCTGCCGGCCTGCGCCGCGCAGGGCAGCCAGGTAGGCCTGCGCCGGCTGGGCCAGCCGCAGCCGTTCGATTTCGCCACCCTCAAGGGCCAGGCACGCGCGCTGTCCGAGGCGGCTTACAAGAGTCATCGCCGGACCCTGCCGGGGCCGCTGGAGGCGCTGGACTGGGACCAGTACCAGTCGATCCGCTACCGCCAGGACCANGCGNTGTGGGCTGACCAGCCCGGCCGCTTCCAGGCCAAGTTCTTCCACCTGGGNCTGTATTTCCATTCGCCGGTGCGCATGTTCGACATCGTCGACGGCAAGGCGCAGGAACTGGCCTATGACCCGGCCGCGTTCGATTACGGCAAGAGCGGCCTGAAGAACGGCCACCTGCCGGCCGACCTGGGCTTTGCCGGGTTCCGGCTCAATACCCGCGCCGACACCGACCGCGATTTCGCCGCCTTCCTGGGCGCCAGCTACTTCCGGGCGGTAGGCAAGGAAGGCCAGTACGGCCAGTCCGCCCGTGGCCTGGCGATCGACACCGGCATGGACCGCCCGGAGGAATTCCCCGATTTCATTGCCTACTTCCTGGAACAGCCGGCCGCCGACTCCAANACGCTGGTGGTGTACGCGCTGCTGGATTCGCCNAGCGTGGCCGGNGCCTACCGCTTCGCCATCACCAACGGCGATGTGCTGCTGATGGACGTGGACGTGGCGCTNTACCCGCGCAAGGCCATCGAACGGCTTGGCATCGCGCCGTGCACCAGCATGTACCAGGTGGGCGAGAACGACCGCCGGATGGCCTGGGACTGGCGCCCGGAGATCCACGACACCGACGGCCTGTCGATGTGGAACGGCGCCGGCGAGTGGATCTGGCGCCCGCTGTCCAACCCGCGCCAGCTGCGCTTCAACATGTTCGTGGACAACAACCCGAAGGGCTTTGGCCTGCTGCAGCGCGANCGCAGCTTCGACCANTACCAGGACGATGGCGTGTTCTACGAGAAGCGCCCTTGCCTGTGGGTGGAACCGAAGGGTCAGTGGGGCAGGGGCTCGGTCCAGCTGGTGGAAATTCCCACCGTGGACGAGACCTTCGACAACATCGTGGCGTTCTGGAACCCTGAAGCCAAGCCGCAGCCGGGCCAGGAAATGCTGCTGGGCTACCGCCTGTACTGGGGCGCCGAGCCGCCCGCGCGGCCGCCGCTGGCGCAGGCCGTGGCCACCCGCACCGGCCTGGGCGGGGTGATCGGCAAGAAGCGCGAGTATTTCTCGTGGCGNTTNGCCGTGGACTTCCAGGGCGGCGAACTGGCCGCGCTGATCGACAAGGGCGANGTGGAAGCGGTGGTGCAGGCCAGCCGCGGCCGCACCGAGATCGTCTCGGCGCGCCCGCTGCGCGAGATCAAGGGTTACCGCGCCATGTTCGACCTGGTGCCGCCCGATGACAGCACCGACCAGATCGACATCCGCCTGTACCTGCGCAGCGGTGGCAAGACCCTGACGGAAACCTGGCTGTACCAGTACAGCCCGCCGCCGGCGGGGGCGCCGGAGCGTACGTTGTATTGAGAAGGTGTACCGACCAACGGTCGGTACCTACCGGCACGTCTACAAGGGTAGCCGTGCCTGGGCGGGGTCGATCCTGCCCTCGCCGCGCGTGATCTTCTTGAACTCCGCGCGGCTGACCGAGACGTAGCGTTCGTTGCCACCGATCTCCACCTGCGGACCGTCCTGCACCGCGTGGCCGTGTTCGTCCACGCGCACGGTCATGGTGGCCTTCTTGCCGCTGTGGCAGATGGTCTTGATCTCCTGCATCTCGTCGGCCCANGCCAGCAGGTACTGGCTGCCNTCGAACAGCTCNCCGCGGAAATCGGTGCGCAGCCCGTAGCACAGCACCGGAATGCGCAGCTGGTCGACCACTTCGCTGAGCTGCCAGACCTGGCTGCGGCTGAGGAACTGTGCCTCGTCCACCAGCACGCAGCCCAACGGCCCGTCGCTGGCGATGTCGGCCCGGATCAGCTGCTCCAGGTCGGTATCGCGGTCGAAGGCAATGCCATCGGCCTTCAGGCCGATCCGCGAGGCCACCACGCCGCGCCCCGCACGGTCGTCCAGGCGCGGGGTGAGGATGGCCACGCGCATGCCGCGCTCGCGGTAGTTGTGCGCCGACTGCAGCAGCGTGGTGGTCTTGCCGGCGTTCATCGCCGAATAGTAGAANTAGAGCTTGGCCATCGGCCAATTCTAGACGGCNCGCTACNTCCCGTCGCCCTCTCCGCCGTGGACGGTTTCCGGCCGCCCCACGTCGATCTGCTGCTGGCGCAGCGGGGCCATCCAGTAGGTGTCGTGCAGACACCAGTACAGCTCGGGCTTCCAGTACTCCGGGTCGTAGTAGTCNGCACCGGACTGAACCTCGCCCGCNGTGGCGCCGGTGTGCTGTACAACCTGCAGGCCGCTGTGCACGTGCCCGACCCGGCTGCCGGTGATCTTCGACAGCCTTCCGCGCATGGCGCTTTCCAGCCGCGGCTTGGCGACCTGGTCGCCGTACTGGGCGAACACGTCCTGCCTGCGCTGCAGCGCCCGCTCGCGCTGCCCCGCGTCCAGCTCGGCCCACCAGGCGTCGCGCAGGCGCACGAAGTCGTGATAGCCGCGCTCGGCGGCCAGGTCCATCCACGCGTAGGCCAGCTCCGGATCGGCCGGCACCCCACTGCCCTCGCGGTACATGATCGCCACCCGCAGCTGCGAGTACTTGTCGGCGTACTCGGCGGCCTTGCGGAACCGCGACAACGCGCGTGGCAGGTTGCCCTTGTCGAACTCCTTCAGCCCATAACGGCGCCAGCGCAGATCCGGATGGCCATCCAGGAAGCCATCGGTCATCAGCGAGGCGGGAATGGTCCGGGGGACCTGCCGCGCACAACCAGGGGTGCTTGCGCCAGCGACCCCGGTGGCCAGCCAGAGGGCCGCGCCGACCGCGCTGCCGGCCACCCAATGCATGAATCCATTCATGTGATTGCTCCGATCCGATCGCTCTCTGGATATCCCACCGCCCGGCGCAGGTCAAGCCAGGTCCGGTGGCCCGCCGCCCGTTACAATGCGGCACCCACGGAGAAGGCATGCACGGTCTCAATCCCCCCCAACGCGCGGCAGTGCTGCACTGCGAAGGTCCCCTGCTGGTACTGGCCGGCGCGGGCAGCGGCAAGACGCGCGTGATCGTGGAAAAGATCGCCCAGCTGATCAGCACCCGCCGTTACCCGGCCAAGCGCATCGCGGCGATCACCTTCACCAACAAGTCCGCCAAGGAAATGCGCGAGCGCGTGGCCAAGCGCCTGCAGGGCGGCGACGCCGAAGATGTCACCATCTGCACCTTCCATGCGCTGGGCCTCAAGTTCCTGCAGATCGAACATGCCGCGGTCGGCCTCAAGCGCGGCTTCTCGATCTTCGACGCCGACGATTCCACCTCGCAGGTGAAAGACCTGATGTACGGCGCCAAGCCGGACGACATCGAGGACGTGAAGAACCTCATCTCGCGTGCGAAGAACGCCGGTCTGTCGCCCGAGCAGGCGATGGCCGAAGCGCGCAGCAACCGCGAGAAGGAAGCGGCCAGCGTCTACGAGCGCTACCAGCTGCGCCTGACCGCGTTCAACGCGGTCGATTTCGACGACCTGATCCGGCTGCCGGTGCAGGTGCTGGAGGAGAACCCGGAGATCGCGCTGGCCTGGCGTGAACGCATCGGCTACCTGCTGGTCGACGAATGCCAGGACACCAACGATGCGCAGTACCGGCTGCTCAAGCAGCTGGCCGGCACTGCCGGCAACTTCACCTGCGTGGGCGACGATGACCAGTCCATCTACGCCTGGCGCGGGGCCAACCCGGAAAACCTGCAGCAGATGGCGCGCGATTACCCGGCGCTGGAAATCATCAAGCTNGAGCAGAATTACCGTTGCTCCAATCGCGTGCTGCGCGCGGCCAACGCGCTGATCGCCAACAACCCGCACGAACACCTGAAGAAGCTGTGGAGCGACCAGGCCGACGGCGAACGCATCCGCGTGTGGGAGTGCCGCAACAGCGAACACGAGGCGGAGAAGGTCGCCGCCGAGATCTCCTACCTGGCCACCTCCAAGCAGATTCCGTGGAGCGACTTCTGCATCCTGTTCCGCGGCAACTTCCAGTCGCGGCCGCTGGAAAAGGCGCTGCAGCTGGTGCGCGCGCCGTACCACATCACCGGCGGCACCGCGTTCCTGGAACGCCAGGAAGTGAAGGACACGCTGTCGTGGCTGCGCCTGCTGGTGAACCCCGATGACGATACGGCGTTCATGCGCGCGGTGCAGTCGCCCAAGCGTGAGGTGGGCGCCGGTACGCTGGCCAAGCTGGCCGAGCTGGCCTCGGACAAGGAGCTGCCAATGGCGCATGCGGCCGAGGCGATCGGCGCGCTGGCGCAGCTGCCGCCGCGCGCCGCCAACAGCCTGAGCCGCTTCACCGACATCCTGCGCGACCTGCGTGCGGAGATGCCGAAGCTGAGCTCGGGCGACCTCGTGCGGAAGCTGGTGAAGGATTCGGGGCTGGTCTCCGAACTGCGCAGTACCTGCAAGGAAGAATCGGTGTACCAGCGCCGGCTGGCCAACCTCGAGGAACTGGCGCAGTGGTTCGAAGGCGGCCCGCGTGGCGCCACCACCGCCGACCTGGCCGCGCAGCTGGCGTTGCTGTCGCGCAACGACAAGGACGATGGTGGCAACCAGGTGCGCATGATGACCCTGCACGCGTCCAAGGGCCTGGAATTCCCGTATGTGTTCATCGTCGGCTGCGAGGATGGCGTGCTGCCGCACCAGGTGAGCCTGGACGAAGGCAACCTGCAGGAAGAGCGCCGGCTGCTGTACGTGGGCATCACCCGCGCCAAGGTGCAGCTGTGGATGAGCCACAGCAAGCTGACCCGCAAGTTCGGCGAGCATGTGAGGCTCAAGCCGAGTCGTTTCTTCGACGAGATCCCGGCCGAGGAGATGCAGCGCGACGGTGCCGACCCGGTGGCCGATGCGGCGCGCAAGAAGGAGCGTGCCAGCGCCGGCCTGGCGGCGATCGAGGCCTTGTTCGACTGACGTTGTAGAGCCGACTGTCAGTCGGCTGCCGTTCGCGCGGCGCCTGCAGAAGGCAGCCGACTAACAGTCGGCTCTACCCACGTGTTCCGGCAGCCTGCACAATCGGCCAATTCCTGCCTGCGAGCGACGCGATGTCCGCCGTGATCCAGACCGAACGCCTGCACCTGCGCCTGATCGATCCTGACCATGATGCGGCGGACATGCTGGCGCTGCTCAACGAGCCGGGCTTCATCCGGCATATCGCCGACCGTGGCGTGCGCACCCTGGCGCAGGCGCGCGATTACACCGCCGAACGCGTGCTCGGCAGTTACACGCTCAACGGGTTCGGCATGTACGCCATCATCCGCCGCAGCGACGGCGCGTGGCTGGGCAACGCCGGGCTGGTGCGCCGCGATGGGCTGCCCGCGCCGGACGTGGGCTATGCGCTGCTGTCGCAGTACGAAGGCCATGGCTACGCGTTCGAGGCCGCACGCGGGGTGATGCATTACGCGCGCGACGTGCTCGGCTACCCGGACCTGTACGGCATCGTCGCGCCGGAAAACCTGCGCTCGGCCGCACTGCTGCGCAAGCTGGGCATGGAAGACCGTGGCGATGTGCGCCTTCCGGCGCCGCGCGATGAAGACGTGCTGCTCCTGTTCGCTACGCGCGGCGCGCCGGCGGTGTGAACGGACGCTACTACACCGCCTGACCCAACGCTTCTATCTCGGCCAGCCAGCGATCGAAGATCGGGCACTGCAAGCGAATGTCATCAACGCCGATCTCGAGCGCAGCCAAGACTCCGTGAACTGGCTTCTGGTAGGCGCTGCAAAGCTCGCTTACACGCTTGCTGGGTGCCGTGTGAATACTGTCATTGATGTGCTCAGGCGTCGTAAAACTCTGCCGAACTTGGGTAAACGACGTCTCAAGATCGGGCTCTCCGATGCCGATGGAAAATCTACGGGGGCAGGAAAAGAGAAGACCTTCAAACTCATACATCTGCACATACGGGATGAATCGGCTGGCAGCACCGTCCCCAAGTCTTTCGTGGACCCTTGCCGCAAAGCTCTCGCACAGCAGACGCGCCTTTTGTTCAGCAGGCCAATGGGACTGCGCCTCCGACCGTCCGGGGAAAGCGGGATTTATTCCGTAGTAGTCAAAAAATGTGGTGCAGTGGGCTTCAACATCACCCAACAGACGCAGCCGTATATCGCGGAGGGCCCTTTCAAAGCCCACATTTCCTCCCTTATGGCCTGGGCGGCCAAGGAGAGCCGGGAAAAGGTAGACGCCCGCCGGAGAAAGAGCCGGCTGCAAAACTTCATTTACGAACGTTTCTTCGGTCTGGCCTTCGCAGATTACGTGGACTCTGGTCATGTCCTTGGCCGCCCCCCAAGCACATTCTTAGCCCAAAGCTCGCCTAATGAGTACTCTTCCAGCCAACTCGCCAGGCTATCTTCATCCAGTCGTTTGAAAACAGTCTCTCCCTGATCGCGCTCAACGATGATCAGATCTTCCGGCGAGAACTCATTCACGAGTGGTACTGACTGAGTTGAAACAATTACCTGCATACGACTTGCGGCGGACTTAAGAAGCGCCCCTAGCAGAGTGATTGCATAGGGATGCAAGCCAAGCTCCGGCTCGTCAATGATGATCGTTGAAGGTGGGTCGGGCTGCAATAACGCGGTGACAAGGCAAATGAAACGTATTGAGCCGTCTGAAAGCTGGCTAGGCGAAAAAACATACCGACTATCGGTCTGTCGCCAATTCAGCCGTACCACTTCGTCGTCGGATTTACCTTTGCGGGGCCGAAGGCGGAAATCCTCGAAATACGGAATTGCCAGTTTGATAGTGCGCCGGATGTTCTCGTACACCTCCGTCTCCTCCTCTTGGAGACGATAAAGGAAGGCAGCCAGGTTCCCTGCATCTGAGTCAAGTTCCTCACCGTTGGCAACCGAGCTGGATCTCTTCACCAAAGCGGTGTCGCTAGTGTCATGGAAGTGATACACCTTCCAGTTCGAGATGGACTCATAACAATACTTGGCGGCATCCCGTCTGAACCCGGCTTCCAGCGTTTCCTTCTCATACACCCTGGGCAGGCGTGCTTCGGTGTAACCGGCATCCAGAGGAATCCATGTTGGTCCATGGAGTGGGCCGTCGAAGAAGAGACGCTCGCGCTCAAAAACGAATGTCTCTTCGCTGGTCGGGTGCAACGTGAACTTGTAGCCATTCAGGCCAAACTTGACGAAGGAGCTAATCTCTTGTGTCTCTTTCACCCCAAAGCTAAGTACCCGATCCGCGGATCCCTGCTTCAGCGTCCACGCCTTCAGCTGACCATCCATCATGGCACTAAGCATCTGAAAGTAAGACACGAAGCTGCTCTTGCCGGCACCATTTGCGCCGAGCAACACATTCAGATCGGACAAGGAAAATCGATCGAGTGACCGAATCGATTTAAAGCCTTTGATAGTGAGCTTCGAAATTGCATTTTTTCGGCTCATGGTCGCTGTTGCTCCAGTGATTGGTTCAGTGTACGGGACCAATCTGATCCTTCAAAGAAGCCAGCTGTTCCTGCAGCGCAGCCACCGTGGTTTCCAGCTCCTGCACGCGCGCTTCCAGCGCGGCATTGCCGCCGCCGCTGGACGGTGCGGATTTGTACTGCTCGGCCAACGCCTGCACATCCACCGGGCCGGCCAGCAGGTGCATGTAACGGTCTTCGCGCTGGCCGCCCGCGCGCGGCAGCAGCACGGCCAGGCCGCGCTGGATCATGCGCTCCACGTGGTGGCGCAGTTCGTCGGCGTCCTGGAACTGGAACAGGCGCTCGCTGCGGGTCAGCAGCTCGTTCACCGTCTGCGGGCCGCGCAGCAGCAGCAGGCCCAGGATGGCCAGCTGCTGCCGGGTCAGGTCCAGCGCGCTGCCGGCGCGGTGCTCGTAGCGCTCGGCACGCGAGGAGAACTGCTGGCGGGCCAGACCCAGGGTTTCCAGCTGGCGCAGGGCGTGGTGCACGTCGCCGGCCGACAGCTGCAGCACCGGCTCGCGGGCGGTCTTCTGGTTGGCCGCCACCTGGGTGGCGTTGACCGTGAGCGGGTAGGCGTCCGGGGTGGTCGCTTCCTTCTCGATCAGGCAGCCCAGGGCACGGGCCTGGGCCGCGTTGAGCACGGGCAGGGCAGGGGTCTGGGTGTCGTCGGTCATCTCGCGCTCCGGGTGTTTCTAGGCCGTGCAGCATAGCCGAGCCCCGCCGCCGGCATGAACCGCGGCGGCCAAGCCGGTAAACTGGCGCCACTCAGTACTGGTGATTGCCATGCGTCGTACCGCTGTTTCCCTGTCCGTGCTTGCCTGCGCCGTGATGGCGCTGGGGGCGTGCAAGCGCACCGAAACCCCCGCCGAAGCTGCTGCCCCGGCCCCTGCTGCCGCCGCTGCCGCGCCTGCCGCGAAGGGCGATGCCGCCGTGGCCGCCAACGACAACCTCAACGCCGTGCTGTGGATGCAGCGTTCGCAGGAATACCGGGCGATCACCGAGCAGACCTACCGCGCCGCTGCCGACCACCTGGACAAGGCGCTCAAGGAAGCCAACTGGGATGCGCTGGTGCCCGAAGAGCGCGGCAACGCCGCCAAGGGCCTGAAGCCGGCCGTGGTGCTGGACGTGGACGAAACCGTGCTGGACAACTCGCCCTACCAGGCGCGCCTGGTCCGCGACGGGGGCGAGTACGACGAACTGAGCTGGGACCAGTGGGTGGCCGAAAAGAAGGCCAAGGCCATTCCGGGCGTGGTCGATTTCGCCAAGGCGGCCAACGCCAAGGGAGTGACCCTGCTGTACATCTCCAACCGCGCCGTGCACCTCAAGGAGGCCACCCTGGCCAACCTGCGTGCCGAAGGCCTGCCGGTGGCCGATGACAGCGTGTTCCTGGGCCTGGGCACGGTGGTGAAGGACTGCGAGCAGGCCGGCAGCGAAAAGAACTGCCGACGCCGCCTGGCCGGGCAGAACTACCGCGTGCTGATGCAGTTCGGCGACCAGCTGGGCGACTTCGTGGAAGTGACCGCCAACACCAANGACGGCCGCGANGCGCTGCTGCAGCAGTACCACGACTGGTTCGGCGAGCGCTGGTGGATGCTGCCCAACCCGACCTACGGCGGCTTCGAACCGGCCCAGTTCAACAACGACTACAGCCAGTCGCGCCANGCCCGCCACGACGCCAAGCGGGCCGCGCTGGACTACGCGCCGTGAGCCGCGCCCCGCTGCCGCTGCGCGATGACGAACGCCTGATCTTCGCGCTCGATGTGCCGGGCCGCGAGGATGCGCTGGCCTGGGTGGACCGGCTGGGCGATGCGGTGTCGTTCTACAAGATCGGCATGGAGCTGCTGGCCTCGGGCGAGTACTTCGAAGTGCTCGATGCGCTGGCCGCGCGCGACAAGCGCGTGTTCGTCGACCTGAAGTTCTTCGACATCCCGGCCACCGCTGCGGCGGTGATCCGCCGGCTGTCGCAGTGGCCGGTGAGCTACGCCACCATCCATGGTTGGCACCCGGCGATGATGGAGGCCTGCGCGGCNGCCAACAGCAGCGACATGCGCCTGCTGGCGGTGACCGTGCTGACCTCGATGGGGCGTGANGACCTGCGTGGCATGGGCATCGACCGCGAGCCGGTCGACGTGGTGGTGGAACGCGCGCTGGCCGCGCAGGCNGCCGGCATCGACGGCGTGATCGCCTCGGGCCAGGAAGCCGGCCCGATCCGCGCCGCCACCGGCGCCGGGTTCTCGATCGTGTGCCCGGGCATCCGCCCCGGTGGCCCGGTTGGCGATGACCAGAAGCGCACCGTGGGCGTGGCCCAGGCGTTCGCCGACGGCGCCGATGCCATCGTGGTCGGTCGCCCGATCCGCTTGGCGGCCGACCCGCGCGCGGCCGCGCGGGCGATCCAGGACGAGATCAGCGCCGCTCGTCGCTGACTGATGTAGGGGTTGCACGCACCGGGATGGAACTGCATCCCGGTGCCAGGTAGCGCCTGTTCGCAGAAAAGGATCCATCAATCGTTGGCGCCGCTGAAACGCGACCGACCACGCAGTTGTCCCGTCTTCTTTGCCGTCGAATCGACCCGGCACACGCCCCGGCGCTGTGCCTGTCGTTTCCACTTTTCCGCAAAGGAGTTGCTGCATGCGTATCTGTTCCCGGCCGGCCTGGATGTTCGGCCTGATCCTTTCTGCTGTTTCGGTTCCCGCGCTGGCCCAGCCCGGGCCGGACACCGTGCCCCACATCATCGGCGGGGGCGACGCCGAACCCGGCCAGTACCCGTTCATGGCCAGCCTGCAGCGGCTGGGCCGCGGCGATTCGGACCACGCCCGGCACAACTGCGGTGCCACCTTGATCTCGCCCTCGTGGGTGCTCACCGCCGCGCACTGTGTTGACGGGCTGCCGCCGGCGCAGCTGGCGGTGCTGGTCGGGGAGACCACGCTGAAGACCACGCCGCGCCGCCGCGCCTCCAACGTCAAGGCCATCCACGTCCANCCGGCCTACGACGAAGGCAACCTGCTCAACGACGTGGCGCTGATCCAGCTCAAGCGGNCGGTGCCCAAGGCCGAGCCGGCCGAGCTGTTGCTGGGCCGGGACAGTGCCTACCTGCGGCCCGGGCGCGCCTTCACGGTGATCGGCTGGGGGGTGACCGACTTCCCCGGGGAGCAGGATCTGCCGACCACCCTGCAGACAGTGCAGACCCCGTTCGTGACCTTCGNCGCGTGCCAGCAGGCCTACCCGGANCTGCAGGCCGGCGCGGTGATCTGCGCCGGCGCCGAGGGCATCGACAGCTGCAGCGGCGACTCCGGCGGGCCGCTGCTGGTGCGCCGCAAGGGCGCCTGGACGGTGCTGGGCACGGTCAGCTGGGGCGAGGGCTGCGCGCTGCCGGATCGCCCTGGGGTGTACGCGCGGTTATCGCAGGGCTATGTGCGCGATTTCATCCAGGCCACCTGGATGCGTGACTGATATACAGTAGAAACAACGGGTTGCGCCCATCCTGCCGGCACGGCGGGCAGGATGGGTTGCCGCTGTGGGGGCGCAGGCCGCAAGATGCGGACCGGTCCGGGGAAGTCCGAATTCATGTCCATGCCGTTGATGACAGGGCGCTACCGACCCTGGGTGATGTTGCTGTCGTTGTGCGGGCTGCTGCTGGTGGGGGCGTGCAAGCGCGACACGATCGACCCGGATGCACCGGCCGCCGAGCCGGTGGCCGCGTTGCAGCAGATCGCCCGCCAGCTGGCCGACAACGACCTGGTGGGCTACGCCCGCGCCTCGGTGCCGCCGGCCCAGTACACCCGCCTGCAGGCGGCCTGGGACGAGGGTCANAGCCGCTGGCCGCTNACCGACCTGCCGCTGGATGGNCAGCTGCTGCCGATGCTGGCGGCGCTGTCCGCGCCGGACGCGCCCAAGCGCCTGCAGCGCTCGTTCGACACCCAGATTGCCGGCCAGGCCACCGGGGTGCGCCAGGCGGCCCATTCGATGGGGTTGTTCGGCGTGCAGTACCTGCGCAACCAGACCGACTACAGCGAGGCCGAGCGCGCCCACTACAGCCAGGTTGTGGATGTGCTGAGCCGCTGGGCGGCCGCCGCGCCGCTGACCGACAAGCAGCGCGCCAAGACCACCATCACCCTGTTGACCGCCACCGCACGCAATGCCGGGTTGTCCACCGACGCCGAGCTGCAGGCGGCCGGCATGGAGGGCAGCCTGCGCCGGCTGGGGCCGTTCGCCAAGGCGCTGAAGACCGCGCTGGCCAGTTACGGGCTGTCGCTGGACGCGGCGATGACCGACCTGCGCGGCGAACTGGTGTCGCAGGAGGGCGACACCGCCGTGCTGCGGATCCAGTACCCGCTGGCCGGCGAACAGATCGAAGCCCAGGTGCGCATGACCCGCCGCGAGGGCCACTGGTACCTGGCGCGCACCCTGGAAGAGACCGACGCATTGCTCAAGGCGGCTGACGAAGCGAAGGCCGCCATGGCCGCGCAAGCTGAACATGACGCTCAGCTGGCCGCAGAAGCAGAGGCCGCCGCGCAGGTCAAGGACGGTGCTTCTGCACCGGCTAAGCCATAATGAAGCCGATGCCGAACCAGAATCCCCTGCCTTTCCCCGGCGAAGAGCCGCCCAAGACGCCGGACGNCCCGTCCGCGTCGCCCGACANNGTGCCCGGCGCGGACGCCCCGACCGCGGGCGCNACCGACCCGGCGGCGATCGTGCCCAGCCCGGTCAGCGCGGCAGCGCGCACCTCGTTCGGGCGCCGCCCGTGGTGGGCCCGCCTGCTGGGCCGCCTGGTCGAACCGTGGCTGTCGCTGAAGATCGAACCCGAACACCCCGGCCAGTACGACGACGGCCGCCCGGTGGTCTACGTGCTGGAAGATTACGGTCTGTCCAACGCGCTGATCCTGGACAAGGCCTGCCGTGAAGCCGGGCTGCCCTCGCCGCTGGTGCCCATTGCCGGCGACCCGACCGGGCGCAGGCGGGCCTATCTGGCGCTGTCGCGGCGGAGCAGCAGCAACTCGCTGATTCCCGAGCAGCGCGGCGCCAAGACCCATTCCGATTCGCTGGCCAAGGTGCTGCAGGCCCACCGTGCCCGCGGCGAGCTGGACGTGAACCTGGTGCCGGTGTCGATTTTCGTCGGCCGCGCGCCGGACAAGCAGAGCGGCTGGTTCGCGGTCCTGTTCTCGGAAAACTGGGCGCTGGTGGGTCGCTTCCGCCGCCTGCTGGCGGTGCTGCTCAACGGCCGCAGCACCATCGTGCGGTTCGCCCCGCCGATCTCGCTGCGCGCCACCGTGGACGAAGGGCTGGACCCCGAGCGCACGGTGCGCAAGCTGCAGCGCGTGCTGCGCACCCACTTCCGCCGCATCCGCGAATCGGTGATCGGGCCCGACCTGTCCACCCGCCGCCTGCTGGTGGACAAGGTGCTGGAGGCCGACACGGTGCGCGAGGCGATCGCGTCGCAGGCCAAGCGCGACAACACCAAGCCGGCCGACGCCTGGAAGAAGGCGCACGCCTACGCCTGGGAAATCGCCGCGGACTACTCCAGCCCGGTGGTGCGCTCGGCCAGCTTCATGCTCAGCCATGTGTGGAACCGCATCTACGCCGGCGTGCTGGTGCACCACCTGGACAAGTTCAAGGCCGCCGCGCCGGGCCATGAAGTGGTGTACGTGCCCAGCCACCGCAGCCACATGGATTACCTGCTGCTGTCCTACCTGTTGTACGACCGCGGCATCGTGCCGCCGCACATCGTGGCGGGCATCAACCTGAACCTGCCGGTGGTGGGCACGCTGCTGCGCAAGGGCGGCGCTTTCTTCATCCGCCGCTCGATCCGCGGCAACGCGCTGTATTCGGCGGTGCTGAGCGAATACGTGGCGCAGCTGGTGGCCGGTGGCTATTCGATCGAATACTTCGTCGAAGGCGGCCGTTCGCGTACCGGGCGCCTGCTGCAGCCCAAGGGCGGCATGATCTCGATGACGCTGCGCGCGTTCCTGCGCCAGCCGCGCAAGCCGGTGCTGTTCCAGCCGGTCTACATCGGCTATGAAAAGCTGATGGAAGGCGGCAGTTACCTGGACGAGCTGTCCGGGCGACCGAAGGAAAAGGAATCGATCTGGCAGCTGCTGTGGTCGATCCCCAAGGTGCTCAAGCAGAACTACGGCCAGGTGGTGGTGAACTTCGGCGAGCCGATCGCGCTCAACGACGTACTGGCCCGCCAGGCACCGGAGTGGGATGGCGCGCCGGTTGGCGAGGACGAGAAGCCGTCGTGGCTGTCGGGCACGGTGGACCACCTGGCCGAACGCATCCAGGTGCACATCAACGGCGCGGCCGACGTCAATCCGATCAACCTGCTGGCGCTGGCGCTGCTCTCCACGCCCAAGCATGCGATGGGCGAAGCCGACCTGATCGCGCAGATCGAGCTGTGCAAGACCCTGCTGGTGGAAATGCCGTATTCGGACCGGGTCACGGTCACGCCGCATTCGCCGGAGCGGATCATCGCGCACGCCGAGGAAATCAACGTGCTGACCCGGATCAAGCACCCGCTGGGCGATGTGCTCAGCGTCAGTGGCGATACCGCGGTGCTGCTCAGCTACTTCCGCAACAACGTCATCCACCTGTTCACCGCGTCGTCGTGGGTGGCGTGCTGCTTCCAGAACAACCGCCGCATGAGCCGCACCGGGCTGGTGCAGCTGGGCCGCACCGTGTACCCGTTCCTGCAGGCCGAACTGTTCCTGCCGTGGACCGAAGACGAATTCGCCCAGCGCATCGAGCAGACCATCGCGGTGTTCGTGCGCGAGGGCCTGCTGCAGAACGTCAATGACGACGATGGCGGCATCCTGGCGCGCAACACCGGGCAGACCGACGAGGTGTTCCGCCTGCGTGCGATCGGCCATTCACTGCAGCAGGCGTTCGAGCGGTATTACATCGCCATTTCGGTGCTGGTGAAGAACGGCCCGGGCACGCTGGGCGCAGCCGAGCTGGAAAGCCTGTGCCAGCAGGCCGCGCAGCGCCTGAGCCTGCTCTACGCCCCGGCNGCGCCGGAGTTCTTCGACCGCACCCTGTTCCGNGGCTTCATCCAGAAGNTGCGCGAGCTGCGCCTGGTGTGGCCGGACGAGAACAGCAAGCTGCTGTTCGACGAACGCCTGGACATGTGGGCCAAGGANGCCAAGTTCATNCTGGGCCGCGAGCTGCGCCACACCATCGAGCGGGTGAGCCCCGAAGCCGCGAAGCCAGAGGAACCNGTAACGCAGGATTGACGACCGCGTCGACAATCCTGCGTATCCCGAGGTATCCGGATTTCACCGCGTTCGCCAGCAATTCGTAGCGCCGGCCGTTGGCCGGCATGCCTTACGCCGGCTCGTCCGGAATCAACATGTCTTCCAGCTTCGCAATGCGGTCCTTGAGCTGGAGCTTGCGGCGCTTCAGGCGCTTGAACTCCAGCTCATCCTCGCCATTGGCGGCCATGCGCTGGATCTTGTCATCCAGGTCACGATGCTCCTGCCGGAGGTTGGCAAGCAGGTCGGTGATCTGTTCGGGCGTCAGGGTATCCACAGTCGTCGAGCATACACATCCGGCATGACGCCCGGGAGTGAACGCAGTCACTTCCCCACACCGATGGCAACCAGTGCGAGCCGGTAGAATGACCGGATGCCTGCCGTGCTGCCCCTGCCCGATCCGCTCCCCCGCGCCCCGCGCACGGACGCGGCCGCGCAGGACAAACTGGCGCGCAGGCTTCGCCGCCAGGTGGGCCAGGCGATCGCCGACTTCGGCATGATCGAGGACGGCGACCGCATCATGGTCTGCCTGTCCGGCGGCAAGGACAGCTACACCCTGCTGGACGTGCTGCTGCAGCTGCAGAAAAAGGCCCCGGTGGCCTTCGAACTGGTGGCGGTGAACCTGGACCAGAAACAGCCGGGCTTCCCCGGACACGTGCTGCCGGAGTACCTGGCCTCGATCGGCGTGGCTTACCAGATCATCGAACAGGACACCTATTCGGTGGTGAGCCGGGTCATTCCCGAAGGCCGCACGATGTGCTCGCTGTGCTCGCGGCTGCGTCGCGGCGCCCTGTACCGGCATGCGGCGGAAAATGGCTTCAGCAAGATCGCACTCGGCCACCACCGCGACGACAGCGTGGCCACGTTCTTCCTCAACCTGTTCCACCACGCCAAGCTCTCCGCGATGCCGCCCAAGCTGCGCAGCGACGANGGCCAGCACGTGGTGATCCGCCCGCTGGCCTATGTCAGCGAGCGCGACATCGCACAGCATGCGCAGGCGCGCGGNTTCCCGATCATTCCGTGCACGCTGTGCGGCAGCCAGGACAACCTGCAGCGCCGCCAGGTGGCGCAGATGCTGCAGCAGTGGGAGGATCAACACCCCGGGCGGATCGACCAGATCGCGCGTGCGCTGGGCAACATCCACCCGTCGCAGCTGGCCGACCCGGCCCTGTTCGATTTCATGGCGCTGGGCCGCACTGCGGTCGCGCCCAGCCCGCCGTCGGCCTGGACCGACGGCACCCCCTGACCTTCCCTTTCACGCCTTCCTATCCGGATTTCCATGTTCTTTCGCAACCTGACGCTGTTCCGCTTCCCGACCGCCACTGATTTCTCTGAAGTCGATACCCTGCTGCCGCAGGTGCTGCTCAAGCCGGTCGGCCCGCTTGAAATGAGTTCACGCGGTTTCATTTCCCCGTTCGGTCGTGAGGAAAGGGCCGTGTTCTCGCACCGCGTCGGCGACGCGCTGTGGCTGACCGTGGGCGGTGAGGACAAGATCCTGCCGGGCGCGGTGGTCAATGACCTGCTGGCCCGCAAGCTGGAAGAGATCGAAGAAAAGGAGGGGCGCAAGCCCGGCGGTCGCGAGCGCAAGCGCCTGAAGGACGACCTGCTGCATGAGCTGATGCCGCGTGCCTTCGTGAAGAGCTCGCGCACTGACGCGCTGATCGACCTGACCCACGGCTATGTGGCGGTGGACTGCTCGAGCAGCAAGAAGGGCGAGAACATGATGTCCGACATCCGTGGCCTGCTCGGCAGCTTCCCGGCCATGCCGCTGAACGCTGAAGTGGCGCCGCGCTCGATCCTGACCGGCTGGATCGCCGGTGAGCCGCTCCCCACCGGGCTGAGCCTGGGCGAAGAGTGCGAGATGAAGGACCCGGCCGAGGGCGGCGCNGTGGTCAAGTGCCAGCACCAGGAACTGCGCTGCGANGAGATCGACAAGCACCTGGACGCCGGCAAGCAGGTGACCAAGCTGGCCCTGGTGTTCGAGGACAACCTGTCCTTCGTGCTNGGCGACGACCTGATCGTGCGCAAGCTGAAGTTCCTGGACGGCGCCCTGGACCAGCTCGAGCACGCCGACGAAGACGGCCGCCGCGCCGAGCTGGANGCCCGTTTCGCCCTGCAGAGCGGCGAAGTNCGNCGCCTGTTCCTGCTGCTGGAAGAGGCCTTCAAGCTGAGCAAAGCCGACTGAGGCACCGGGCGGGGTCCTGCCCCGCCCCCTTTACACCCCGCAGTCATATCCCGCGCACTACGGGCGTTATGCTGTACCCATGCCCGGATTCCTCCGCCGCCTGATCTCCCCGGCCGTTGCCCCCACCCTGCAGCGCGACACCGTGCGCCTGCGCCTGGAGGATGCCGAGATCGACGTGCTGCGCGTNCGCGATCCGCGTGCCCGCCGGATCAAACTGAGTGTCGACGAACGCGGCGTGCGGCTGACCNTGCCGCCGCGCGCCAGCCTGGTGATGGGCGAACGTTTCCTCGAACAGCACCGCGGTTGGTTGTCCACGCAGCTGCGCAGTTACCAGGCGCAGAACCTGCCCCCGCCGCTGGTGATCGGCGAACCCGGCGTGCTGCCGCTGCGTGGCGAACTGCTGCCATTGCGGTGGGATACCGGCCGCTATGCGCACCTGGAGCTGGACGGCACCGGCGTGTGCATGCACCTGCCGGCCCGCGGTACTGATGCCACGGTGAAGCGCGCGCTGCGCGAGTTCTACGAAGCGCAGACCCGCGCCGATGTCGGCCAGTGGCTGCCGCGCTACCTGCCCAGCCTGCCGCGCGCACCAGCGCGCCTGCGGCTGAAGGTGATGTCCTCGCAATGGGGCTCGCTGGCCCCCGACGGCAGCATGGCGTTGGACCTGGCGCTGGTGCTGGGGCGGCCGTCGGCGTTCGAGTACGTGCTGGTGCATGAGCTCTGCCATCTGATCCAGGCCAATCATTCGCCTGCGTTCTGGGACGAAGTGGAACAGCGCTTCCCG
>Ga0055526_1000512_pt1 | contig 30921 bp, 31 predicted proteins | sample AraplaCol_mMF_r2_FD_55013 | JGI IMG/M metagenome (GOLD analysis project Ga0055526, IMG submission 55013) | Arabidopsis root microbial communities from North Carolina, USA - plate scrape MF_Col_mMF_r2 | ecosystem: Host-associated > Plants > Roots > Endosphere | place: USA: North Carolina... | reverse complement strand
ATGACGACACCGAGGGCGACATAGATCAGCGAGGCTGTGGCGAAATAAAAGCCGAGCGCCTGTTCCACCGCATTGATGACGCGGATTGCCGCGAGCCTCTGCGCACGCTCGCGGAAGGTCATGATGATCGTCTTGCGCAGGCTGACACGGCTGGCAAGAAAGAGNAGCAGGGCAGCAAAGAAGATCAGCCCCTGTACCAGCGCCGGCGTCAGGTTCGTCGTCACCACGTGCAGGACGTTGCCGGTATTCGCAAGCAGGGATTCGATGGACATTGGCCCGCTCTGGAAAGTCGCGGGCGTGATGTGCAGCCACTCGATCCGTTCCAGATAAGGCATGATGCGCTGTGTGGTGCGATCGATGAAATCAGGCGCGTCATTGGCAAGCATCGTCAGTGGTCCGGCAAGCGAATTGACGAGCAAAAAGATGACAAGCGCGACGCCGCTGGAAAGCAACACGGCATTGGCAAGCCGCGGCACGCCCATCTTTGAAAGTTTCTCGGCTGCCATCCCGAGGATCATGCCGACGACCACGGCGAGCGTGATCGGGATCAGGATCAGCGACATTTGATAGACGGCGGCAAGCCCGAGGATGCCGAAGATGCCGATGATGGCCCAGGCCATGCTGACATCGAGCCCGTCCTTCTCGACGCGCCGCACCGGTGCCGGTGGCAGCCCCTCGGCTGCTTCCTGCAGCGTTCGCGCCCATGCGCTGGTATGGCGTTCGCCAAGACGGATCTTGCTTGCCTGTTTCCGGATGCCGTTGGCGATACCCATGTGCGATAAGTCCCCGAAGCCCGATTGCTTCGCCAATCAACGCACAGGGGTTGCCACAGGTTCCCCTCTGGTATCGAGCCATCTAGGCAGCCCGCTGTCGCGCGACGAAATCCACGAAGGCGCGTAGCGGCGGCGGCATCTGGCGCCGGCTCGGATAATAGAGGTGAAAGCCGGGGAAGGGCGGTGTCCACTCGTCGAGCATGCTGATGAGCCGCCCGGCGGCGAGATGTTCCGCCACGTGATAGTCGAAGAGATAACCGATGCCGACGCCATCGAGCACGGACCGAAGCATCAGATCGTTGTCTGTGGTGCTGAGGGGCCCCGAAACGGCAACCTCAAGCTTCTCGTCGCCGCGCTCGAATTCCCAGTGATAGAGGCTGCCATCCGTCGGCCAGCGGGAGACGACGCAGGAATGGTCGCGCAGGTCGCGTGGCGTGTCCGGGATGCCGTGGCGCGCGATGTATTCGGGCGAGGCGACGACGACGAGCCGCATCTCGCCGCCGAGTTTCACGCTCACCATGTCCTTTTCCACCATCTCGCCCAGCCGGATGCCGGCATCGAACCGGTCGGCGACGATATCGGAGAGTTTGTCATCCACGATGATGTCCATGACGATATCGGGAAAGGCCGCGTGGAAAGGCGCAATCAGTGGCGCCAGCCTGTGTACGATCGCAACCCGCGGCGCGTTGATGCGCAGCAGGCCGGCCGGCGTATCGCGCAACGCAGAAACATCCGCCACCGCCTGGTCGAGATCGGCAAGTGCCGGCAGCAGCCTCGAAAGCAGGCGCTGGCCTGCCTCGCTCGGCGCCACGCTACGGGTCGTGCGGTTGAGCAGCCGGATGCCCATCCGCTCCTCGAGCGTGCGGATCGTCTGGCTGAGCGCGGAGGCGGATATGCCGAGCCGGGCGGCCGCACGGGCAAAATTGCCGTGCTCGGCGACCGCGGCAAAAGCCCTGAGCTCCGCATAGTCACTACCGCGCATTATACTCTCTTTTCTAAGGAAGCCATGCCGATAATGTAGCATTGTTGTCAGTATCGGCAAGGCGCATCTTCTGTCTGCAACACAGGAGATTACCCATGACTGATACATTGTCCCTTGACCGCTACCGTCTCCTCGGCCGTTCCGGCCTGCGCGTTTCGCCGCTGTCGCTCGGCGCCATGACCTTCGGAACAGACTGGGGCTGGGGCGCGGATGAAGAGGAGTCCCGTCGCATGTTCGACGCCTATGTCGATCGCGGCGGCAACTTCATCGATACCGCCAATCAATATACCGGTGGCACCTCGGAAAAACTCGTAGGCCGCTTTGCCGAAGGCCGCCGCGACGAGCTTGTCATCGCCACCAAATATACGATTACCTCGCGCCCGAAAGATCCGAATTCAGGTGGCAATCATCGCCGCAGCATGATCCGTTCGGTAGAAGACAGTCTGAAGCGACTGAATACCGACTACATCGATCTCTTCTACCTGCATGCCTGGGATTTCACGACCTCGGTCGAAGAGGTCATGCGCGGGCTCGACGATCTCGTTACTGCCGGCAAGATCGTTTATGCCGGCATCTCCGACACGCCCGCCTGGCAGGTTGCGCGCATGCAGACGCTGGCCGACCTACGTGGTTGGGCACCGCTGGTCGCCTTGCAGATCGAATACAGCCTGATCGAACGCACGGTGGAACGCGAACTGATCCCGATGGCCCATGAACTCGGCCTCGGCGTCATTCCCTGGTCGCCGCTCGGCATGGGCGTTCTGACAGGCAAATACAGCCGCTCCGATCTCGATATCGGTGCGGGAACGGCAAGTGCGGTCGGCACCCGCAAGAATGTCGCCGCCGGCAACGGTGCGCTGACGGAACGCAGTCTCGGCATCGCCGATGTCGTGAAGCAGGTCGCAGCCGAAATCGGCAAGACGCCGGCCCAGGTGGCAATCGCCTGGACGCTCACCAACCCGGCCGTGACCTCGCCGATCATGGGCGTCAAGACGATGGCCCAGCTCGAAGACAATCTTGGTGCGCTCGATGTCGTCCTGTCGGACGAACACCGCGCCCGCCTCGCCGAGGCAAGCGCGATTGTCCTTGGTTTCCCGCATGATTTCCTCGCCAAGCCGCTGACGCGCGGCGTCATGTTCGGCGAGGTGACCATCGAGCCCCGTCATTGAAGTCCGAGGTTATTCAAATGGAAATGGCGCCGGAAACGGCGCCATTTGTCGTTTGGAGTCTTTGCTGCGAAAAGCCTAGGCGTGCCGTTCCAAATTCAGCGCCCAAGTGCAATGGAAAGCGGGACGGCAATGTAGCCTGATGGCGGTGCCGTTTCCGCTCCGGCCGGCGCAAGCACCGGCGGCGGCAGATTTTCATCTATTTTTGCCGGGCCGATACGGTTCCAGTCGTAGAGGAAGATTTCCTCGTAGAACTTGGCGATCTCCACATCATAGAAGATCAGGCTCGCATCGCGGTTGAAGCCGGTGCCGGCTGTCGTCCAGTTGTGGCTGCCCATCAGTACGGCTTCGCTGTCGATGATAATCCCCTTGGTATGGCAGTTCTTCTGCTTGCGGATCTTGTTGGTATCGAAGCCGTAATCCTTGGCATTGCTGATGACGTCGCGGTCCTCGGAGCCGAAGCTGCGGAAGATGATGCGCACGTCGAGGCCACCCTTTTGCTTTTCAAGCAGCGCATCCAGGAGCCGGCGATAATTGTCGCCCACCGTCCTGGTATTGAAGCTCTGGTTCTGGAAATAGATCCGGCTCCTGGCCGATTGGATGAACGGCAATACGACGTCGATATAGTTGTCGGGCGTCAGGATTGGTTGGACGTCGATCGTGCGTTCGCCGGTCAGCGGCTGGAAATAGCGCGGCTTCTGAGGCGCCTCGAGCGTATCCATGGCGAGATTGGCTGGCAGGAACACCAGCTGTTCCGGCACGATGCCGGCCTCCGTCACCGTCTTGGCCTCTGCAAGATCGCGCAGGATATGCGCTTCGTAGAGTTTGCTGAGCTCGGCGTTTTCAAGGATGGCATGCCATTCGCGATTGTAGAGCCGCAGCGCCGATGCCTCGTCATCCTTGTTCGTCAAAGGCGCCACGTTTGGCTGGTTGGAACTTTGCCAGTTGCCGCTCGAGAGCCACATGGCCTTGTGGTCACGCACGGCGACCTTGATATGATAGGCGGAATCGAAGATGCCATCCTTGCCGACGCTCGCCGGCGCGAAATCGAATTTGTTGCCCTTCGCATCGCGGATCTGCGCGACCGCCTCGGCATCCGTCAGGTCGCCGTCATGCACCTTGCCGCCCATCTGCAGCACCATGGAGATGGTCTCGGCTTGGCCTTTGACCGCATCCAGCACGCCGTTGGCGACATTCGTCGCTCCGAAATCGTACATGGCAACGACCAGCGATGTGCGGGTCTTCGACAGGAATGGGCCAAGCTGCGGCCAGCTTGCGTCGGGTCCGGTATGGATGACGAATTTGCCGCTGACCGGGCGCCGGCTCAGTGGCAGATCGGGGCGCGGCTTGTAATTCGTGTGCCAGCTTGCCGTCGCGGCTTCGTCCAGATCGATGCCGAAGAGATCCTGTGCGGAGGCGACGGTGATATCGGTGCGAACGCCATCGATATAATCAGGCAGTTTCGTGCGGCCGCGTGCTTCCAGGGCACCCAACTCGAGCTTGCGATTGACCGCAATCACGACGGCGCGCTGATCGGTGATCTCGCCATTCTCGAAGCGATAGCCCGGTTTGATTGCGACGACATCCTCGCGATTGGCAAATTGCGATCGCGCGCTGCGCACCGCTGCAAACACCTGTTCCTTGGTCGGCATCGCGATCGGCGCGACCGCTGCCGCATCGGTGCCGGAACCGGCCGTATTCACGACGAAGGTCGATCCCGAAGAAGAGAGTGTCGGTCCGCCGGAAAGCGATGATTGCAGCGCAGCGGTATCGAGTTCAACGGTGATCTTCAGTGGCACCGTGAACGTTACTTTCCCGCCGCTGCTGCCTGTTCCGCTTCCGCCGCCGCTAGTGCCGTCCTTGCCGCTCACGATGATCTCCCCGTTCGATGGCGCTTCGAGCAGTCCGCGGGCACGTTGCAGGCAGCGCTGCAACACGGCTGCCGGGACCGCGTCATTCTCGATAAATTCGGTGCCGCTGTAGTGAAGCCCGGTCACCCTGCCGGTGCCGATGTCGAGCAGCGGAGAGCCGGAATTGCCGCCGAGGGTGGAGCAGGAATGGGTGACACGGTTCTCATCGGCGGCCAGCAGGTTGCCGACCGCAAGCCGCTTCTTGGTGAAGACGCCGCCAAAGATCTTCTCGGCAAGCCTCTGGTCGGAGAAGCGGGAATCGCTGGCCGGATAACCGATTGCGGCAACCGGCAGATTGCGTACTGGCAGATCGACAGCAAGGTCGAGTTTCAAACGTCCGACCGGCGAGGACTTCTGCTCCAGTTTCAGGAAGGCGACATCTGGCCCGCTTTCCGGCGCCACCCAGACGACGCGTTCGATCTTCACCTCGTCGCTGGCGTCATTGCCGTATTCTTCCAGGAAGTCGATATTGACGCCGATCTCGCGGCGTGCGTCGAAACCGATCTTGAACCTGAAGCCGGTGCCGCTTGCTTCGGCGAAAAGATTGGCCACATGCCGGTTGGTTACAACGAGGCCATCATCGATCACCCAGGCCGTGCCGGCATAATCGCGATCGGCGTTGCTCACGTCGACACGGCCGATCGAGACCATCGCCCGGTTCACATTCGCGGCGTTTTCCGTGAGGATGCGACGCCACGCCCTGGCCTCCTCGCGGGCGCTGTCGATATCGACGGCATTGTTCTTGACGAGGAAAACCGGCGTGCCCACGGCAAAGACGATCGTCTCGTCGTTACCAACAGGTGGCGGCCCGATATCCACCCCTTCCTCGACAGGCTGGTCTTTGTTCATCAGGGCGCGCACGCCCCCATAGCGGACGTTCATAGCGCGGCCGGCTTCGCTAAGCCATTCCGGTTTATCGGCGCTGTGCATCAGCGCCCGGATATCCGCCTGCACATCAGGCGGACTGGCAGCCGCGACCTGCTGCGCCACCAGCTTGACCCGCTGGGAGTCCTCGACTGTCATTCTGCCTCCTCAGTCCGTAGGCGGACATTTCGTTGGGATACGATCGGGAATGGCTGCGAAATCTATTGAGGGTTGCAAAGTAGATGGATACGCCCAGTTTATTACGGCGGCATGATGGCGTCGAGAGCCGCTGCATCGCCAGCCTGTGGCGACTGGTAATTGCCTGAAAACAAAAGGGTCGTTTCGGAAAATTCCGAAACGACCCTTCTGATATTGTCTGAGGGTGGTCGCTTAGGCTGAAAGCGTCAGCCCTATGCCCCACGGATCCCTGAGGAAGACGCCGCCGTCGCGTTTCTCGCTCTTGATCTCCAGTTCGTCGAGCTTCAATACGGCCTTGTCGAGCGTTTCCTTGTCGTTGAAGCGGATCTTGTAGTCGGAAAGGCCGGTCATGTGGTCGGCGCGCATGCCGGCGCCGCGGCTGTTCCAGATATTGGTGGCGAGATGGTGGTGATAGCCGCCGCTCGCAAAGAAGCTCGCGCTCGGATAACGGGCCATTACCTTCAGGCCAAGCACGTCGCGATAGAAGGCATCCGCCTGCGGGATGTCGCCGACCTGCAGGTGGATATGACCGATCGCAGTGCCGTCTGCCATCCCGGTCCAGGCCTCATCGGGAGCGCTGTTGTAGAGCGCCTGCAGATCGAGCCGCAGGGTCGCCATCTCCACCATGCCGTCTGGGTGGAATTTCCAGCCTTCATGTGGCCGGTCGGCATAGATTTCGATGCCGTTGCCCTCCGGATCGGAAAGATAGATCGCCTCGCTGACCACATGGTCGGACGCGCCTTCGAGCGTGACATTGTTCTGCGCAGCATGACGAAGCCAGCGCGCAAGCTCGGTACGACTGGGGACGAGGAAGGCGGTGTGAAACAGGCCGGCGGCGTTGCGGGGCGCTTCGCGTGCGTTGCTATCCGTCGTCAGCGTCAGGAGCGGCAGGCCGGCAACACCGAGAACCTCACCGCTTGCGGTCTTTTCGAGCACCGAGAGACCAAGCATCTTCTGATAGAAACCGGAGACCGCAGCCAGGTCTCTTACGACCAGGTGCGACTGGTCGATATAGGCAGGGCGCGTCAGCGCATAGGAAGTTTCTGATGATGTCATGGAATGATCTCCTGCCCTGGAATTGAAAGGCGTACCGGCGGTGGCGGCAAGTGTGCCGCCCGTAGCGAGCGCGAGGAATTTTCGCCGGTCCATTCGCCTGTAAGCTCCCCTCGGCTGCTGTACTTGATATCTATATGGCCTATTCGCATTGTTCACAGAAGGCCCATTTTTGACGATGAAGCGTTCTGAAAACGTTGACGATGCCTGGCTCTCCACTTGATATCAGTCAATGCGCTTTATCTATCCAGAGAGGATAGTTGACGACGAAGAGCAACACCTCAAGGAGGATCGCATGTACAGGAAGATCATCGTTCCGATTGAAATCGGCAGCATCGAAAAAGGCGAGAAGATTTTCCGCAAGGCGGAAAAGCTGCTCGACGATGGCGGCGAGATCATCCTCCTCAACGTCGTCGAGGATATCCCGACCTACGTTGCCATAGAGTTGCCGGCAAACGTCGTCGAAAACGCCATGAACGAAGGCCGTGACAGGCTGGATAGCCTCGTTGCCAAGACCGGCATTCCGGCCACCGTCGAAGTCCGCAACGGTCCGCCCGCCAACGGCATTCTGGCCGCTGCCGAAAACCACGGCGCCGATCTCATCATGGTCGCCTCGCATCTTCCCGATATCTACAACTACTTCATCGGTGCCACCGCCGATCGCGTGGTGCGTCACGCCAAGTGCTCGGTGCTGGTGGACCGGTAGGACGTGAAACCCATGGACATGAAATTACAGGAAAAGATCCTGCGTGATCGCTGGCACGAACTGACAACGCGCCTGCGAAAGATCGACACGGATCTCGGCCGCACCAAGGCGATCGATGACGAAGACCGCGCCATCGAAAACGAGAACGACGAAGTGCTGGAAGGTCTCGGCCAGGCCGGAGAAGAGGAGTTGCGCGCCATCGATGCCGCCCTCGAGCGCATCGCCAAGGGCACTTACGGCACCTGTGCCCGCTGCGGCGCCGGGATCTCTGCGGCCCGCCTTGCAGTGCTGCCGCAGACACCGCTCTGCGAGGATTGCGCGGCGGGCAAGTAAGCGCGCCATCAAGAACACGCTTGGCTCGTCACAAAGATTTAACCTGACGCCACCAGGCGTCCGGTTGCGCCTTGCCCAATTCGGTGCGACCATCCCATCACTCTGAGTAAGGGTGCGTGCATGGGCGAGTTCAACGGCATTCGCTGGGCCTACGACAGATATGAACTGATCGCGGACGGCATTGTTCATGGCGTCGGGCTGTTCTTTGCGCTGATCGGCGTGACCGTACTGATCTTCTACGCCACTCTTTGGAGCCCGGCCGGCGCGCTTGTTGCCGCCTGGGTTTACGGCGTGGGACTGGTGCTGACGCTCGGCATTTCCTTTTCCTACAATATCTGGCCGGTTTCGCGCACCAAATGGTATCTGCGCAGGTTCGATCATTCGGCGATCTTCATCCTGATCGCCGCCACCTACACGCCCTTTCTGGAGCGCGGCGCCGATGACCCGCTGCTCTTGGGCACGCTGATCGCCATCTGGGCGATCGCAGCCTTCGGCATCTTCGTCAAATGTGTTTTCCCGGGCAGGTATGACCGGCTTGCGATCCTGCTTTATCTCGCCATGGGCTGGAGCGGCGTACTGGTGGCAGAGCCCGTCGCTTCGCGCATTCCCTATGCTTCCATGCTGCTGATCATCATCGGCGGCATCATCTATTCGCTGGGCGTCATCTTCCATGTCTGGGAAAGGCTCCGCTTCCAGAATGCGATCTGGCACGCCTTCGTGGTGGCCGCCGCCGCCGTGCACTATTCGGCCGTGCTGACCTGCTTCAGCCTCTCGGTCCCCGCCTTCTGACATCTTGCGTTTACATGAGCCCGCGCCCGGCGTATTCCCCGTGCAAACAAGCTTATTCGAACACGACCATTCCGAGCCGGGCCTGCCACATGACCAATACCGTTCTTATCAGGGACGCTGCCGAAGCTGATCTTCCTGCTGTCAGAGATATCTACAATCACGCCGTCGAACATACGACGGCGATCTGGAACGAAACGCTTGTCGATCTCGACAACCGGCTGGAATGGTTCAAGGCCCGAAAGGGCAGGGGCTTTCCGGTCATCGTCGCCGAAATGGATGGCAAGGTCGCCGGCTACGCATCTTACGGTGATTGGCGTGCTTTCGATGGCTACCGCCACACGGTCGAGCATTCCGTCTATGTCGACAAGGATTGCCGCGGCGCCGGCATCGGCGAAAAGCTGATGCGCGCATTGATCGAGCGTGCAAGCGCCGCCAACATCCATGTCATGATTGCCGGCATCGAGGCCGAAAATGCCGCCTCCATCAAACTGCACGAGAAGCTCGGCTTCCGCATCGCCGGCACATTTTCCGAGGTCGGCATCAAATTCGGCCGCTGGCTGGATCTGACCTGCATGGAACTGCGCGTACCGAAGGTCTGATAGGGCCGGTTCCAGATTGATTGCTGGCGAGGACTAACCATATTTTTATCGTAGTCTGCGCCTTGTAGGAATCTCTGATGGCGCGACTCGCGGAGGAGAGGTTGATGTTTGGACGCTCGGTGCTCGGTCTTTCGGCCTTCCTGGTCATGACAGCTTATTCGCTGCCGTCGATGGCGGCCAGTTGCGGCAGCACGGCTTCGCCGGAGCTCGACTGGCAGGAGTGCAACAAGAAGAACCTGATGCTTCAGGGCAGCGACCTGCAGGGCGCCAACCTCGCCGGCACGGATTTTTCGCTGACCGATCTCGGCGGCGCCAACCTCAAATCTGCCAATGCGGAAAAAGCAACCCTCGTGCGCGCCTCTCTGGCCGGAGCAAGTGCCCAGGGGGCCAATTTCGGCAAGATCGAGGCCTACCGCTCCACCTTTGCAGGTGCGGCCGCCGACGGCGCAAGCTTTGCCGGTGCAGAGCTGCAGCGGGCCGATTTCACCGGTGCGCAACTGACGAAGGCCAATTTCGAGAAAGCCGAGCTTGGCCGCGCCAATTTCGACAAGGCGGTGCTGACGGGCGTCAGCTTCGCGCTCGCCAATCTCTCGCGCGCCGATCTGACGGGTGCACGTTATGAAGGCCCGATCAGCTTCGACCGTGCCTTCATGTTCCTGACCCGCATCGAGGGGCTGGATCTGTCCGCCGCCACAGGCCTGCAGCAGGCGCAGATCGATCTTGCCTGTGGCGATTCCTCCACGAAGCTGCCTTCGGGGCTTACCGTCCCGTCAAACTGGCCTTGCCCGCAGGAGCAGGATTAACTCAGGCTAGGCGGCCGACCGGAATGATCTCCCGCGACTGTGCCTGGAAAGGGTTGCCTTCCCAGTCGCCATGCCATGCATCGACGGTTAGCCCGGCATCGCTGATCATTGCGGCAAGCTTGTCGCGCGGGGTGTAGAGGATTTTCGAACGTCCGGCGAAACGCTCGCCGGTCGAAAGTACGCGATAGCCGTTCTCGTAGGAAAGAATGCCGCTCGTCTCATCGTAATGCGACTCGTCCGAGGCCTCGATCGCACCAAGCTCCGCATGTTCGAGCTGGCGCACCTTGCTATGACGCACGTCGTGCTGTCCAAGAAAACCGGGATTGCGCGTATCGAAGACAAACCGGCCGATGGGACTGAGATGTGCGGCAATTGTCGCAAGGGCGGCGCGCTGGTCTTCTTCCGTCAGAAAGACCTGGAAAGCGTGGCCCGTCAGCACGATGAGATCGTATTTCTCCCCGAGGCGAATGGTGCGCGCATCACCCTCGATCCATTCCACCTTGTCGCCGCCTGGCCGCGCCCTGCCGATATCCAGCATGGCGGCGGCTGGGTCCACCCCAGTGACGTCGCGTGTCGCTGCGAGCGCTGCCGTCAGTTCTCCGGTGCCACAGCCGAGGTCGAGCGCGGAATTGGCGCCTTCCGCAAGCTTCATGCAGAAGTCGAAATCCGGCCCCCAGCGATTGGCGGTATCATAGAATTGCGCAAGCGAAGGGTCGCGGTAGAGGGGATCGTCGGAAACTGTGCTCATACGTCTGATGCCCTTTCGCTGATATAGAGATAACGTTCCACCGTCTCGCCGGCCGCGTTCTGCTTGCTGAAGATCTCTCGCCGCTGATGCACGCGTCCGGCGACCTTCTGCGAGGGAAGATTTTCCAGGCTGACGATACTGACGAGGCGCGACAGCCCCATGGTCGAAAAGGCATGATCGCGGCAGGCAAGCGCGGCCTCGGTGGCATAGCCCTTGCCCCAGTAATCCGGCCAGAGGTGGTAGCCAAGCTCGCGCTCCAATCCGCGCGACGTGTCCTGCAGTGTGATCCCGCAGTCGCCGAGCAGTTCGCCGCTCTCGCGATCGATCATCGCCCAGAGGCCGAAACCATTTTTCTCATAGCTTCCGAAGGCGAGCCTGTCGAAGAAATCGCGCGTTGCCGCGGCATCCTTCACGGAAGGGTAATATCGCATGCACAGCGGATCGGCGAAGATGCGCTCGAGCGCCGGCAGGTCCGCGACGGTGATTTCGCGCAACACCAGCCGATCGCTGCGCAGGATTTCGCGGACGATGGACATTGTTTCATCCCTCTGTCATCCAGCGCGCCTAAGCCCGCCAACTTCTTCAGTCCGCTTTATACGAGAGCTTCCGCCATGGCATCTGCAAAGATACGCGTCATTGTCGTTGGTGCCGGCGTTGTCGGCGCTTCGCTTGCCTTCCATTTGGCCCGGCGTGGAGCCACTGTCCAAGTCGTGGATGAAAATGAGCAAGCCGGCAGCGGCGTGACGGCACGGGCCTTCGGCTGGGTGAATATCATTAATGTCGTGCCGGGAGCCGTCAATTACGGCCTCGTGCAGCAGGCGCTCGCCGACTATACCCGCCTGCAGTCCGATCTGCCGGATGCCTTTGTCGCCGCGCGTCCCGGTTCCCTGTTCTGGCTCAAAAGCACTGCGGAAACCGAAGACTTCGCCGCAGCCCATCGCGCCGAAGGGACGGATGTCGAACTGGTCGATGCCGCAAGGATCGCAGCATGGGAGCCCAATCTCCTTGAGCCTCCCGCCTGCGCGATCTTCTCGCCTCGCGATCTCGCGCTCGATCCTGCAAGGCTGGCGCGGGACCTGATCGATGCCGCCGGCGTGCCCGTTACCTTCCGCCGGAAGGTCGAAAGCCTCATCCTTTCGGGCGATCGGGTGCGTGGCGTACGTCTGGCCGATGGCACGATCGAGGCCGATCTCGTGATCCTCGCAGGCGGAACAGCGGTCGACCGCCTGACGGAAAGCGTGGATTTCCAAACGGGCGTCGAAGCCTCACCCTCGATCATCCTGCGCTATAGGTGCGCAGAGCCTGTCGTGAACCGCATTCTCCGCGGCCCCGGCCTGGAAATTCGCCAATCAGCGGACAACATGTTGCACGTCGCCAAGGGCTATATCGATGATTCCGCGGAGAACGCACCGGAAAAGGTTGGTGAGCGGATCTTGAAGATCATGCATGAGCGCCTGCGCCTGCCCGAAGGCGTCTCATTGGTCGAGGCTGCTGCCGGTTACCGGCCATTCTTCTCCGATGAAATGCCGCGGCTCGGTTTCCTGCCCGGCATCGAGGGCGCCTATGTCGCCGTCGGTCATCCCGGCGTCATTCTCGCACCGCTGCTCGGACGGCTTGCAGCAGAGCATGTGCTGGAAGACCGGCGCTCGCCGCTCATCCCATGCGCCGGCCTGATATGAAAAAAGCGGACCCGTGGGTCCGCTTTTCTTTTTGGTTTCAATCTTTTACTTGCCGGGCTCGAAAACCATCGCATGCCCGTTGATGCAGTAGCGAAGGCCGGTCGGCGGCGGTCCGTCCGGGAAGACGTGGCCGAGATGGGCCTCGCAGGTGCCGCAGCGGATTTCCGTGCGCACCATGCCGTAAGTCGTGTCGCTGTGTTCGGTGACGGACTCCGGAGAGACGGGCTCGAAATAGCTCGGCCAGCCGCATCCGGCATCGAACTTCGTGTCGGAGCGGAAGAGCGGCGAATTACAGCTGACGCAGCGGTAGAGACCGGTCTCGAAGGAATCCCAGTAGGGACCGGTAAAGGCGCGTTCGGTACCGTGCTGGCGGGTGATACGGTACTGCTCGGGAGTCAGCAGTTCCTTCCATTCGGCATCGGTCTTGTGGACTTTTGGTGTGGTGGTCGTTTCGGCCATGGAGTGCTCCTTTCGCCGATGGGGGCAATCTCTTTTCGTGCGCAAATGTGGTGCGTTGAGCGCAATTGATCAAGACTGGGATCGCGCCTCCAGGAGCTGAACCTGGGGCATCGCACGTGATCGGAGATATTTCTGCTCTCGATACGCCCCTAAGCAACGAGTAAAGCCTGTATCCTGGGGCAGGAAACCACGAGATCACACAGAACAGCAAATTCATTCGCGTCGTGAGGCGCAGACGCAAGCCCAAACCAGTTCTGCCCTTCTTCTCGTGGCGCCCATACGAGTCGTTGCTCCAGAAGATAGATGCCGTAGACGACATCGATCGAATCGCTTCCGGTTAGCCCGAGGCACGTCCGAATGCTATAGGCGGTGAGAGCGGCGTTCAGCACGATCGCAACCTCGACCAGTGCGGCGCGATAGCCCGGTTGGCGAATGACCTCCACTCCATGAGCCCTTTCCAGCCAGGTCGCTGCGAGCTGGACGATGACCAGTGTGCGGTCCACGATGCACCGCAGATCCTTCAGCGGCACGATATGCATGTATTTGGCGGGCTGCAAATAGACATCGACTGCCGTAGAAACGGCGCCGCACCGGCTGTGGCCAAGAACCACGATAGACTTGAGACTATCCCCGAGATGGCTGATCGCATAGCTCAGGCTCCCCACGACATCATCTCCGATGCCGTTGCCGGCGGTCCTGACGACGAACAAGTCGTTCGGGCCCTCGGAAAAGACTAGCTCGACAGGAACACGGGCGTCGGCACAGCCAACAATTGCCGCGAACGGTTGCTGAGCTGGCGCGCCGCTGCCCCTTGGATAAAGGCCGAGATCCCGCGGGTCGATATCGATACTTAATGTTGTCGCCTTGGAAGATCCGAATCGGGTCAGGAGTTCGGCGAAAGCCCGATTGCCAGCCTCGAGCCGCAAACGAGCAGCATCTGCATCCTGCGGCAGGGGCCTGTGTGGCGCATCGAACGCGAACCGATAGATCACTTCGGCCAGCAACGCAGAGGTTTCACACGAATGGTCTTCTGTAGAGCCCTTTGCCATGTCGACACCCCCCTGCACAGACAGATCCGGCGGCTGCGCGCAGTTTGTCGTTGAAAGGACGTGGTCGCTGCGCGCAGTTGCATTGGCTAACAGTTATAGACACCTGCCGCGCATCGCCTTGCGCTCCTGCGGGCAACGCCGGCGACGCTGACGGGTGTCAGCGGGCGCCCAACCCTGGCCTCTGCGGAAGGCATCAGGTTGAATTCGACCGGAAGGGCGCCGCGAAATTCGATGCTTGAGCCCCCGGCGACTACAGCAAGCAACGTGATAGCGATCCATTTAAGCATGCCGTCTCTCCTTTCAAGTTCGATCATTTCATGGAGAATATCTCTGGCAGTTCGTCAGCGTCTGGAAGCTTGCTCAAATCCCGCTTTTGAGCCCCGTCGGGCGCCTTGAAGCTGAAGTCGCCTGCCGCCACGTCCGCCCCTGCCTTCCATGACCGTATGTCAATCGTATATTGCGGAAAGCCTGCGACCTTGGTGCTGGTAACAACGTAGCGGCAAGGGTAGGGGTTCTGTCCCTGGGCAATCCAGATTTGCCAATCCACCCCTTCCTTGGTGCGAAATGCCAAGTGATCGCATTCCTCGCCGCGTATTACGCCACTCCCGAGATCCTTGACGTCGGTGACCTCGGACATGAGCGCGTCGTAAGGGTGTGAGATCAAGATGTCGCCGGCCGGCAGCGGCCGATGGAATTTGTCCCGCAAGGCGTCGATCAGCTGGTCGGTCGTTCCGGGCACTTCCGTCTGAGCGTAAAGGTTGGCGTCCTTCCCGAGAACCGAGAGTGTCTTGCCGTCGAAAACGATTTCGACGTTAGCGAAGCCGCCCTGGCGTGTGACGTTCAGCTTGTCGGGCCGATTGAGCTTCACCGCGCCGGAGCTTGCAAGGGCCAGTTTCTGCTTCTGTTTGGTAACGACCTCCAGGCTCGTGTCATATTCGAAGGAGATTGCGTCCTGCGCTGCCATGTAGTCCGACATCGCCTTTAGCAGGCTCTTCGCTTGTGTGTCGTCTGCCTGGGCGGACGTCGCGCAAGTCAGCGCCGCCAAGGCAAGCCCAGCGGCAAGCAGGCGGGCATTCTGAAAGGGGTTTTCCGATCGAGATCGCATGGGTGTTTCCTCCGCTAAGATAGTGAGAAGACGACCCGCGTGGCTCAAACAAACGCGCGGGATGGATTGTCCTACAGCGCTCGTGTGGCCCTCGCTGAGACGGTCCACCAGCGACTTTCGGCTGAAGTAGCTTGCTCCCTCAAAAAGACTGCATTGCAAAGATTGAAGATGCCAAGGAGAGCAGCGCAGCGACGCACCACCGCGATGCTGTCGGCTCCAGTCCATACCTAGCTGCCGCTCTTTTGCTCCAAATGGCGTTGCAGAGCGGCATTCATGCTAAAAAAGAGGCGCTCACGGCCGAGCTTGTCGGCGAAACCGGAGGCGCGAAGATAGTCGAGTACATCGGAATTCAATCCTGCGAGCCACACGGTTATGCCCTGGTCGGTAACGCGGCGTTCGCTCTCAATCATCGTCTGGAGAGCGGAATACTCGATGTCAAAGACCCCGCTCATATCGAGTGCGAGCACTTTCGGTTTGTATTCAGCTACGAATGCCTGAATCTGATCCGCGACTTGCTGGACGTTGGCGAAAAACAACCGTCCCTCCGGGCGCAGTATCAGCAGACCATCAAATGTTTCGTCGTCAGGATGGTCCGAAGACAGCGGCCGGAGCACGTCAGTGCCCGGCTTGCGGCCGATGACGTAAACTTTCGGTTTCGCCGACTGACTGGCCAAACCGATCAGCGAAAGAACGATCGCGACGACGATGCCCTGAAGCGTACCGAACACGAGCACGCCGAGGAATGCCGCCAGTGCCCAGCGAAATTCCATTCGCCGCACCTTGCGGATGGCCGCAAATTCCGCCGGAGCAATGAGGCCGACCGAGTAGATGATCACAATCGCGGCNAGCACGGCCTGTGGTAGCAAACCAAGCANCGGCGCAAGGAACAGCATNGTGGCCGCAGAAGTCGCAGCAGTGACAAGCGAGGCCGTCTGGGACCGCCCGCCCACTGCGCGGACGACCGCCGTCTGCGAAGTGCCACCACCTGCGGGCATCGAGCCGAAGAATGCGCCAACCACGTTGGCCGTGCCTGTCGCGAGAAGTTCGCGGTTGGGCCTGATTGGGGGCTCGGACGGTGCGGCAAACGCCCGACCCGCGGCAATCGTTTCGGTAAAACTCATCAGTGCGATGCCGAGCGCTCCGGGCAAAAGTTGCTCGACCAAACTGGCGCTCGGGAGAGTGAGTGACGGCAGCGACCGCGGGATGAATCCGACTGTCGCGATACCCAAGGCATTGAGACCGGCGAGCCAGGATACCAGAATGCCCGCGCCGACGACCACGAGTGGGGCCGGAGAGTGGGGCCAGAGCCTTTCCATCATCCACAAGGCGATCAGCGCCACGGCTGCAATGGCCAGCGTAAGCAGCGACGTTTCGGGTATATGCTGGACCACGCTCATGATGTCGCGGAAAAAGCCCGCCTTTTCAATATGCACGCCCAGCAGTTTCGGTATCTGATCCAGTACGATCACCAGGCCGATGCCTGCTTTGAAACCGGTTAACACTGGCGATGAAATGAAGTTGGCAACAAACCCCAGGCGCAGCACGGAGGCTGCAATGAGGAGAGCCCCGGTCAACGCCACAAGTGTCGCAACGGCGGTGACCAGCTTGCCTGGATCGCCATCTGGAACGGCGGTTCCAAGCTCGGTCCCGGCCAAAATGGCAAGGGTGGTGGTCGAACTGACGCTTAGTACGCGTGACGTGCCGAGTAATGCGTAGACAATCATCGGCACGAATGCCGTATAGAGACCGACGCTCACCGGCAGCCCGGCAACCGTGGCATAAGCCATGGCCTTGGGCAGTACGACCGCAGCGGCGACAAGGCCCGCCATTATATCGAACCGAAGGCCAGCCGCGAACGAGGCACCGCCATCGTTTCTACTGACTGCCATGTGGGTTTCGTGGGACACGGCCACTGCTCCGATCGGAAATTCAGTCGCTTTCGTGACATTTCACCGGGCATTTTGACGATGTCACTATAGCCGCGTCCCGGCGTCAGCGGCTGTCTTGCTCCAGTTCAAAACCTTGTGCTCGCTTCGTAGAAACTCAATTGAATACACATGCCACGCACTCTGCCTCAGCAGAGTTGGATGTTTACTGGACGGGTGCGAACTAAAAGAGGTGTCATTATAACGTAAAATACGTGCGAAAAGAAGTGAGTATGGGGGTCGTTGCTTACATCTTTCTTGCGGTCATCGTAGGAGAACTGATGTTCTCTTGGGACGAAGGCCGTCGCCGCGGTTTTTTCGCCCGCCAATAGCCGTCTTGGCCTGTCCTGAGAGTGCCTGAGGATGGAAGCCTCGGTGTGATCAAGTCCCCAAAGCAGACTGTGCCGCTTCAGCGCCCCAATTGTCATCTACCCAATTCGGGGGAAGACGACGAATCACCCGTGCTTTATCTTTAGTGTGCCATTAAGCTTAATGCTGCGTGTTTCGGGGACAAACGGTGTTTCATACTCTGATGATTGTTCTGTACGGCGCAGTCGCCGCGATTGCCATGGGTGTGACCCTGCTGGAGGGCTGGGTCAATCATGATCGCTGGACGGTGTTCCGTATCGCAGGGCTGGTCGCCTGTTTGGTCTGGCCGCTGCCGCTCGCTTTCTTCATCCTGCACGGTTCCGTTTTGCGTCTCGCCACGCGCCTTTCCTGAACGTCAAGCCTGTGAACACAGCCCGCATCCATTGCGGGTTGTCGAAATTGCTTGAGGCTATCAGCCGATTCACCTAAGCCTTGAAAAGGCTGATTGCCGGCTTTCATCCGTGCTCACGGGGAGGGGACATGGCCGATGTCACGGCTCTGACATTTCTGGCCCTGTGTCTGCCGTTGATCGGCGCTCTTGCGGCTCCCTTAATCATTCGTGCCTTCGGCGCAGGCGGCGCCTGGCTGCTCGCCGTCGCCCCTTTGCTCGCCTTCCTGCATTTCCTGCGTCTCGTGCCGCAGATCGCTGATGGCGAAATCATAACCGGCGGTTATGACTGGGTGCCGGGCCTGGGCCTGCGTTTTTCCTGGTTCCTCGACGGATTGTCGCTCACCTTCGCCCTGCTCATCACCGGCATCGGCACGCTGATCGTGCTTTATGCCGGCGGGTATCTGAAGGGCCATCCGGATCAGGGTCGGTTCTTCTCGTTCATCTTCCTCTTCATGGGCGCAATGCTCGGCGTCGTGGTGTCGGACAGCTTTCTGATGTTCTTCATCTTTTGGGAGCTCACCTCGATCACCTCCTTTCTGCTGATCGGCTTCGACCATGAACGGCAGGCGGCACGGCGCGCCGCTTTGCAGGCACTCGTCGTCACAGGCGGGGGAGGGCTGCTGCTGCTTGCCGGCTTGCTCCTGCTCTGGGGGCAGACAGGCGTTGCGCAGCTGTCGGAACTGATGCAGTTCGGCGATGTCGTCAGAGGCAGCCCGCTCTATTTTGCCACCCTGTTGCTGGTGCTCGGCGGCGCCTTCACCAAATCGGCACAGTTTCCATTCCACTTCTGGCTGCCGAACGCCATGGAGGCGCCGACACCGGTTTCAGCCTATCTGCATTCCGCCACCATGGTGAAGGCCGGCGTCTATCTGCTGATGCGGCTGAATCCGGTCATGGGCGCAACACCCGCATGGGAGGTTCTGCTGCCGGTCTTCGGCGGCCTGACGCTCGTCACCGGCTCGGTGCTTGCGATCCGACAGACGGATCTGAAGCTGAAGCTCGCCTATACGACGGTCTCCTCCCTTGGCCTGCTGGTGCTGCTGACCGGCTTCGGATCGGATTATGCCATTGAAGGCGCAGTGCTCTATCTGGTGGCGCATTCGTTCTTCAAGGGCGCGCTTTTCATGGTCGCCGGCATCATTGACCACGAAACCGGCACGCGGAACATCACGCGGCTGCGGGGCCTGCGAAAGGCCATGCCGCTGACCTTTGCGATCGCTATCGTCGCCGCACTTTCCATGGCCGGGTTGCCGCCTTTCTTCGGTTTCCTCGCCAAGGAGGAAATTTATACGGCTATCGTCGGCAGTGATCTCTATCCCGTCCTTGCCACCACCATCGCCGTCCTCGGCAATGCGCTGATGTTTGCGATCGCCTTTGCCGTGGGACTGAGGCCTTTCGCCGGCAGGCTGGTGGAGACGCCCAAACATCCGCATGAGGCGCCGGTCCTGCTTTGGCTCGGCCCTGCCGTCCTTGCTTTGGCAGGTCCGCTTGCTGCAGTCTTTTCCGGCGTCACCCACAGTGCGATCTCCTCGCCCATGGCCTCCGCTATTGCTGGCGCTTCCAAAGAGGTTTCCATTTCGCTGACCCCGCATATCGGGCTGCCGCTTGCCTTGTCGTTGCTGACGATCGTACTCGGCATCGCTGTTTACTGGCAGCTCGACCGTAGCAGGGCTTTCGTCGCCTACGTGCTGCACTCCGCACGTGGCCCGGATCGCGGTTTCGATCATTTCATCGCCGGACTTGTCCGTTTCGCCCACGGTTTCATCGGCATCGTCCAGCCAAGGCGGCTGGATATCTACGTCGCCTGCACATTCCTCTGCGTTGCGGCAATCCTGCTTGTACCGCTCGTCATCAATGACGGACTGCCGCCAGGCTTTGCCTGGCCTGCAGACCTGCGCCTGCGTGAAGCGGGCATCATGGTCATCGCCGTACTCGGCCTTGTCGCCGTGCTGATCGCCCGCGACAGGCTGACGGCGATCGTATCGCTCGGCATTCAGGGTTTTGCCGTCGCGCTGATCTTCCTGCTCTTCGGCGCCCCGGATCTCGCCTTCACCCAGTTCATGGTCGAAACGCTCGCGGTCGTCATTCTTGCCCTCGTCATGACCCGTCTGCGCCTGTCGCCGACCGATCCGCGCCACGGCGTCCGCCGCCTCTTCGATATCGTACTTTCACTCGCCTGTGGCCTCGGCTTCGCGCTGCTTTTGATGCGCGCCACGCAGGCGCCGTTCAACACGGCGCTCAGCGATTTCTTCAATGCCCATTCGAAGCTGATCGCCCACGGCGCCAATGTCGTGAACGTCATCATCGTTGATTTCCGCGGCACTGACACGCTCGGCGAAATCGCCGTCGTGGCGGTGACAGGCCTCGCCATCCTTGCGCTGATCCGCATCCGCGGCAACACGGAGCGCCGACTGGCGACAAACAATCCGGATGCGGAGGAGGCATGAGACAGGTCTCTTTGGAATCTGATTCTGTCCTCGCAGCGAATGCAGCGTTCGAGGTATCGCGGGACGTTACCGTTTCACCTCATTCCTGTGCTTGCCACAGGAATCCAGCCTGCCCAAGTCCTTGGGCGGGAGAGACTCTTTGGTTTGCTGCAAATGAGTCATTCACGACGCAGACACGTCGTGGCTGGATTCCTGTGACAAGCACAGGAATGAGGGAGGTTGGTAGACGTCCCCGGCCGTCTCAGCCTCTTTGTGGAGGCGCGCAATGAACACCCTCATCTTCCGGACGGTCGCCCCCTTCATCACCGCGCTGATGCTGCTTTTTTCCGTTTTTATCCTGCTGCGCGGCCACAACGAGCCGGGTGGCGGCTTCATCGGCGGATTGATCGCCGCTTCGGCTCTGGCGATTTACGGCATTGCTTTCGGCGTGGACGCGGTGCGCCGGGCGATTCGCGTACATCCATTGGCGATTGCCGGCTTCGGTCTCTTGCTCTCTTGCCTCGCCGGCCTGATCTCGATCTTCTTTGCCGTGCCATTCATGACCGGCCTTTGGGTCTATCCCGTCCTGGCAGGTGTGGAAGTGCCGCTCTCCAGCGTCATGCTCTTCGATCTCGGCGTCTATTTCGTGGTGCTCGGCGCCGTCGCTTCGATCGCGCTGGCGCTGGAAGAAAGGGAGCTGGACTGATGGAAGCGCTCTTTGCCATTCTCGTCGGCCTGTTCTTTTCGGCCGCTGTCTATCTGATCCTGTCGCGCTTCTCGATCCGCATCATGCTCGGCATCGCCATTCTCGGTAACGCCGTGAACCTGCTGATCTTCACGGCAGGAAGGCTGACCCGCGTCGTGCCGCCGATCATACCCGCAGGGGCCGACATGCTGCCATCAGGTGCGGCTAATCCGCTGCCGCAGGCGCTGATCCTGACGGCCATCGTCATCTCCTTTTCTTTCCTCGCTTTCCTGCTGGTGCTGACCTACCGCGCCTATCAGGAGCTCGGCACAGACGATACGACCCGCATGCACGATGCCGAACCTGAAGACCGGCCGCTGCCGCCTTTGGGGTATTGATCGTGAGTAAGATGCGGATGCTCAATGCCCATGCGCCGACCCTCGCGGGAGGCACCCACTAATGGCCGCTCCCGTCACCGACCTCTCGGCCGCCATGGTCACCGCTCCCGTCCCGCCCGCCCACTGGCTGGCGATCCTGCCGGTCGTGCTCTGCATCAGCCTCGGTGCACTGCTCCTGATGCTGCGCAGCCTTCCGCGCCTGCAGGCATGGATCGCAATTGCCGGCCTCGTAGTCCTGCTGCTCTTTGACGCTGCCCTCCTGCAGCAGGTCGTCGCACACGGCCCGCTCACCATGGTCATGGGCCACTGGCTGCCGCCCTTCGGTATCGCCTTTACGGTCGATGTCTTCAGTGCGCTGATGGCGCTGGCTGCAGCGGTCGCTGCCCTGGCAGCCGGCATCTATGCCCTGTCAGATACCACCGAAAGCGGCCGCCGATACGGTTTCTTCCCGCTGCTGATGCTGCTGATGGCAGGCGTCACCGGCGCCTTCCTGACCGGCGATATTTTCAACCTCTACGTCTGGTTCGAGGTGCTGCTCATCTCCTCCTTCGGCCTGCTGATCCTTGGTTCCGAACGGGCGCAGATCGATGGCGCGCTGAAATATGCGGTTCTGAACCTCATCGCCACGACGCTGTTCCTCATCGCCGTCGGCATCCTCTATGCGAGTTTTGGCACGCTCAATATGGCCGATATCGCCGAGCGGGCAGCAGCCTTGAGCGGCACGGCGCCGCTGATGACGCTCGCCTGCCTCTTCCTGCTCGCCTTTGCCATGAAGGCTGCGGCCTTTCCGGTCAATTTCTGGCTGCCGGCCTCCTACCACACGCCGCGCATCGCCGTTTCCGCACTCTTTGCCGGCCTCCTGACCAAGGTCGGCATCTACGCGCTGCTTCGCGTTCTGGTCATGCTGCTGCCGGCCGAGCGCGATGTACTCAGCCTGCTGATAGCTGTCGTCGGAGCCCTGACTGTCCTCGTCGGCGCACTCGGTGCACTCGCTGAAACCGACCTGCGTCGTCTGCTCGGCTATGTGGTGATCTCGGGTATCGGCAATATGCTGATCGGTGCAGCACTCGGCACCGCCGAAGGCCTCGGCGGCGCAGTCTTCTATGCGCTGCATTCGGTAGTGCTGATGACGGCGCTCTATCTTCTGGCCGGCGAAGCAGGCAGGCGAGGCGGCTCATTCTCGCTGGCCGCGCTCGGCGGCCTCTATCGTCAGAATGGCTGGTTCGCGGCGATTTCGCTGATGCTACTGCTGGCCGCCTGCGGCCTGCCGCCCTTTTCCGGCTTCTGGCCCAAGGTGTTGCTGGTCAAGGCCTCGCTCGATGTCGGCGCGTGGTGGCTGGCGGGCACGATCCTGCTCGGCGGCTTCCTGTTGACGATTGCCTGCGGCCGCGTCTTCCTGTTTGCCTATTGGCGTCCCGCGTCCCCGGCGCTCCCTCCGGTGCGGACCGGCTGGACGGCCGGTCTTCCGCTTGCGGCATTGACGATCCTCGTCATCGGCATCGGTCTCCTGCCGGAACAGTTGCTGCAACTCGCGCGCTCCGCCGCCGACGGGCTTGCTGATCCCTCCGCCTATATCTTCTCCGTCTTTCCGGAAGGGACCATACGTTGACAGTCCTGTTCCTCAGCCTGCCGCTTGCCATCGCTTGGGTCGCCGTAACCGGCAGCGCCTCGCCGCTTAATTTCGTTCTCGGCCTCGCCCTGTCGCTGCTGTCGCTCGCAGTCGTGCGCGAGGCCTTCGCCGGCCGTTCGCCGCCGCGCCGCATCCGCGCTTGGCACATCTTCCTGCTGGCGGGTCTTTTCCTTTGGGAACTGGCGCTTTCGGCCTGGCGGGTGGCATTGACGGTGCTTTCGCCGCGTATGCAGCTGGCGCCCGGTATCCTCGCATTCCCGCTAACGGTGAGAACCGATTTTGAGATCACGCTCCTTGCCAATCTCATCACACTGACGCCGGGTACTCTTTCGGTTGATGTTTCCGAGGACCGGCGCACGCTCTATGTGCATGCGCTGGACTGCGCCGATCCTGCCGCGGTCAGGCGCGATATTGCTGGCGGTTTCGAGCGCCGTATCATGGAGGCCTTTGGATGATAACGCCTGCCGCCATCGTTTCCGCCGCCGCCATCGCAGCCCTCGGTATTCTCTGTATTGCGCTTTTTGTGACCGTCTGGCGCGTCATTGCCGGCCCCACTCTTCCCGACCGCATCCTGGCGCTCGACATGATGACGGGCATCGCCATTGGTTTCATTGCCGTCGTCGCGGTGCGCACCGGATTTTCGCTTTACATCGATATCGCCATCGCGCTCGGCCTCGTCGGTTTTCTGGCGACCGTCGCCTTCGCCCGTTTCGTGCTCTCGCGGAGAGCCGTGGCATCTGGGACGCAGGGGAGAGACGAATGATAATGGACTATGCGCTTGCTATCGTCACTGCGGTCCTGCTGCTGGCAGGTGCCTTCTTCGCCCTGGTGGCCGCGATCGGTATCGCGCGCTTGCCGGATCTCTACACGCGCATGCACGCCGCTTCAAAAGCCGGCACGGTCGGTTCCGGTTTGTTGTTGCTTGCTGCCGGGCTTTATTCGGGCGAACTTGCTGTCCTTGCAAGAGCGTTGGCCGGTTTCCTCTTTTTTATCCTGACTGCACCGGTTTCTGCACACCTTCTTGCGAGAGCTTCGCATATATCAGGACATTTTCCGGCCGATATCTCAGTACGTGACGATATGCGAATGCGCTGAGAGCGAGGGCTACTCAGAATTTTAAGCAATTTTACGCAAACTTATGCACNGGAAGCACGAGTAAAGCTTGCTGAACCGCTGACCAATTCTTTGTGATGGATTTTTTTTTCTAGGAAAATCACAATTAATAATTGGCCTTTTGCGAAAACGATGCTATTTGAAAATCCAAGTAGAGTTCTGATTGTGAATTAGAATCGTACTGCTTCCAGGTCTCCTAGCCTTGTTTGTCAATGTCTAACTGGGTGACGGCCNGGAAGAATACGTAGTAGCTCACCGTCAGGCAGTATTGGTGCAGAGTACGGTCTTCGGAATCTAGGGGTGGATTCCGGTTTTTCGAAACAAAGGCTGTAAGCTGCTCTTTTGGTGTTTGGCTCTACGACGAGGGTTCTTTGTCTTTTTGGGAGAAGGACCGTTTGAGCATGCTAACAGGAGAAAGAATATGACGGATATGGCGACCGGCAATGCGCCGGAGCTGCTTGTGGAACTGACGGCCGATATCGTCGCGGCCTATGTCAGCAACCACGTTGTCCCGGTCAGCGACCTGGCTAATCTGATTTCCGACGTACATTCGGCATTGAGCAACACATCCGTACCGCAGCCGGTGGCAGCGGTCGTCGAAAAGCAGAAGCCTGCAGTTTCTGTCCGCAAGTCCGTACAGGACGAGCAGATTACGTGCCTCGAATGCGGCGGCAACTTCAAGTCCCTGAAGCGCCACCTGATGACGCATCACAATCTCGCGCCGGAAGAATATCGCGAGAAGTGGGACCTGCCTGCCGATTACCCGATGGTAGCCCCGGCCTATGCCGAAGCGCGTTCGCGCCTTGCGAAGGAAATGGGCCTGGGACAGCGCCGCAAGCGCGGCCGCGGCTGAGTATTGCACCGCTGCATGATAAAGAGCCGGGCCTGTTGCCCGGCTTTTTTTGTATTTACCGGTCGTCTCTTCCGGTGATTTCGGCTCTCGTCATCTATCTTCAAAAAAAGCGCGGCAAAAAATGTCGGTCCCGCGATTGCTCATCCGTCTCTAAAGCATGTCGCGCAAAAGTGCGCAGCGGTTTTGCGATAACGACGGAATGATATGAAAGATCGAGGACGGGCGGGCACTCATGCCGCCGCAAACAAGAGGAGAAGAGACATGCGCGTAATGGTCATCGTCAAAGCGACGGCAGACAGTGAAGCGGGCATCATGCCCACGACTGAGCTTCTGGGGGCTATGGGCAAGTATAACGAGGATCTGGTCAATGCCGGCATCATGATGGCGGGTGAAGGCCTGCATCCGTCTTCCAAGGGAAAGCGCATCGCCTTCGATGGCCCGAAGCGCGTGGTCATCGACGGCCCCTTCGCCGAGACCAAGGAACTGATCGCCGGTTTCTGGCTGTGGCAGGTCAAGGATATGGACGAAGCAGTCGAGTGGGTAAAGCGCTGCCCCAATCCAATGCTCGGTCCGAGCGAGATCGAAATCCGTCAGGTGTTCGAAGCGGCCGATTTCGGCGAAGCGCTGACGCCGGAGCTTGCCGAGCGGGCCGAACGTCTCGGTGAGAGGATGACAAACGGCAAATAACGAATCGGCAAGATCAGGTTCGGCGCCCGGCGTATTTCTCCGGGCGCCGAACCGTCTGGTCTCAAGGCTTGTTTTCTCGTGCGGATCGCACCTGTCAGGCGGTAGCCCGCACGCGCGCTTCCTCTCGGATGCGGTTGACCATCGAGCGCAAACCGTTCGAGCGCTGCGAGGAGAGATTTTCAGTCAGACCGATCTTTGAGAAGATCTCGAAAGCATCGAGCGAGGCGATCTCGGCAGCAGTCTTTCCGGAATAGGTGGCAAGCACGATGGCGACGAGGCCGCGCACGATATGCGCATCGGAATCGCCTTCGAATGTCATGACCGGATTGTCGGGATTGCCTGCTGTGTGCGTGACCAGCCAGACCTGGCTGGCGCAGCCCATCACCTTGTTCTCGGAAGTCTTCTTCTCGTCNGCCAGATCAGGCAGCGCCTTGCCGAGTTCGATAACGTAGCGGTAGCGGTCTTCCCAATCGTCCAGGAAGGAAAAGTCGTCGATGATCTGGTCGAGGGTCGCCATGCTTGTTCAGGCCTTTCACTATTATCAGTTCATATAGGCGAAGCGACCGCAGATTTGAACCGTTAAAAAGAAACGCCGTGAGGGATGGGCATCCTCACGGCGCAGCAAAGTGCTGAAATAAACAGGGCAGGCACGTCAGGCATGGGGCATCTCCGCGTCATGCGGACCACCGATGCAAGCTGGGGTGCGGGCGGGGTGCCCGCGAAATTCGTCAGATCGCCGGTTTCGGCGTCGGCAGCGGGATCGACCCGGCCGGAATGGTTCCGGTTACCACACGTTCAGCCGAAGCGCCGTCGTCCACCGGTGGGCGGTAGGGCTGCGGCAGGTGCGGCATCGGCTGGTTCAGCGCGGCCTGAGCCTCGCGCACCGTATTGGTGATAGCCTCCGGCAGGGAAGGAGCGGCAAGCGCGACAGGCGCCGGCGGCACGGCCGTCTTTGCGGAGGCCATTTTGGCGTTGTCGTCCCTGAACTGGCTGTCGAGCAGCTCATAGGCGACACGGGCGCCTTCGCGGGCCCGGTAGCCGAGAGCCGTCAGGGTCTCCCCACCCTTGCTGCAGACCTCGGGCTTTTCGGAGCACATGCCGGTGATATAGACGTAAGCGCCGCTTGCCGCGGTGAAGGCGTCGGAAAGCTGCAATTGCGGGTGGCCGGCATTGTCGGAGCTCTCCGAAGAGAAAACGGAGAGAGCGACGAGCACAAGGCCAAACCAGAATGATCCTTTGATCAGAAACCACATTGTCTTGCCCATCCTGTTTTTCCCGTCCGGTCTTGTCGCCGAATCGGGCCGGTTGTCCGGTATGTCTGCACCTTACAGCCGAGTTGCGAATGCAGCTTTTCGAAACTCATCGGCATTTGCGGCAAATTTATCTCAAATTTTAATGATCGGTATTTTCGGGGCATTTCACCCAAATTCTAACGGATGTCGTTAAGCATGGTGGCAGCCGCTGCCTGCAATTGCTGGACTTTTGCCCCCCTGCTCTGCCACAAGAGTTAACGTGATGCTGAAATATGAGGAAAATCCGGCGCTTACCTGCTATTAACCACGAAATTCAAAGAGCCAGGCAGATGGCCCAAAACGGGACTTTTAGCATTTTTGGGCTGTGGAAGGCGACTTTGCCTTATCCTTTCCTTAAGCCGCGGGGGCCTATTGTCCGGGTCAATGAAAGGCCTTTTCGGGCAGGTATTGCGTGCGTGTATTGAGTGACATTGGCGGTTGGGCGACAGCCCTCGTGGACCGGGCAGCTGCAAGCTGGCTTTCCCGCACGAGCGGCGGCGAAGCTGTGCGCCAGAGCGAGCTCACCATTCTGCGCCGCCTGGTCTTCCTCTCCTCTGCCGCTCTTGTCGCCGCTCCGGTTGGCCTCTCCATCGTTACCAGCCCCGCAGTTGCACTGCCGGCCGGCGTCGCCACGGTCTGCGCCGCCTTTCTTTTTTCCGCCGTCGGCAGCATTGCGCTCGCCCGCCAGGCTATTCCCCAGCACGTAGCCGCAGCCAGTGCCGACGATCTCTTCCTTGAGATGAGCCCGGGCCTCGTCCTCTTCCTCGATCCGCTTGGCAGCGTGACGATGGCCGGCGGCCGCGACAAGCGCGACTATCTCGTCTGGATGCGCGACCTGAAGGGCCGTGGCTTCTTCGAGCAAGTGCATGTTTCCGATCGCATCCTTTTCCTGCAGGCGCTGGATGCGCTGCGCCAGGGCGAGGAAAAGGCGACCGTCGATATCAGGCTGGAGCGCCCCTCCGTCTCGCGCGATAACAGGCAGTTCGCTTATCTGCGCATGGATATGACCGCACGGCGTGATGTCGACGGCATGCTTTCGGCCGTCATTGCCCAGTTGCATGATGTTTCGGTGGAGCAACGGCTTCGCGCCGAGGCGCAGACGCGCGCGGCAGATGCGGAATCGGCCAACGATGCCAAATCCCGTTTCCTCGCCGCCGTCAGCCACGAGTTGCGCACGCCCCTGAATGCCATCCTCGGCTTTTCGGATATCCTGATCGGCGAATATTTCGGCAAGTTCGAGAACGAGCGCCAGCGCGAATATGTCGGCCTGATCCGTGAATCCGGTGCGCATCTGCTTTCCGTCGTCAACACGATGCTGGACATGAGCAAGATCGAGGCCGGCCGCTACGAGCTGATGCTCGAGCCTTTCGATATCGGTGCATCGATCCGGTCCTGCGAATCCATGCTGGCGCTGCAGGCCAAGAGCAAGGGCGTGACGCTCACGAACCGTGTCCAGCGCGGTATCGCAGAGGTCGTGGCCGATCAGCGCGCGCTGCAGCAGATCCTTATCAATCTTGTCGGCAATGCCGTGAAATTCACCGAAACGGGCGGCGTGGTCACCGTCGATGCGGCCATGCGCGACGGCATTCTGAAGCTCACTGTCAGCGATACCGGCATCGGCATTCCTGCCGACAGGCTTGCCACACTCGGCCAACCTTTCGTCCAGATCCAGAACGATTATACCCGTCGATTCGAGGGCACGGGTCTTGGCCTGTCGCTGGTCAAAGGCCTTGTCGCCCTGCATGGCGGCAATTTCGCCATTGCCAGCCAGCCTGGCGAGGGCACGATCATCACCATCGAGATTGCGGCGGATGGTTCCGGAGCCCCGGCGGCAGAAAATGCCGGCCAGGTGGAAACGGTCGAGTTTCCGCCGCGGCTGAAGGGCGCGGCGGGTGCCGCAGAACTGGAAGAGGGGCTTTTCGATGGCCGCGCGCAAGCGAAAATCGCCTAAGGGCAGGAAGGGACGGCAACAGCCGGGCCTCGTGATGACCGGTGCGGCAGCACTCGGCGGCATCGGCCTGCAGGGTGCGACTGCGCTGGGTGGCCTCGGTCTTCAGGGCGCCGGTGCGCTTGGCGGCGTCATCGGCCGTAATCCGTCCATTGCCGGCGGCACGATCGCCTTCGTCGTCATTTTCTCCTTCGTCGCTGCCAATGCACTCTGGTATCAGCCAGGCGCGCATCCGCATCCGATTTTCCGCACCCGCGATCCGGGCGCGCCGACCGCCATAGGCTTCCGCCCGCAGGTCGAGCCGCAGGGCGATGTCACCACGTTCCGCATCGAGCGGCCGGACGACGCCGCGGCAACGACCCAGACCACGCCGCCATCTGCCGCGGCCGGCCAGCAGCCGAGCCAGCTCGTGATGGACATCCAGAAGGAACTGATCCGCCGCGGCCTCTATAACGGCAATGCCGACGGCGTCATCGGCCCGCGCACCAGCGCAGCCATCCTTTTCTTCGAGGAAACGGTTGGCATGGCACAAAGTGGCGATGCGACGCCCGACGTGCTTGCGGCGCTCAGAACCGATGCAGTTGGTCCCTCGACCGTCCCTCCTGAGAAGCCTCGGGAAGATGTGACATCGAAGGCGACGGAGGAAGATCCCGTCGCAGCCGCAATCCGCAGCGCCGAAAAGACCGTCAAGACGGCGCCCTCAGGGCCGAAGCAGGTTCCGCTGTCAGGCATTTCCAGCGTCGATCTGGTGCTGAAGATCCAGAAGGGCCTGGTCAACATGGCCTACGCCAATGTCGGCGTCGACGGTGTCGCCGGCGAACAGACCCGCGCCGCCATCCGGCACTTCCAGAAACACTACAATCTCCCGGAAAATGGCGAACCCAGCGAAGCCGTGTTGAAGAAGCTCAAGGAAATCGGTGCGCTCTGAGCAATAACGGGCTGAAATCAGCCCTGCTGCGACAGGGCTGACGGCTGGCTCGCCAGCCGCAGGAGCCGGTAGTCCACAGTTCGCACCCGACCTTCGACATCAACCACCTCTTCGATCGGCCCTACATTGATAGCGGCCGAAGTCCGGTAGCGCTTCGGCGCAATGCCGGTCACGCGCTTGAACGCATTGCTGAAGGCGCTCTCCGAGGTATAGCCGAGTGAAAGCGCCAGCGAGGAGACCGGCATCGATCCCTCGCGCAGCGCCCGCTCGGCAAGGCGCATGCGCCAGGCGGTGAGATAGGCGAGTGGGGCTACACCCGCGACCGTCTTGAAGCGCAGGGCGAAGCTGGTGCGCGACATGCCGGCGGATTTTGCGAGCTCTCCGAGCTGCCAGTCATGCGCGGGGTCTGAATGCATCAGTCGTAGCGCCGGCGCGATCTTCTCGTCGCCAAAGGCGCGCAGCCAGCCGACCGTCAGCGGCTCCGATGTCATGATATGGGCGCGCAGCACCTGTACGAAGATGAGCTGCGAAAGCTGGGCCGAGGCAAGCAGCGCGCCCGGTTTGCCGGCCGCCATTTCCCGCACCAGCTGGTCCAGCAGCCAGCGCAGCACGCCGGCCTCGGCAAGGGTCGCCCGCACATGGATGACCGGAGGCAATACGTCGAGCAGCAGCGCCGTGCCGGTCGGCCCAAGCGCGATATGCCCGCCGATATAGAGGAAATCCTCGCCGACGCCATGCCGCGCCATGCCATTGACCTTCTTCTCCTTGAAGGTGAAGGTCGTGACGGCATCGGCGGGCTTCATCGCAAGATCGGTTGCCAGCATGAAGGAATGCTTGCCGTTGAGCAGGACGACGTCGCCGGCTTCGAGCAGGATAGGCTCGCTGCCATTGTCGAGCACCAGCCAGCAGCGGCCTTTGGCCACCGCGCTGATCTTGATGCGGTTCGGCTGCGGAAAGGCAAGCGCCCAGGGGCCGCCGGCAATCAGACCGCCTGCCATCAGGCAGCGGGCATCGAGCAGGCTGAGCATTTCGGAGAGGGGATCGCTTGTCATCTTTGTAC
>Ga0055526_1000482_pt1 | contig 31587 bp, 26 predicted proteins | sample AraplaCol_mMF_r2_FD_55013 | JGI IMG/M metagenome (GOLD analysis project Ga0055526, IMG submission 55013) | Arabidopsis root microbial communities from North Carolina, USA - plate scrape MF_Col_mMF_r2 | ecosystem: Host-associated > Plants > Roots > Endosphere | place: USA: North Carolina... | reverse complement strand
GGGTGGAGGGGGTAGCGGGGCTTTGAGCAGCATGGATGCTGCGATAAGCCCCATGGATGGGTTCACGCGTGCCCCGCTACCCCCTCCACCCCGCTCCCCCGTGCGCAGAGAATGAAAACGCTAGTGCCCCCAGCACGGGAAGCCCAGCAGGCGAAGGCTTTTTGCATTGGGCACCGACCAACGGTCGGTACCTACCAATGCCGCAAAAGAAAACGCCCGACCAAAGGCCGGGCGTTCGCAGCAAACTTCCAGGACCGCATCAGGCCACGGTGTTGCTCGCGGCCTTCAGCGCGGCAATGCGCTCTTCCAGCGGTGGGTGGCTCAGGAACAGCTTCTTGGCGGTGGCGCCGGCGATGCCGAACGCGGCGATCTGGGTCGGCAGGGTGCTCTGGCCGTGATTGAGCTTCAGGCGCTCCAGTGCGGCGATCATCTTCTGGCGGCCGGCCAGGTGCGCACCGCCGGCGTCGGCGCGGAACTCGCGATGGCGCGAGAACCACATGGCGATCATGGTCGCGAACAGGCCGAACACCATTTCCAGCACGAACACGATGATGAAGTAGGCAAAGCCGCGGCCGCCGCCTTCGCGGTTGCCCGACAGCGCACTGTCGATGATGCCGCCGACCACGCGTGCGAGCACGATCACGAACGTGTTGAGCACGCCCTGTAGCAGCGCCATGGTGATCATGTCACCGTTGGCCACGTGCGCGATTTCGTGGCCCAGTACCGCCTCGGCCTCGTCCTCGCTCATGTTCTGCAGCAGGCCCGTGGAGACCGCCACGAGCGCGTTGTTGCGGTTGGCACCGGTCGCGAACGCGTTGATTTCCGGGCCGTCATAGACTGCCACTTCCGGCATGCCGATACCGGCTTCGCGCGCCTGGCGCTCCACCGTGGCCAGCAGCCAGCGCTCGGTCTGGTTGCGCGGCTCGGTGATCACTACCGCGCCGGTGGAACGCTTGGCCATCCACTTGGACAGCAGCAGCGAGATCAGCGACCCGCCGAAGCCGAAGATGGCCGCAACTACCAGCAGGCCGCTCATGCTTGCCGGATCGATACCGGCCAGGCGCATTACGAAGCCTGCCAGGATCAACACGGCGAAGTTGGTCGCGAGGAACAGGGCAATACGACTGAACATGGGAAAAGGGTGCTTTAAGGTGGGTGTTGCTGCAAATCTGCGGGGACTTCATGTTGAATTCAAGTCGCAACCTGACCGACGATTCATAGTTCATGTCCATGACTGCCTACCGCGGGCGCTTCGCCCCCTCGCCCACCGGCCCCCTCCACGCCGGTTCGCTGCTCGCCGCCTTCGGCAGCTGGTTGCTGGCCCGGCACGCCCGTGGCCAGTGGCTGGTCCGGGTCGAAGACGTCGATCCGCCCCGCACCGTGCCTGGCGCCATCGACCAGCAACTGGCGGCCCTGACCGCCTTCGGCCTGGGCAGCGATGACGCCATCGTCCACCAGAGCCAGCGCGACGCCCTCTACCAGGCCGCACTGGACTGCCTGCTGGCCGAGGACAAGGCCTTTGCCTGCCACTGCAGCCGAACCGAACTGGCCGACCAGCAGGGTATTCATCATTACTGCGTGGCACGTACTGAACGCGCCCGACCGGCCATCCGCCTGCGCGTGCCGCCGGGCAGCGTGGTCGCGTTCGACGACGGCCTGCGCGGCCGGATCCGCCAGGACGTGCATGCCGAGGTCGGCGATTTCGTGCTGCGCCGGGCGGACGGCTACTGGGCCTACCAGCTGGCAGTGGTGGTCGACGACGGCGACCAGGCCATCACCGACGTGGTACGCGGCGCTGACCTTCTCGATTCCACGCCGCGCCAGATCCTGCTGCAGCAGGCGCTGGGGCTGCCCACCCCGCGCTACCTGCACCTGCCGCTGCTGCTGGAGCCGGACGGGCTCAAACTGTCCAAATCCGCCGCCGCGCGCCCGGTCGATGCCCATCATCCTCTGCCCGCCCTGCAGCAGGCCTGGGCGCAGCTTGGCCAGGATCCCGCATGCCTGCTGGGCTGCCGCTGCGTTGCCGAGCTCCTCGAACGGGCCATTGCCGGCTTCGACCCGGCGCGATTGCCACCGGGTGACATCCGTCTTGACGCCGACGCCCGCTGAGCCGCCCATTTTCCGCCGCGATGTTGCAGAATCGCTGTCCCCCCCTGCTGGCCCCGGAGTAGCTGCTCATGACATCTCGCGTCGCACTGGTCACCGGTGGTACCGGCGGTATCGGTTCCGCCATCTGCCAACGTCTGGCCGACCAGGGCCATCGGGTTGCCACCAACTACCGTGACGAGGCCAAGGCCNTGGCCTGGCGCGANAAGATGCTGGCGCGCGGCTGCGACGTNGCGATCTTCCCCGGCGACGTCTCCGATCCGGATACCGCCGAACAGATGGTGCACGCGGTGGAAGCCGCACTGGGCCCGGTCGAGATCCTGGTCAACAACGCCGGCATCACCCGCGACACCACCTTCCACCGCATGCGCGCCGACCAGTGGCACGACGTGATCAACACCAACCTCAATTCGGTGTTCAACGTCACCCGCCCGGTCATTGAAGGCATGCGCCGCCGCGGCTGGGGCCGGGTGATCCAGATCAGCTCGATCAANGGCCTGAAGGGCCAGTACGGNCAGGCCAACTANGCCGCCGCCAAGGCCGGCATGCACGGCTTCACCATCTCGCTGGCGCGCGAGAATGCCGGCTTCGGCATCACCGTCAACACCATCTCGCCCGGCTACGTCGCCACCGACATGGTGATGGCCGTGCCCGACGAAGTGCGCGCCAAGATCATCGCCGACATCCCCACCGGCCGCCTCGGCAAGCCCGAGGAAATCGCCTACGCGGTGGCCTTCCTGGTCGCCGAAGAAGCCGCCTGGATCACCGGCTCCAACCTCGACATCAACGGCGGCCACCACATGGGCTGGTAACGGTTACACCGTTACGCCACCACAGGTTCCCAATGCCGCCCCACGGCCGGCGCCACCGGCATAGCGCCAAAAAGATGCTGCACTTCACCCGCCCGCCCACGGCAAGAGGAGCCCCCTTTTGTTAAAGGGGGCGCGCCGAAGGCGCGGGGAATAGGAGGAATGCCGCGGGGGCCCACGTTTTGCGCAGCAAAACGTGGGCAGCGAAGCAGGGCCCAGCGCAGCACCGGTTGCGCAACCTCATTTATGTTGCAGTCTTTGCTGCGCAGCATGAACAATCGGTACAAGTGACCAAAGGCGGTTGCAACCGGTGCTGCGCTGCGCCATGCTTCGCGCCTACGCTGACGAGTGATTGCTTCATGGCTGCGAACCGCATCATCAAGAAGTATCCCAACCGCCGTCTCTACGACACCGAGATTTCCAGNTACATCACCATCGAGGACGTGCGCCAGCTNATCCTGGACGGCGAGGACTTCGAAGTCCGCGACGCCAAGAGCGGCGACGACCTGACCCGTTCAGTGTTGCTGCAGATCATCGCCGACCAGGAACAGGACGGTGAGCCCATGCTCTCCACCCAGCTGCTCAGCCAGCTGATCCGGTTCTATGGCGATTCGCTGCAGGGCTTCATGGGCAACTACCTGGAGCGCAGCATGCAGGTCTTCCTGGACCAGCAGCAGCAGTTCCGTCAGCAGATGGGCAACCTGCTCGGCCAGACCCCGTGGGCGATGATGAACCAGCTCACCGAACGCAACCTGGAGCTTTGGCAGGACTTCCAGCGCAACATGGGCGGCGGCTTCGGCCCGCGTCCGCCGGGTACCCAGACCGGCACCGGTACGGGCACCGGCAAGCCCGAAGCCCCCACGGCCGGCAAGACCCGCCGTTGACTGCTTCGCCCGGCAGCGCCGGGCCGCATGAAAAAAGGCGCAGCCTCACGGCCGCGCCTTTTTCATTTGCGCACCCTGGAAATCAGCGCTTGGGTTTGGCGCAGCCGGTGCAGATCCGCTCCACCTGGTAGCCCTTGGCGCGCAGCTTTTCGACGACGCCATCATCGCCCAGCAGGTGCAGCGAGCCCACCACCACCAGCGTGCCGCCCTGCCCGGCCTTGAGCTGCTGCTCCAGCTTGGGTACCCACGCATTGTTGCGGTCGGTATTGATGCGCTTGTACAGCTGCGGGTACTCGCCGCGCATTTCCGCGGCCATCGAGGTCCACAGCAGCTTGTCGTCGCCACGGCGCCAGGCATCGTGCAGCTTGCGACCCATCGCATCGGCCTCGCTGGCCTGGTCCAGCGCCTCGGCCACCATCTGCTGCTGCTCCTGCGCGGACATGCCCGAGAGCACCGCCACCTGCGTATCGATGTCTTCCAGGCCGCTGGTCGGCTTGCCCGCATCGGCGGCGCGCGTCATGAAATGTCGGTCCAGCCCCAGCGCCGGGTCCAGGCCCATCTTGGCGAACTGCGACAGCGTGATGGTCAGCCCGACGAACCAGGGCTTCATGCCCTGCAACTGTGCCAGCGGCAGGTTGTTGTCGCGCGCGTAGGCCTGCAGCTTGGTCCAGGTGGCGTCGTCCAGGTCACGCCTGAGTTCGCTGCCATCGGTGCGCATGGCCGCCTGCAGCATCTTGCGGGTCAGGTCCGGCGACTGCATGTCCTGCGGCGAGAGTTCGAACACCACGCGCTTGGACGCCGCGAAGGCCTGGTCCACGTCGGCCGCCAGCGGGTAATCGTCGGCACGCAGCAGGTGGAACGAGCCCAGCAGGTACACCCGGCTGTCGCCCGGGCCGGTCACCTTCCACAGCAGCGGCACCGGCGCGGTGGATTTTGCCGCGGGCGCGGCGGCCATCGTGGCTGCGCTGCCCAGCAGCAGGCTGGTAGCCAGCAGCAGCGGGGCCGCCAGTCGCTTCAGCATCGTCATGATCAAACCCCTCCCTGGGGTGTGTGGTAGGCCTGCTCACCGGCTTCGACCTTCAGGTCCAGGCGGTTTTCCGGCGGGGTCAGTGGGCACGTGGCGAACGGCGTGAACGCACACGGCGGGTTGTAGGCGTGGTTGAAATCAATCACCACCTTGCCGCTCGCATCCGGTGCGGGCAGGTCCAGGTAGCGGCCAGCCGGGTAACTGCCATGGCCGCTGGTGCGGTCGCCNAAGATCACGAACAGCTCGCGCCCCGGCTCACNCAGCGCTTCCAGCCGCCAGGTCTTTCCATCGCGCTCGAATTCCAGNGCACCCGAATTCGGCATCTCNGTGGTNAGGCCGGTGATNTCCACGATCGGCAGGGTCTTGCCGGCCGGGTGCGGAACAAACCGCGCGCTGATGCGCCAGTCCGGACCACCCGGCCAGTAGTTNAGGCCAGTGAAGCCGGTGCGCGAATAGGCGTCGGCATGCTTGACCCGCAGCGCGTAGCGCTCACCACGGTGGATCAGGCTGAGCTGGCCCTTGCCATCATCGAAGCCGATAAGCGTAGGCGCCGGATCGCGGTCGCTCTGGAAACGGATCGGCCCGGTGAGCGGCTTGCCGTCCACGGTCAGTGCCGTGCCGCGCTCGGGGGTGAAGGTGAGTATGTCGCCACGGTGCGCCACCATGCCCAGCTTGGCCGGGCCCACGGCCAGGCGGATGCCGCTGCCGGGGCCGCTGCCGATGTAGTGCGCCTTGTGCTCCAGCCAGTGCAGGCCGACCAGGCTGGTCCAGCCATCGGGCGCGTGCAGCTCGGTGTAGCGCTGCTGTCGCCATTGCTGCTGTTCGGCGGCGAATGCCGGATCCACCGCCGCCGGCGCCGGCGCGGCTTCTTTATCGCCACACCCTGCCAGGCCCAGCGCCAGCACTGCCGCGCCAAGTCCCCATCCCCAAGTACGCATCGTGCTCCCCTTCAACGTCCGCGCAGGAACCAGCGGTCGATTTCCGCCAGTGAAAAACGGGCCCAGGTGGGCCGGCCGTGGTTGCATTGGCCGGACCGCTCGGTAATTTCCATGTCGCGCAGCAGCGCGTTCATTTCCGGCAGGGTCAGCCGCCGGTTGGCGCGCACCGCNCCGTGGCAGGCCATGGTCGACAACAGTTCGTCGCGCGCACTGGCGATGCGCCGGCTCTGGCCGTGNTCGCGCAGGTCGGTGAGCACATCGCGCAGCAGCCCTTCCGGCTCGGCGTTGGCCAGCAGCGCGGGAATGCTGCGCACATGCAGCGAACCGGGACCGGACCGGGTGATCTCGAACCCCAGCGCGGTCAGCGTATCGGCTTCGCGCTCGGCGGTATCGGCATCGCGCTCGCCCACTGCCAGGGTGATCGGCACCAGCAGCGGCTGCGCATGCAGGCCAGTGGCATCGTGCGCGGTCTTCAGCCGCTCATAGCCGATCCGCTCGTGGGCGGCATGCATGTCCACCACGATCAGGCCTTCGGCGTTCTCTGCAAGGATGTAGATGCCGTGCAGCTGCGCCACCGCATAGCCCAGCGGCGGCACGCCACTGTCGGCCGCGGTGACCGGCAGGCCCTGCTCGCTGGGCATCGGCTGCAGCGCGGCATCGCTGCCGGCCGGGCGCGCGTACAGCGCTGCATAGGCCGACGGGGCATCGGCCACGCGCAGGCCCAGCGGCGACTGCTGCGGGCGCCAGGCCGTGTTGCCCATGCCACCACCGCCACCGCCCGCCAACGCGTAACCCGTGCCGGCCGCNGCACTGGCNTAGGCAGGCGCGGCAGCCTCGGCGACGCCCTCGCTGCCCGCCCCCGTCGCGGTCATGCCCGCACGGGTTTCNGCCAGCGCTTCCTTCAACGTGCGGTAGACGAAGTCATGGATCAACCTCGAATCGCGGAAACGCACTTCATGNTTGGCCGGGTGCACATTGACGTCCACCCGGGTCGGGTCCAGCTCCAGGAACAGCACGTACGCGGGCTGGCGGCCATGNAACAGCACATCGCCGTAGGCCATCTTCACCGCATGNGCCACGCTGCGGTCGCGCACCGAACGACCGTTGACGTACAGGTACTGCTGGTCGGTGCTGGCGCGAGAATAATGCGGCTGCGCGATCCAGCCATGCAGGCGCAGCCCGGCACCGCTGTGGTCCACGCGCATGGCCTGGGTGGCGAAGTCTTCGCCCAGCGTTTCGCCCAGCCGCGCATCGGAATACAGATCACCCGGCTTGTAGCGCCGCGACGGCTTGCCGTTGTGCGACACGCGCAGCTCCACGTCCGGCCGCGCCAGCGCCAGCGAACGCAGCCATTCTTCGATATGGCCCAGTTCCGTCCGCTCGGCGCGCAGGAATTTGCGGCGAGCCGGNACGTTGTANAACAGCTCGCGCACNTCCACCGTGGTGCCCGGTGCATGCGCGCGCGGGGTGACTTCGCCCAGCTTNCCGCCTTCGATCTGCAGCGCCGAGCCATGCTCGTCACNGCGCCGGCGCGAGGCCAGGGTAAAGCGGCTCACCGACGCGATCGACGGCAGCGCCTCNCCACGGAAGCCCAGCGTGGCCACCGCTTCCAGGTCATCCAGACTGGCGATCTTGCTGGTGGCATGCCGCGACACCGCCAGCGGAAGTTCTTCCGGCGCGATGCCACCGCCGTCATCGCGGATGCGGATCAACCGCACCCCACCCTCTTCCAGGTCGATATCCACGCGGGTGGCACCGGCATCGAGCGCGTTTTCCACCAGTTCCTTGACCACCGACGCCGGGCGTTCAACGACTTCGCCCGCGGCGATCTGGTTGATGAGGATTTCGGGAAGCTGGCGGATGGTCATGCGGGAATGATATCCGGATCGTGGGGATGGATTCCGATATCGATTGGCCAATGGGCCCATGGTCGATTGATCCCGATCCCCATGGGCCCGTAAAAACTCGTAGCCCCGGCCGTTGGCCGGACACCGCGCGCAGCGCGGCCCAAGCGTCCGGAGCCGACGATTCATCGGTTGCGGCCTTCCCCCCGGCGTTTACGCGTTCCGAAGACGCCCGTCAGGCGTTCATGACGCCTGATACGCGGTTTCGTTTCGGGTTTACACCCGGATGCATGGCCGCCAGCGAGACCAGGTCGAGCTCCGGACGCTTGGGCCGCGCTGCGCGCGGTGTCCGGCCAACGGCCGGGGCTACGAACCGTTACGTAACGTCCGGATACCCGGATCAATCAACCATGGGCCCCAGTGGGTACGTTGGGGCCGGGCAGACGCCACAAAAAAACCCGCCGAAGCGGGTTTTTATTTGCTACCGCCGGCGACCGTACTGGCGGCGTCTATCTCGGCCTGGGCGCGGGCTGCGTAGAGCGTGCCTGGTGGCGGCTGGCGGCTGAAGAACGTATGCACGCCATCCAACACCGCACCAGCGATCTGGCGCTGGTAGGCCGGGTCCATCAGCCGGCGCTCCTCGTCCGGGTTGGAGATGAAGGCCGTTTCCACCAGCATCGCCGGCATGTCCGAGGTGCGCAGCACCGCGAAGTTGGCCCGTTCAATCGCCGGCTTGTGGTTCTTGCCGATCCGCTTCAGCCCGCCCAGCACATGCCCGGCCGCGTCTTCGGAGGCCTTCATGTAACCGCTCTGGGCCAGGTCCAGCAGCACATTGGCCAGCGTGCCCTCGGTCTGCTGCAGGCGCACGCCACCAACCAGGTCGGCCGCGTTTTCCTTGTCCGCCAGCCAGCGCGCACGCTGCGACGACGCACCCTTGGTCGACAGCACGTACACCGACGAACCCGTCGCCGCACGGTTTTCCGCAGCATCGGCGTGGATCGAGATGAAGATGTCAGCCTTGGCCGAACGTGCCTTCTGCGCGCGCATCGGCAGCGGAATGAACACGTCGGTATCGCGGGTCAGGAACGCCTTCAGGCCCGGCGTCGCATTGACCTGGCGTGCCAGCTCACGCGCCACCGCCAGCGTGATGTCTTTTTCGCGCTTGCCGGTCGGCCCCACGGCGCCCGGGTCCTGGCCGCCGTGGCCGGGATCGATCGCCACCACCAGCGGGCGCATGCCCGACTGCATCTTGACCCGCGACGCATCGCTGGGCATCACCGGGCGCGGCGGCTGCGCCGGCACCACGGTGGTCGGCACCGGCACGTTGGCCGNCGTCGGCTGGCCGGCCAGGATGGCAGCAGGCGACGCGGAATTGCTGGCAGCGTTGNCGGTGCCGGCCGCCGCCACGTTGACCGTGGTCGCGGTCGGCGCGGCCGGGGTCGGCACCGGCGTGGCGGCGCTGACGCTGGCCTGTTGCCGCACCGACGCGGTCAACAGCGCCGTGGCGCGGGCGGCGTCATTGCGCGCCTGCGCCGCTTCGGCAGGGGTCGGCGGCAGGGTCTGGGTGGTTGCAGGCACCGGCGCGGTGTTGGCCTGCGCCGCCATCGGTGCAGGCGCAGGCGTGCTGCCTGGCGGGGTGCTGTTCGCTGCAGTGACCGGTGCCGGGGTAGCGGGCGCGCGGACCACGCTGGCCGGCGCATCGCCCGGCCACTCGATCACCAGCCGCGAATCCTCGCCCTGCTTGACCAGCTGCGGCTTGAACGGCGCCACCGATTCGGCCAGGTCGAACACCACCCGGAACGTGCCGGGCACCGGCTGCCCGGTGCGTACCGCCGTGACCACGCCCTTGGGCGCAGGCAGCTTGAGGTTGCGCACCGCGCTGGAATCGGGGAAATCGACCACCAACCGGTTCGGGCCGGCCAGGGTCAGGGTCTTGTAGCCGCCGCTGCCGGACAGCGCGATCTCGGCGCGGGTGCCGGTCGAACCGGTCTCCAGGGCCACCTGGCGGACTTCGCCCGCCCACGACATCGCGCTCGCCAGACAGAGTCCGACGGCGGCGCAGATGGCAGTGAGTGGCTTCCCCATTGGCATGGGTACGGATTCAATCACTGCGCTGAATGAAAAGCAACACCTTTTCCCTTAATAATCCGTAACCTGGGGGTGTTTCCTACTGTCAGCCGACAGAAAGGGCCTGCAAGTCGCCCCCTTGCGGGAGCCGTTCCAGCCATTCATGTCCTGCCGCACTGGCCGCGCCCAGCCGCGCGCGACGGCCCTGCCCCTCGATCTCCAGCGCCACGATCAGGTCGGTGGGCGGCAGCGCGCCGGCCCCGCGCTCGGGCCATTCCACCAGCCACAGCGAGGCACTGCCCTCGTCCAGGCCGAGGAAATCCAGTTCTTCCGCCTGCCCGATCCGGTACAGGTCCAAGTGCCACGCTTCATGACCGTCGCTCAGCGGATAGCGCTCGACCAGCGTGTAGGTGGGGCTGCGGACGTTGCCCTGCACGCCCAGCGCGCGCAGCAGCGCCCGNGCCAGGGTGGACTTGCCGGCACCCAGGTCACCTCTCAACTCAACCACCGCNTGCGGGGGNCGNGTGGCCGCCAGCCATTGGCCGAGCAGGTCGGTGTCCTGCGGTTGTGCCAGGAAGAACTCAATCATGGGCGTCACGGTTCCGGGTTCACCCGCCGGCGCAGCGGCACCAGCAGGTCGGTGGGGAGCAGGCCACGCTGGCCTTCGCTGGCCGCGTCATCGCCGGCCAGGCTGTGCAGCAGCGCACCGCTGCTGGCCGCGTCGAACGCGTCCAGCCCCTGCGCGCGCAGTGCGGCAATGATGCCGGTGAGCAGGTCGCCCATGCCACCCACCGCCATGCCCGGGTTGCCGGCGGCGATCACCCGGGGGCGTTGATGCGGTGCGGCCACGATCGTGCCGGCGCCTTTGAGCACCACCACGGCATTGAAACGCGCGGCCAGTGCCGCAGCGGCGGCGAAACGGTCGGCCTGTACCTGGGCGGTGTCGGTACCCAGCAGCCGCGCCGCCTCGCCCGGGTGCGGGGTGAGAATCGCGTCGTGCAGCGTCTGCGGCGTGGCCGCCAGCAGGTTCAACGCATCGGCATCGATCACCAGCGGCTTGCCGCTGGCCAGCACCTGCCGCCACAGCTCGTGGGCCCAGTCGTCCTGGCCCAGCCCGGGGCCGATCGCGATCACTTTCGCGCGCGGCAGCAGCGCCTGCAGGTCCTGCGCCTCCTGCACCGGGTGGGCCATGGCTTCGGGCAGGCGCGCCAGCAGCGGCGCGATGTGCTGCGCCTGGGTGGCCACGCTGACCAGCCCGGCGCCAGCGCGCAGCGCCGATTCTGCGGCCAGCATCACCGCGCCCCCACTGCCGGCGTTGCCGCCCACGCACAGCACATGGCCGGATTCGCCTTTGTGCGTGTTGGCACGGCGCGGCGCCAGCTGCGTGGGCAGCCGGGAAGGCAACCACAGACACGCTGCCGGCGCGATGCCCCGCTGCGAACCGCCGGGCAGCGACAGCGGTGCCAGCCGGCGGCCACCGATGTATTCCAGCGCGTCTGCGGTGTACAGGCCCTGATGCCGGACGATGAACTGCAGGGTGATCGTGGCGCGCACCGCAACACCGGGCACCGCGCCGGTACGCGCGTCCACGCCACTGGGCACATCCAGCGAAAGCACGGGCAGCCCGCTGTGGATGATCGCCGCGATCAGGCGCGCCGCATCGCCATTCGGCGCGCGGTTCAGGCCGATGCCGAACAGTGCATCGACCACGATGTCAGCGGCAGGCAATTCCCCTGCGAAGACGGTTTCCTGCCCGCCCACCGCCAGATACGCCGCGCGCGCCCGTTCAGCCAGTTCCGTCCGCGCGCCGGCGTCGGCCAGCCGCAGCACCTGCACCTGGCGCCCGGCCTGGCGGGCCAGCCGCGCCAGCACGTAGCCGTCGCCGCCGTTGTTGCCCGCACCGGCCACCACGCACAGCCGCTGCGCCTGCGGCCAGCGCTCCAGCAGGCACTGCCAGGCGGCCGTGCCGGCCTGCTCCATCAGCCCGGCGCCGCCATCGCCCAGCAGCGCGCTGGCCTGGGCATCGAGACGGCGCGCGGCGGCGACATCGAACAGTTCATCGAGTTCGTGCATGCCGGGATTCTATACTTGCTGCATGTCCGCTGTTCCCCTGCCCGCCCCGCTCGACCTGGCCCGTGCCGCCGAACGGGTGCGCGCGCTTGCGCGGCAGCATGGCTTCCAGCGCTGCGGCGTGTCCGGCATCGACCTGGCCGACGACGAAGCGCACCTGGCCGACTGGCTGGGCCAGGGNCTGTACGGCACCATGGANTGGATGGCACGCCACGNCACGCTCCGCGCGCGCCCGGCCGAACTGCTGCCCGGCACCGTGCGGGTGATTTCAGTNGGCATGGATTACGGCCACAAGGACGACACCGAGGCCTGGAACACGCTGCATGACGGCAACCGCGCCTACGTGGCGCGGTATGCGTTGGGCCGCGATTACCACAAGCTCATGCGCAACCGCCTGCAGAAATTCGCCGATGCGCTGGCCGCGGAGATCGGCACGTTCGGGTACCGGGTGTTCGTCGATTCGGCCCCGGTGCTGGAGCGTGCGCTGGCACGCAACGCCGGGCTGGGCTGGATCGGCAAGCACACCTGCCTGATCGACCGCCAGGGCGGTTCGTGGTTCTTCCTGGGCGAGATCTACATCGACCTGCCGTTGCCGGTGGATGCGCCGGCCAGCGCGCACTGCGGCACCTGCACCCGCTGCATCGATGTCTGCCCCACCCAGGCCATCATCGGCCCGCANCGGCTGGATGCGCGGCGCTGCATTTCCTANCTCACCATCGAACACGATGGCGCCATTCCCGAAGACATGCGCCCGCTGATGGGCAACCGCATCTACGGCTGTGACGACTGCCAGCTGGTGTGCCCCTGGAACAAGTTCGCGCGGCGCACNGACGAGCCGGATTTCCGCGCCCGCAACGCGCTCGATACCGCCACGCTGGCCGAACTGTTCGCGTGGGAGGAAGACGAATTCCTGCGCCGCACCGAAGGCAGCCCGATCCGCCGCAGCGGGCATGAGCGCTGGCTGCGCAACATCGCGGTGGCACTGGGCAATGCGCCAGGCCACCCGGACACGCTGGCCGCGCTGCACGCGCGCGCCGGCCATGACTCCGCGCTGGTACGCGAACACGTGCAGTGGGCACTGCAGCAGCACGCCCGGCTCGACAACGGCGGCTGAGCGCCGCACACACGCAGCTCGCCCCGGCATGCGACCATGGGCACCCGTTCGAAACGTTTGACCGTCCATGGACCGTAGCGCGCAGATCCTCACGCCCAGCCAGCTCAACATCCTGGCCCGCGACCTGCTGGAAGGCACGTTCCCGATGGTGTGGGTGGAAGCCGAGCTGGGCAGCGTAACCCGCCCGGCCTCGGGCCATATGTACTTCACGTTGAAGGACGCGCGCGCGCAGATCCGCGCGGCGTTGTTCAAGCCCAAGAGCCAGTGGCTGAAATTCGTGCCGCGCGAAGGCATGCGCGTGCTCGCGCGTGGTCGGCTGACCCTGTACGAGGCGCGCGGCGAGTACCAGATGGTGCTCGACCACATGGAAGAAGCCGGCGAAGGCGCACTGCGTCGCGCCTACGAACAGCTCAAGGCGCGGCTGGAAGCTGAAGGCCTGTTCGCCGCCGAACGCAAGCGTGCCCTGCCCGCCCATGTGCGCCGGCTGGCGGTGATCACCTCGCCCACCGGCGCAGCCGTGCGCGATGTGCTCAGCGTGCTGGAGCGCCGCTTCCCGCTGCTGGAAGTGGACCTGCTGCCCAGCCTGGTGCAGGGGGACAGTGCCGCTGCGCAGATCACCGCGCTGCTGCGCAGCGCCGACGCCAGCGGCCGTTACGACGTGATCCTGCTCACCCGCGGCGGCGGCTCGATGGAAGACCTGTGGGCCTTCAACGACGAACAACTGGCGCGTGCCATCGCGGCGAGCCATACCCCGGTGGTGTCGGCGGTGGGCCACGAAACCGACTTCAGCCTGGCCGATTTTGCCGCCGACCTGCGCGCGCCCACGCCGTCGGTGGCCGCCGAACTGCTGGTGCCCGACCAGCGCGACCTGCAACTGCGCCTGCGCCGGTTCGCCGCGCGGCTGGTGCAGCTGCAGCGGCATGGGTTGGGCCAGGCCATGCAGCGTGCCGACCGCGCCCTGCTGCGGCTGAACGCACAGAGCCCGCAGAACCGGTTGCAGCTGCTGCAGCGTAGGCAGCAGGATCTGGCCCGGCGCCTGGCCGGCGCGTGGCGGCAGCAGCATGAGCGCCGCCTGGCGCGGCTGCGGCATGCAGCGGTGGTGCTGCGCAATGGCCACCCGCAGCGCCAGCTGGATGCACTGAAACAGCGCCTGCTGCGGGTGCAGCCACGCGCGGAGGCGGCGATGGCGCGGCAGCTGCAGCGCGATACATTGCGCCTGCGCGCGTTGGCGCGTTCGATGGAAGCGGTGAGCCCGTTGGCCACGGTCGCGCGCGGCTACGCCATCCTGACCCGTGAGCAGGATGGGCGCCTGGTGCGGTCGCCGTTGGATGTTTCGCCCGGCGATACGTTGAAGGCCCGGGTGCAGGATGGAGTAATTGACGTGGTGGTCAAAGACACCCTCGGGTCAGCCCCGTAGGGACGCGCCATGCGTGTCCGAGCAAGGTCGCACACGCGTTTCGCCCCCGTTATTGCGTCGCCGGGGCGCCTGCAGATTCGCAGTAGCGTTGGCGGTATTCCATGGCCTTGGGCATCAGCGCCTGCAGGTTCTGGATGCGGGTGCCCGGGTTGGGATGCGTGGACGAGAATTCCGGCGGCGCCTGGCCGCCGCTGGCCTGGCCCATGCGCTCCCACAGCGGCACCGCTTCGCGCGGGTCGAAGCACGCCGCCGCCGCCAGCATCAGGCCCACTTCATCGGCCTGGGTTTCGTGGCTGCGCGCGTACGGCAGCAGGTAGCCGTAGCCCATCGCCGACATCACCATCTGTTGCTGCTGCGGATCCATGCCGCTGGCGGCACCGGCCATCTGGCCGATCTGGGTGAGCTTCTGCTGGGCCATGCGCTGGGCGCCATGGCGGAGCAGTGCGTGGGCGATTTCATGGCCCATCACCACTGCCATCGCATCCTGGGTCTGTGCCACCGGCACCAGCCCGGTGTAGACCGCCATCTTGCCGCCCGGCAGGCAGAACGCATTGGCCTGGTCGGACTGGATCACGTTGACTTCCCATTCGAAGTCGCGCGAGAAGTGCGCCGGCTTCAGGCCGTGCTCTTCGGCCAGCGCGGTTTCCACCACGTCCACCTTGCGGATCAGCCGTTCGGCGATCGCGCGCACGTCGCGCGATATCTGCGCGTTGGGATCCAGCGGGCGCTCCTCGGCCAGGATCTGCTGGTAGGCCTGCAGACCAAGCGCCTTTTCCTGGTCGGCATCGAGCGAACTGTCGATCAGCACGTTTTCGCCGGTGTACGGGTCCACGCTGCGGTTGGAGAACCAGTAGAAGGCGGCATAGCCGGCGAACGCCAGCAGCACCCACCAGCGGATGTTGCCGAACAGCCCGGGGCGGCGTGCTCGTTGCTGCTGACCGCCATAGGGATTGCTGCTCATCGTCCTGGTTCCTGATGGGGCCGGCACGCCCTGCCGGCATTGGGGGCAATCCTAGCGCCAAGGCGACGTATCAGATACCTCGAACCAGGCGGAACCCGATCCTGGCGCTGGTCGTGTCCGAATCCTGTGATTGCCGCCAGGCCGCGCGGGTCTGTTCGGGGGCATTGGCCCAGTTGCCGCCGCGGATCACCCGCTGCCGGCAGCCCGGGTTGAACCAGGCCACGCCATCGGCCGGGGCCCGGCGGTAGCTGGCGTGCCAGCAGTCGGCCACCCATTCGCTGAGGTTGCCGGCCATGTCGTGCAGGCCCCAGGCATTGGGTTCGAAGGTGCCCACCGGGGCCGGGCCCCACCAGCCATCGCCATAGCCGACGAAGGCGTTGAACCAGCGCCGGCCGGAGGGCGATACGTCTTCGCCGCCGGTGAAGTTGCCCGACAGCGGCGGCGGCGTGCCCTCGTTGCCCCACGGGTAGCGGCCACTGGTGCCGGCACGCAGCGCGTACTCGAATTCGGCCTCGCTGGGCAGCCGGTAGGAACGCCCGGTCTGTTCGGACAGCCACATCGCGTAGTGCTCGGCATCACGCACGCTCACGTGCATCACCGGCGAATTGGCGATGGCCGGGGTGCCGTCGTAGCCCGAGCGCCAGTCCACCCCGCTGCTGCGGGTGAAGTTGCCACTGCGCTCGTCGTAGATGATCGAATGCCCACGCCGGGTGGCGCGCGGCCGGGCGTTGCTGGCCTGCACGTAGCGGCGGTAATCGGCCACGGTCACTTCGGTGATCGCCATGGCGAAGCCGCGGTCGAAGCGCACGTAGTGCGAGGGCTTTTCCGCATCGCTGGCGCCCGGTTCCGCGTCGCCGGCGCCCATCTGGAAGCCGCCATGCGGCACCACGATCATCTGCGGCCCACGCCCGCCATCGCGCAGCGCATCGCTGAACACCTGGCGCGGGCGGAAACTGCCGTAGTGGGTGGCCAGTTCGATGCGTTCGCGCAGCTGGCCCACCACCGGGTCGCCGGGCATCGCGATGCGCAGCGCGTCTTCCAGCTTCTGCCGCGCTGCCTTGAGCCCCTGCGGGCTGGTCAGGTCGCGCAGGCCGTCGTCGCGCAGGCGCACCAGCGTGGCGGCGCGGATCGCCTCGATCCGTTCGAACGCATCGGCAATGGTGGGTGCCGAATCGCGCACCTTGGCCGCTTCGGCCAGCCAGGTGCCGGCGGCAGCGAAATCGGCGCGGCGGGCAGCGGCTTCGGCGCGGCGGATCAGCGCGCTTTCGGCGGCGGCCAGGCCCTGCCGGGCCCGCGGCTCGTCCGCCTGCAGCGCCAGCGCCTCGCGGAAGTTGGGAATGGCACCGTCGCCGTCTTCACCAATGCGGTCGGCGCGCAGGTCCTCCTCGCCGGCGCGGTTGTACGCCACCACCCGCTGGGCCAGCTCCACGCGCGACTGCAGCTGGCGCACCTTGGGGTCATCCGGGGCCAAGGCCAGCAGTACCAAGGCAATCTCGCCAGCCTCGGCCAGTGCCTCGCGCTGCCGAAGCGGCCGCTGCAACAGCCCGGCGGCGTCCTTCAGCAGCTGCTGGCGGGCACGGGTGAGTCCGGCCTGGGCCTGGCGGTCGTTGGCGTCGCGCTGGCGCAACGCCAGCCAGATCGGAATGGCATCGGCGGCGGTGGCGTACAACCGCCCCTCGTCGAAGGCCTTGGCCGCGTCGCGNCGCGCCTGTGCCACGCCGTCGTCGGCAATGACCACCGCCGGCGGCTGCCAGCGCTGTTCGGTCTCCGCTTCATCCTCNCCGCCNATGGTCACCTGCCCNGGNAAAGGCTCGACCCGTTTGGCCGGCTCGGGCGCGCGCGCCGCCGCCGGGCGTGGTGGTGGCGCGTCGGGCGAGCAGGCGGTCGTGGCCAGCAGCAGCNCGGCCAGCAACAGCGGGACAGGGCCTGGAGTACGCAATTCGGGTTCCTTCGGCGGGACGGCCTCGACGTTAGGCTATTCTCCCTCACCTGAGCAAACCTGCAGTAGATGGAATCCCTACGTGGCCTATTGGATCAAAACCCCGGCGGAACTGGACGAGCGCTACCGCCAGCGCCCCACCCGCATCGGGCTGGACACCGAATTCATCCGTGAACGCACCTACTGGCCGCAGCTGGCGCTGGTGCAGATGGCGGTCGGCGATGAAATCCTGATCATCGACCCGTTGATTCCGGGCATGACCGAGGCGCTGGCGCCGTGGCTGGCCGATACGTCGATCCTGAAGGTGATGCACAGCGCCAGCGAAGACCTGGTCACCTTCAAGGTGGCCTGCGGCGTGCTGCCGCGGCCGNTGTTCGACACCCAGATCGGCGCGTCGCTGGCCGGCATCGGCGGNGGGATGGGCTACCAGAAGCTGGTCACCGCCATCACCGGGGTGACCCTGGCCAAGGGCGAGACCCGCTCGGACTGGATGCGCCGCCCGCTGACGGATTCGCAGCTGGAGTACGCCGCCGACGACGTGGAGTACCTGTTCGCGATCCACGATGTGGTGGATGCGAAGCTGGGCGAGCTGGACCGCCGCCAGTGGCTGCAGGACGATGCCGAGCGCCTGCTGGCCAGTGTCGAGCAGGACGAAGAGCGCTGGCCGCACGTGGCGATGCGCTCGGCGCAGTTCATGGATGCGCCCGCNCAGCGCCGTCTGTTGCGCCTGCTGCGCTGGCGTGACGTGCAGGCACGGGCNAGCGACAAGCCGCGCAGCTGGATCCTGGACAACGAACTGGCCGCGCTGCTGGCACGNACGCCNCCGGCCGATGCCGGCGCACTGGGCAAGCTGATGGAAGGCTTCCCCAAAGCCCCGCGCAAGCTNGCCGCGCAGGTCTGGGAAGCGCTGGAAACGCCGCTGCACGATGAGGCCGAGGCGCCGCTGGCGCTGCCGGCCAACGATGCGAACAAGCAGGCGTTGAAGCGGCTGCAGGACGCGGTAAGCGCACGTACCGCCGAGCTCGGCCTGCCCGATGGCGTGCTGGCTTCGCGCAAGCACCTGGAAAGTTATCTGGAAAGCCGCACGTGGCCGCAGGCCCTGGTGGGATGGCGGCAGGCGGTGCTGGAACCGGTGCTGGCGCCCTTGTTGCCCGCCGCAGGTTGATACCGCGCAGCCACGCAGGACCGCAACGAAAAGGCCCCGCTTGCGCGGGGCCTTTGTTTCAACCGCTTACCAGTTGAGGTTCAACGAAACGCCTACAACGCGCGGTTCGTTGTACACCGCCGCCATGTAGTTCTCGATCACGCCCTTGAGGTTCTTCTCGTTGGTGATATTGCGCGCGAACAGCGCCGCTTCCCATGCCCCGTAGTTGCCCGAGTAACCCAGCTTCAGGCCACCTTCGAAGCTGCCCTTGGAGTTGAACTCGGCCGAGTCATACAGCACGAAGCTGGTATGGCCCTGCTTGTTCCAGTCGGTGGACACGAAGAACACGTCGCTGTCGTTGACCGGGAAGTCGTAGCGCGCAGCGAAGTTCAGGTTGTACTTCGGCGCGTTCGGCAGCGGGTTGCCGTTGATCTGGGCGAACGTGTTGGCGCCCACCTTGATGGTCGGGTCATTCACGGTGCACACCACCGCGCCGTTCAGCGCGCAGACCTGCGCATACACGCGGTCATCCTGGATTTCGCTGTGCAGCAGGCTCACGCCGGCGCTCAGGCTCAGGTTCGGGATCGGGCGCAGCTCCATGTCCGCTTCCAGGCCGTAGGCCTTGGCCTTGTCGGCATTGAACAGCACGCCNTTGCCGTTGGAATCGTTGCCGTTGAGCTGGATGTCGTTGACCACGTAGGTGAACGCGGTGGCNTTCATGCGCAGGCGGTTGTCCCACAGGCTGCTCTTCACGCCCGCTTCCCAGGACAGGATGGTTTCCGAATCGGCGGTGGTGAAGTCCGCGTTGAACACCGCCGAACGGCCTTGGATGGTCGGGCCGCGGAAGCCACGCGCCACCTTGGCGTACACGCTCACCTGCGGGTTGAACGCGTACATCGCGCTCACGTCCCAGCTCGGGGTGGTGTCGGCCATTTCCACGTCGGTACGGCCACGGTAGGTGACCACNCCGGCGGCCGTATCAGCGGTCTTCAGCAGCCGGGTACGCTTCTCGTCGCGGGTCTGGCGCAGGCCGGCGGTCAGGGTGAACTTGTCGGTCACGTCATAGCTGACCTGGCCGAAGCCGGCCCACGAGGTATTGGTGTTGCGCAGGCGCACCCAGTTGTTCGGGTTACGCGCAGCGCCCTGCAGGAACCAGGCGCGCTGGTAGAAATCGGTGGTGTCGCGGCCATCGAAGTAGAACGCGCCCACCTGCCACTTCAGGCGGTTGTCATCGGCATTGGCCAGGCGCACTTCCTGGGTCCACTGGTCCAGGTCGCGGATCTGCCCCATCGACTGGCCATACCCGTTGGGCACGCCGTTGACCGGGAAGTTGGCCGCCGCGCCACCGTCGGTGTCACCGCGGCTGTAGCCGGAGGTGGTCTCGTAGGCGGTGATCGAGGTCAGCGAAATGTTGCCGAAGTCGTACACGGCCTTGACCGAGCCGCCGTAGGTCTTGTACGCCTGCGGGTTGTTGTCGGCTTCGTCGTAGGCCACCTGGTCGCGCGGCGCATCGGTGGTGTTGGAACCCTTGGTGATCGCGTTGCGCAGGAACAGGGTCGAGGTGCCTTCGTAGTCACGGGCGTGCGCCGAGGCCAGCACCGAGAACGCATCGCTGGGCTGCAGCAGCAGCTGGGCACGCACGTTGCGGTCGTCGAAGCCGCCCATGGCGTTCTTCTTCGGGGACACCGTGCCATCGGCGCTGGGGCCGGTGTAGGTGTTGTCTACGTAGTCGTCGCGGTGCTGGTACAGCGCCGACACGCGGAACGAGGCGATGTCGTTGATCGGGCCGCCGAAGCCGCCGTCCACCGACACGCTGCCGTAGCTGCCGTAGCTGGCCTGCACGCGGCCGCTGTAATCCTGGCTGGGCTTGATGCTGTCGAACTTGACGATGCCGGCGGTGGTGTTGCGGCCGAACAACGTGCCCTGCGGGCCACGCAGCACTTCGATCTGGTCCACGTCATACACCGGGTTGGACTTCAGCACCACGTGCTCCAGCACCACGTCATCCTGGATGATCGACACCGGCTGCGACGCACCCAGGTAGAAGTCGATGTTGCCCAGGCCGCGGATGTAGAAGCGCGGGAAGATGCGGCCGGTGGTGGTCTCGGCGTAGAAGCTCGGCACCCGGCCACTCAGGGCCAGCAGGGTGTCATCGCCGCCGGCGGTGTAGTCGCGCAGGCGCTCGCCCTGGACCACGCCGACCGAGACCGGCACTTCCTGCAGGTTGCGCTCGCGGTGGTCGGCGGTGACGGTGATGGCATCCAGCGAGGTCGGGCTGGCGTCCTGCGCCACGGCGGCGCCGCTCAGCCCGAGCAGCGAAATGCAGGCCAGCGCCAGCGCGTGGGGGCGCGGCTGCCGGGCGGTGCGGAAGGAAGCGGTTGCGGCCGAAGCGGTGGTGGTGCGATGGGCGGACATTCAGGGGTCTCAGGTGTTACGGATGAAGGTGGCGCACGCGGCGCGCGGATGAACACCCACGGCACCGCCGTTTGCGCGGCGATGCGGCAAGGTATTGCGTTCGTGTTGCAAAGGAGTTTCAGGGCGCTGCGGGGGACGGCCTTCCGTTCCCTACCCTGGTGTGCTGGCTGAGCCGCCGGAGTTCGTGCGGCGGATTATGCCGGATCCGTTGCAGACCCGGCCATACCTGTTCCATTTGATCCGGCGGTGGCGTCTGCGACTCCCCATCGCAGACGCCACCGCACCCGATCAGGCCGCAACGCGCTCCCTGCGCGCGGGCTGCGCGTCGGCCAGGCGGAACTGCCCGACCGATTGCTGCAGCTCGGACGACTGCGCGTTCAATGCACGCGCAGCGGCCGAAGCCTCCTCGACGAGGGCAGCGTTCTGCTGGGTCACACCATCCATCTGCACGATGCTCTGGTTGACCTGCTCGATCCCTGCCGCCTGTTCCTGGCTGGCGTTGGCGATCTCTTCGATCAGCCCGCCCAGCTCCCCAACCGATGCCACCACGCGCTGCAGGGTCTGCCCCGCCTCGCTGGCCAATGCGCTGCCGTCGGCCACCTGGGTCGCCGACGCGTCGATCAGCGCCTTGATCTCCTTGGCCGCACTGGCCGAGCGCTGCGCCAGCGCGCGCACTTCCGAGGCCACCACAGCAAACCCTCGGCCTTCCTCGCCCGCGCGCGCCGCTTCCACCGCGGCGTTGAGCGCCAGGATGTTGGTCTGGAACGCGATGCCATCAATGACGGTGGTGATGTCGGCGATGCGGCGCGACGACGCTTCGATGCCGCCCATGGTCTCCACCACCTGCGCCACCGCGTTGCCGCCCTGCACCGCCACCTCGGCCGCCTCCGCCGCGAGGCGGTCGGCGCGACGTGCGTGGTCGGCGTTCTGCTTCACGGCAGCGGTCAGCTCTTCCAGCGACGCGGCCGATTCTTCCAGGCTCGCGGCCTGCTGCTCGGTGCGCTTGGACAGGTCGTCGTTGCCGGCGGCGATCTCCGCCGACGCCGTGGCGACCGACACGGCCGCCTGCTGGATCCCACCAACGATGCGGGTCAGCTGTGCCACGGTCGCATTGGCATCGTCGCGCATGGTCGCGAACACGCCCTGGAACTGACCCTCGATACGGCCGCGCAGGTCGCCTTCGGCCAGCGCACGCAGCAGCCCGGACAGCGCGCTGAGGTTGCGGTCGGCCGTGACCATCAGGGTATTGAGCCCTTCGACCATCACGCGGAAGTCGTACTGGTAGGCCTCGGCATTGCCACGCACGCTGAAGTCGCCGGCGGCGGCGGCCGCCACCAGGTGCTTGATCTCGCCATTGATCGCCTGCAGGCGGTCGCGCACGCCGTTCACCGCCTCGGTGATGCGCGCCTTTTCGCCCGGCAGCTGCTCCATCGACTGGGACAGGTCGCCATCGGCGTAGCGGCGCACCAGGTCCACCATGCGCATCTTGACCCCGATATGCGCGGCAACCAGTTCATTGGTCCCGGTCACCATGGTGCCGAACTCGCCCTCGAAGCGGCTGGCGTCGATGCGGTGGCTGATCGCCCCTTCGGCATGCCGCTGGCTCATTTCGTTCTGCGCCTGGATGATCTCGCGCAGCTTGGCCTGCATCTGTTGCAGCGCGCCCATCAGGCGGCCNACCTCNTCCTGGCTGTGCACCACGATGCGCTGGTCCAGGCGGCCCGCCGCGACGTCGCGCGCGACCTGCCCGGCCTGCGCNAGGGGGGCGCTGATGACACGACGTACCACGACGATGAGCGCCACGATCACCGCGAGCAGGCCCAGGCCGGACACCACGCCGATCTGCAGCATCAACTTGTGCAGCACGGCCTGCAGCACCGAGGTCGGTTCCAGGCCGAGTACCGTCCACTGCCACGGGCCGTAGGCCTGGGCGCTGACGAAATAGGTCTGCGGCGCGGCGTCCTTGGCGGTACGCAGGTGCAGCGTTGCCTGGCTGGCCTTGCCGGCCAGCAGTGCCTCCAGCGTGGCCTGGTCGGCCGGGTCCACCAGCGAGGACAGGAGCTCGCCTTCGCCGGCGAACGACGCCATCACCGTACCGAACTGATCGCCGGCCTTGGTGTTGACTGCCAGGAAGTGCCCTTCCTTGCCCAGCTTGGATTCGCGCAGGCGCGCCTTCAGCGCCGCCAGGCCTTCGGTGTAGTTCTGGCCTACGAAGGCGATCGCGGCAACCTCACCGGCGGCATCCTTGATCGGCATGTAGTGGGTCATGTAATCCACCCCGAACAGCCGCACCGGACCGGTGTACCCCTCACCTGCGATGACCTTGGCATAGGCCGGGCTGGCGTGGTCAAGCACCGTGCCCATGGCCCGTGCGCCTTCGGCGTTGCGCACAGAGGTGGACACGCGCACGAAATCGTCGCCATCGCGCACGAACACCGTGGCCACGCCGCCGCCTGTGGCTTCGGCAAAGCGGTCCACCGTGGCCTCCTGCAGGTTGAGCACCTCGGTGCCGAACTGCAGGGTCGGGGTCTGCCGTTCGCCCACGGTCACGGTCTTGGCCGCGTCAACGCTGACATCGCCGGCGGGCAGCATGCCGCGGAAGATCCCGGCCATGCGCTGGGTGCTGTCGCTCAGGCTGCGGTCGTACAGTTCCACCGAGTCGCGCATCAACTCGGTGGATGACTGCAGGCCAGCTTCAACACGCTGCTGGTAGCTGGTTGCGGCCTGGCGGTAGATCAGCACCGCCAGCGCCACGAAGGCGACGGTGGTGATCAGGCCCATCAGCAGCGCCAGGCGCGCGCCGATGGAGGTAGAGAAAACGGTGGCGGCACGGGTCGTCATCGTCGGTACTCGAAGGTGGGGGTTGGATTGAGAGATACGTCACAGTTCTTATCGGCACCGAAGTGGTCCTCTTTACGTAAAAAAAGACAGAAACATTGGAGCTTTCGTTTTGCCTAAGCGATTGATTTCAAAGCGATGTCTCCCGAGCGCATCTTCACAAAGCCGGACATTCGTTCAGATAAGGGGTCAATTTCCTCAAGTTCAGTGGGGTGCTGCCGCCAACGGCACTCCCCTGCCGGGCCTTAGGCCGGAAACCGCCTTCCTTGAACAAGGCGCCGGGGTTGCGCAGATCGCGGCCGGCTGCACTGGGTTGAGTAATGCAGGTTCGCAGATGCAGTGCTGGGCCTTGGCAGCCCGGGGTGCGCAGCGCTACACTTGATCGCATCGCGGTTCCCAAGCCGTGTTGCAGTACACCGGGGCCATAGCTCAGCTGGGAGAGCGCGTCGTTCGCAATGACGAGGTCAGGAGTTCGATCCTCCTTGGCTCCACCACATTCCTGCCGCCGTCCTCTGGATGGCTGCCAAACGAAAAAGCCACCCATCGGGTGGCTTTTTCGTTTGTGGGTCTCCGCGCAGCCACGCAGGGCGTGGCTCTACCATCAAGGCACCTCAGCGGGGCCGTCACCCGCGCGCTCTGCGATGGGGCGTACCTGCTGTACGAGGGTGAGCAGGGTCTTGCCCGGTTCTTCGATCATTACTTCGTGCGCGGACTGCTCGAACCAGACCAGCTGCTTGGCCGGCGCCTTTACGCCCTGGAGCCACTCCGCCGCGAGCTCGGACGAGACGTTGTGGTCGTGCCGGCCTTCGAACAGGAACACCGGAACCTTCAGTTCCCGAACCGTGGTCATATCCAGGGTCAGCACCTCGCTGAGCAGGTGCTGCATCGAGAAGTCGTTGCCCTTCCACACCTCGGCCACGTCATGGTCGGTGTACTCCGGCGAAAGCCTGATTGCGGCCGCTTCGGCATCGCCGCCCCTGCGGTTGTGCACCATGCCGCCGTAGTGGTTGAGCCACTTCCGCTGCTTGAACAGCTTCTCGAGCGGCACGGGTTGGTTTCCCTGTGCGTAGGGCGCCAATGCTTCCAGCTCGGCCACCGCTTCGGCGTTGCCCTCCTCCCGCGCCTGCTGCAGGGTCCACGCAAAACCACGGCGCTCGCTTTCCGGCGCATTGGAGATCTGCCCGATGCCGATGTAGGCATGCAGCCACCCGGGCCGGCGCTGGGCCAGCTCCAGACCCAGGTAGCTTCCCCACGATTGGCCCAGCACGAAGATCCGCTCCTTGCCGAACTCGCTGCGCAGCCAGGCCACCATTTCCTCGCTGTCGGCGATCATCCGTTCGCGGGTCATGGTCGGAGCGACCACCGCAGGGTCATTGGCCGCGTAGGTCTTGCCTGCACCGCGCTGGTCCCACTGCACGACNGTGAAGTACTCCTCCCAACCACGCTGGAAATACCAGCTGGTNGGCATGGCCACCCAACCGGGCCCNCCGTGCAGCATCAGCAGCACCGGGTTGCGGCGGTCGTTGCCNCGGATGGAGACCCACTGGTCGATGCCGCCGATGCGGACCTTCTGNAGCCGCTCGATGCCGTTGTCAGCCACGACCTTGCGCAGGTCGGCAATGACCTTCACTGCCTCGGCGCGGTCGTGGGGCGCGGGGCCCGGCGGCTCAGCCGCCTGCGCCGGGACGCTGAACCCTGTTACAGCAAGCCAGAACAATCCGGCAACCCAACATTTCATCGGCGTAGACACCTTTGCAGGAGCGGAACGCCGATTGTGTCATGCGTCCGGATTGTCCTTGATCGGCGGGCGCCGGCTTTCGGACTGACGGACGCTCTCATCGGTCTGGCCCGGGCGGGCCTTGGCCGCATCTTCCTGCTTCCGGTCCTGCTTGGCTTCATCAACGCCCTGCTGCTTGCCGGGCTGCTTTTCAGTGTTCATGTGCGTGCTCGTGGTGGCCTGCCCCCTTGGGCATGGCTGCACCGTAGCGGTGGTCGCGTGATGCAGTGGTCACGAGGTGATCGCCTCCTCGACACAGCGCAGCATCGCCTCGCCGTCCACCGGCTTGACCAGGAACGCGCGACCGCCCCGCTCCATCACCCGCGCGCGCAGCGCATCGGTGGGAAACGCGGTCATGAAGATCATTGGAAACGCGCACCCGCGCGCCAGCAGTTCGGCCTGCAGCTGGTCGCCACTCATCTGCGGCATCTGCATNTCGGTGAGCAGGCAGTCGGGTGCGTCGCCNTCGTCGGCCAGGAACGCCGCCGCCGAGGCATAGGTGCGCGCTTCGTGGCCCAGCGAGCGCACCAGGCTGGACAACGACTGGCGGACCCCGTCGTCGTCATCGACGATCGCAATGCGGTAACTCGGCTTCATGGGGCCTTTATGCCCGATCCGGCCGCGCGCCGGAACCATACACAGGTTTGTGCTGGCTGGTTCAGGCGGTGCCGGTGCCCACGCCCAGCGCCTCTGCGTGCCGTACCAGGTCGGCCAGCGAGCGCACGCCCATCTTGCGCATCACGTTGCCGCGATGGATCTTCACGGTGATCTCGCTCAGGTGCAGCACGCCGGCCACCTGTTTGTTCATCAACCCGGCCACTACGTGCGCCATTACCTCGCGCTCGCGCGGGGTCAGGGTGGCGTAGCGCGTTTCCAGCGAACCGCGCGCGGCCATGTCCTGGCGGCGGCGGGTGTCGCGCTCGATCGCGGCGCTGACCGCATCCAGCATGTCCTGGTCGCGGAACGGCTTGGCCAGGAAATCCACCGCGCCGGCCTTCATCGCGCGCACGGTCATGGGAATGTCGCCGTGCCCGGTCATGAACACGATGGGCAGGTGGATGCCCTGCGCGGCCAACTGGCCCTGCAGATCCAACCCGCTGATGCCCGGCAGGCGCACGTCCAGCACGATGCAGCCAGGCACGTCCGGCAGCACCGCCTGCAGCAGCTCCGAAGGCGCGCCCAGCACGCGGGTCTGCAGCCCCACCGAGCGCAGCAGGCTGTCCAGCGCGTCGCGCACGGCGGCATCGTCATCGACCACCACGACCAGCGGCGGTGTGGGTAGGCTCATCAGGCGCGTGCTCCTGTGGGATGGGTGGCCAGCACCAGCCGGAAGGTGGCGCCATGGCCGGGCGCGCTCTCCACCGACAGCCGCCCGCCATGGGCTTCGGCGGTGGACCGGCAGATCGCCAGGCCCATGCCCATGCCGTCCGGCTTGGTGGTGAAGAACGGCTGGAACAGGGTGTCCAGGTGCGCGCTGTCGATGCCCGGGCCGCTGTCGGCAATGCTGATGGCCACTTCGCCGGGCGCGCCGGGCTGCGCCTCCACCACCAGCTGCCGCGCGTTGGCCTGCCCGGCCATGGCCTGGCTGGCGTTGATCAGCAGGTTCACCAGCACCTGCTGAAGCTGCACCGCATCACCGTGCACGGCGGGAAGGTCGGCGGTCACTGCCACGTGCAGCTGCACTGCCTCACGGTTGAGTTCGTGCTGCACCAGCCGCACCGCGTCTTCGATCAGCAGGGAGGCATCGAGCGGTTCGCGCGGCGTGCTGCGTTTGGCCAGGAACGCGCGGACGTGTTTGACTATCTCACTGGCACGACGCGCTTCTCTCACCGTGCGGGTGATGGCGGCCTCCACTTCGTGCAGGTCCGGCGGGTCGCGGTGCAGCCAGCGCAGCCCGGCCTCGCCGTTGGTCACCACCGCCATCAGCGGCTGGTTGACCTCGTGCGCCAGNGAAGCCGTCAGCTCACCGAGCGTGGCCACGCGCGTGGCGTGCGCCAGTTCGGCCTGCGCGCGCAGCGCGGCATCCTCGGCCCGGCGGCGCTCNGTGACGTCGGTGTGGGTTTCCATCACGCCGGTTGCGCGCCCCAGGCCATCGCGCTGGATCACCCAGCGGCTTTCCAGCACGCGCCAGGCGCCGTCGCGGGTGCGCTGCTCCAGCGTGCCTTCCCAGCTGCCCAGTTGCAGCAGGGTGGCCTCCACCTCTTCGCGCGCCCGCGGGTAGCGTGTGGACAGCAGGACATCGGCCACGCGGCCGATGGATTCCTCGGCCGACCAACCGTACACCTGCGCGGCCGTGCGGTTCCAGAACGTGATCACCCCGCTGCGGTCACGCACGAAGATCATGTCGTGCGACAGATCCAGCAGCGTTGCCTGCCCGCGCAGGCGCTGCATCGCGCCCTGGTACTGCAGTGCCAGCAGCGCGGTGATGACGATCGCCGCGAGGCTGACCAGCGCGCGGAAGGTCTGCGCGCCCACATGGTTCACCCCGTGCGAATCCAGGTAGGCGATGAGGGTCAACCCGATGCCGGCCACGGCAGTGATGACGATGTCGGCGCGGCGCCCGGTGCGCGCCACCAGCAGCACCGCCACCACGTACAGCACCGCTACTGCACCTTCCAGCGTGGTGAGCACATCGACCAGGAAGATCCCCAGCGTGAGCAGCGCGGCAGCGGCGCGGAACACGGTGCGGCCGCGCAACGTGGACGCCGCGGCGGCGCGCGGGCGCGTGGGAGTCGAGCTGGGCACCACGGTCTGGCCTCCTGGCGGGGCGCAGTCACCTGCGCCGGGGTGAGCCCAGTATCCCCCGCACCCGGGGGCGGCAGATCCCCCCAAAGAGGGATGCGCTGGCAGGTGGCCCAAACCAAGGTATGAGCCGGGGAAACGATGGCGCAATGTTCCCGCCGGCCCCCGCTGCCTAGTCTGGATCCATCGGCTCCCCCGCAGCACCTGCGGCCCGGGCCGCCTTCCCCCGCTACCGGAGAGCCGCCATGCACGATGTTGTCGCCCCATCCCGCCAGACCGCCCCGCTGCGCACGCCGTCCGACCTCAGCCTGCAGGCCGGCAAGGACATCGCCGGTGCCCTGACCGTACTGCTGGCCGATGTGTTCGCGCTGTACCTGAAGACCAAGAACTTCCACTGGCACCTGTCCGGCCCGCACTTCCGCGACTACCACCTGATGCTGGATGAACAGGGCGAGCAGATCTTCGCCACCACCGATGCCATTGCCGAACGGGCGCGCAAGGTCGGCGGCACCACGCTGCGCTCGATCGGGCAGATCCACCGCATCCAGCGCCTGCTCGACAACGACGCGGACTACGTGACCCCCGAAGACATGCTGGCCGAGCTGGCCGACGACAACCGCCAGCTCACCCGCTTCCTGCGGGCCACCCATGGGGTGTGCACCACCCACAACGACGTGGCTACCACCAGCCTGATCGAGAACTGGATCGACGAGGCCGAGCGCCGCAGCTGGTTCCTGTTCGAAAGCACCCGCCCCATCCGCTGATCCACGTGCTGTTTCGTTCCAGCAGGAGGCTGTCATGTCCGCTGCACCCCGCGTTTCGTTGCCCATTGGCGCGCCCGCGCCCGCGTTCCAGTTGCCCGCCACCCCGGACCAGCGCGTCAGCCTGGACGAGCTGCGCGGCCACCCGGTGATCCTGGCGTTCTACCCCGCCGACTGGAGCCCGGTCTGCGGCGACCAGCTGGCGCTGTACAACCAGCTGCTGCCCGAGTTCCACCGCAGCGGCGCGCAGCTGGTGGGCATCTCCGTGGATGGGGTGTGGTGCCACGCCGCGTTCGCCGAGCAACGCCACCTGCACTTCCCCTTGCTGGCCGATTTCGAGCCAAAAGGCGAGGTAGCCCGCCGCTACGGCGTGTACCGCGAACAGGACGGCGTCTGCGAACGCGCGCTGTTCGTGATCGATGCCGAGGGCATCGTGCGCTGGAGCTACATCTCCCCTTTGGGCATCAATCCCGGCGCCGACGGCATCCTGGAAGCGCTGTCGCAACTTCCCTCCACCGAAGGAGCAGCGTCATGAAAGGTCTGTCGATTCCCGTCAGCGCGCAGGACCACAGCCAGGGTCCGGCCGATGCGCCCATCACCCTGGTCGAGTACGGCGACTANCAATGCCCGTACTGCGGCGAGGCGTATCCCATGCTCAAAGCGGTGCAGCAGGCANTGGGCGACCGGATGCGCTTTGTGTTCCGCAACTTCCCCATTTCCGAAATCCACCCGAACGCGCTGCCGGCTGCGCGTTTTGCCGAAGCGGCCGCTGACGCGGGGTTGTTCTGGGAAGCGCATGACCTGCTCTACCAGCGCCAGGATGCATTGAGCGCGCGCGACCTGCAGGCCTACGCCAAGCAGCTTGGAGTGGACCCCGCGTTGCTGCAGGCCGCCGACAACGGCGCGTTCGATGACCGCATCGAACGCGACTTCATGGGCGGCGTGCGCAGCGGCGTCAACGGCACCCCGTGCCTTTTCATCAATGGGGTGCGCTACGACGGCGCCCGCGATGTGGACAGCCTGGTTGACGTATTGACCGAACGCGCGTGATCCGTTCCGCCGGCGCGCCGGGGTCTCCCCTCCCCCACCCCGGGCGCGCCGGCACCTGCCGGGGACCGACCGCTGCGCTCAGCCCGGTTGTCGTGCCCTTCGCCATTGCAACGGGCTCATGCCCGTCTCGACGCGGAACATGTAGTTGAACGCGGATGCCGAGGCATAGCCCAGCTCATGCGCGATCGCCGTCGGCGAACGCCCCTGCGCCAGCCACTCGATCGCGCGCAGCAGGCGCAGCCGCGTGCGCCACGTGCGCAGGCTCATGCCGGTCTCGCGCTCGAAATGCCGCGCCAGCGTGCGCGGCGACGCGCCCAACAGCCGTGCCCACTCGTCCACGCCGCGCGCATCACCGGGCTGGTCGTGCAGTGCCTGGCACCAGCGCTGCAGCCGCGCATCCTGCGGCCACGGCAGGTGGCGCACATGCTGGCGCTGGCGGCGCAGCTGCGTGGTGACCAGCGCGCTCAGATGCGCGTAGTAACCCGCATCGTCTTCCGGCCGCACCTGCCCCAGCTCCACGATCAACTCGCGCAGCAGCGGCGACACATCCAGCACCGCGCACCGGTCGGGCATGCCCAGCGCCGGATCATCGGCCACGTACAGGTTGCGGAACGCAGCCGCACTCAAAGCACCGGTGTGATGGACCATGCCGGTGGGCACCCACAGCGCCTGCTGCGGGGTGATCACATGCCGCGCATTGCGCGCGGTCACCTGCAGCACGCCGTGGGTGGCGAACACCACCTGGTTCCAGTCATGCGCATGCGGCGGGAAACGCTCGCCGGCGGCCAACTCCTGGCTGCGCGCCATCACCGGCCAAGGTAACGCGCGCAGCGGCGGCACCGGGACTTCCTTCCAGGGGCCGGCGGCGGACAAGCCTTCGTGGCGGCTGATCGACATGATCCGACATTCTATCGAAAGACAGCCGCTACGCACCTGATCGACCATGGACGCGTCCCTTCCCGGTTCCACGCATGTCCACTTCCCTCGCTCCCTCCACTGCACGGAAGCCCTGGCAGGTCATCGCCGCCGGCATCTGCGCGCTGGTGCTCACCGTCGGGCTGGCCCGCTTCGCCTACACCCCGCTGCTGCCCTTGATGCGGGTGGATGCCGGCCTCAGCGCGGCGCAGGGCGGCTGGCTGGCCACCTTCAACTACCTGGGCTACCTGCTCGGCACCCTGCTGGCGGCGCGCGTGGGCGACATGCAGCAGAAATTCCGATTCTACCGGATTGGGCTGGTGCTGGCGGTTGCCGCCACAACGCTGATGGGGACCACTACGCAGCCCTGGCTGTGGAGCCTGCTGCGCTTCGTGGCGGGTATGTCCAGCACCGCCGGCCTGCTGCTGGCCTCCGGGCTGGTGCTGAACTGGCTGCTGGCCAACCGGCAACGCCCGCGCCTGGGCCTGCACTTCGCGGGGCTGGGCCTGGGCATCGTGGTCTCCGGGCTGGCCACCGGCCTGCTCGCCGGGCACGCCGACTCCAGTGCGCAATGGCGCTGGCTGGGCCTGCTTGGCCTGCTCTTCCTGTTTCCCGCCTGGTGCTGGATGCCGGCACCCACCCCGACCTCCGCCGCACAGGCCGCACAAGCGCCGCCCCCGCCCAGCCGGCGCTGGCGCCAACTGCTGGTGGCGGCCTATTTCTGCGCCGGCGTCGGCTTCGTGGTCAGCGCCACCTTCATCGTGGCCAT